>SDBV01013401.1_pt1 | contig 10442 bp, 10 predicted proteins | sample 2277081 | NCBI WGS metagenome assembly SDBV01 (sample SAMN10402039, study PRJNA504765) | marine sediment metagenome | isolation source: marine sediment core GS10_PC15, 223 cmbsf | place: Arctic Ocean: Southern Knipovich Ridge | collected 2010
AGTGAACTTGGAGATACTGTAGAGATAACGGAGTTTTCTAGTATCCAAAAAATTGTGGTTATTGCAGATGGATATTTTTATGTATGCCAAACAGTTCGGTACCTACACCTTTGACCTGATGGAACTCTACCGGGTGGACATCCCTCTGGGGGCTCAGTTGTGGTTATTCGCTGCCTTCGGACTTTCCTTTGCCATCAAGGTGCCGATTTTCCCCTTCCATACCTGGCTGCCGGACGCCCATGTCGAGGCTCCCACTGCCGGCAGCGTCATCCTGGCCGGGGTGCTGCTGAAGATGGGAACCTACGGCTTCATTCGCTTCGCCATACCTTTGTTTCCTGAGGCGGCCGAGAAATTTATGCCCCTGATTGCCGTGCTATCCATCATCGGGATAATCTACGGGGCTTTGGTGGCTATGGTTCAGCCGGATCTGAAAAAGCTGGTGGCTTACTCCAGCGTCAGCCACCTGGGCTTTGTGATGCTGGGTCTGTTTACCCTGAATGTCCAGGGAATCGAGGGAGCAATCCTCCAGATGGTCAATCACGGACTGAGCACCGGAGCCCTGTTTTTGCTGGTAGGAATGATCTACGAAAGGCGGCACACCCGTCTGATCGAGGATTTCGGAGGGTTGTCCCGAACCATTCCTGTCTTTGCTACCTTCTTTATGATCGTAACCCTTTCCTCCATCGGGCTGCCAGGACTGAACGGGTTTGTGGGAGAGATCCTGATCCTGATCGGAGTCTTTAAGGCCAGGTATATCTATGGCATCCTGGCGGCCTCCGGCGTGGTCCTGGGGGCAGTATATATGCTCTGGATGTTCCAGCGGGTGATGTTTGGGGAGATAAAAAAGGAGGAGAATCGAGTCCTCAAGGACATGAGTAGACGGGAGATTGCGGTGCTTCTCCCGATAATACTGATGATCTTCCTCATCGGCCTTTACCCCCGGCCCTTCTTAAAAAAGATGGATGCCTCGGTAGGGAGCTTTTTATCTCAGGTAGTCGAAAGAGAGCCGGTGCCAATGGATATGGTTAAAGCCGAAGAGGTAAAGCAAGTATATGTCAACCAGGAAGAGTATATATTATATGAAACGGTAAAATAATTTTCATAGATATGACAGAATAAATTCTAAGCACGAAGCACTAAATCCTAATCCGCCTAAGGCGGATAAATGACCAATCCGCCTCAGGCGGATCAAAATACAAAACCTTGTCCTGAGCCCCGCCTGTGGCGGGGTCGAAGGGATTACGATCTTGAAGAGACAGAATAGTTTTGAATATTTAATATTTTAATTTAGAATTTATTTAGGATTTAGGATTTGGGATTTAGAGTTTTTCAGCATAATTCAGCATAATGATGAATGAAATATTATCCACAGATATTTAAGCGCTCTATATAAAATGAGTATACCTCTGCCTTCAATAAACTTTATTGCCATTGCCCCCCAGATTGCTCTTGTCATCTTTGCCTTTCTGGCTCTGATGGCTGAACTATTTATCCCCAGGGAAAAGACATGGTTTGTTGTATTTCTTAGTATGCTGGGAATAATCACTGCCTCCGTGATTTCTTTCAATTTCTGGGGACTCGAAGAGCTAACCTTTCAGCGGATGATCGTCCTTGATCAATTTTCTCTTTTCTTTAATCTGCTCTTCCTGCTCTCCGCTGCTCTTACCATCCTGATCTCTTACGACTACCTCAAGGAACAGGAGATAGATTACGGAGAATACTATGTATTGTTGCTTATCGCTACCCTGGGAATGATGATCATGTCGGCCGGGATTGACCTGATTACCATCTTTCTGGGTCTGGAGCTTCTTTCCATTTCATTTTACATCCTGGCCGGATTCCGTCGCACCCGAGTCCGCTCGCTGGAAGCAGCTCTTAAGTATTTCCTCCTGGGGGCCTTTGCTACTGGCTTTTTACTTTATGGGATCGCCCTGATCTACGGAACGACTGGCACTACTAATCTTCAGGGAATAGTGGAATTTCTTGGAGCCCAGGAGGGAGCAGCCGATCCGGTTATGCTCATCGGATGTGGCCTTCTGATTGTGGGCTTCGGCTTCAAGGTGGCGGTTGTCCCCTTTCACCAGTGGACTCCGGATGTTTATGAAGGTGCTCCTACCCCCATTACTGCTTTCATGTCGGTCGGGGTTAAGGCCGCCGGCTTTGCTGCACTCCTTCGGGTCCTGCTTATTGCTCTCGGAGACCTGGAGCCTGAGTGGAGCTGGATCCTCTGGACAATTGCGGTGATAACAATGATTATCGGGAATGTGGTTGCCATCGCCCAGGATAACATTAAAAGAATGCTGGCCTACTCCAGCATCGCCCATGCCGGCTATGTTCTGGTGGGATTTGTCTCAAGTGGCGAACTGGGAATGATCAGTGTAGTTTTTTATCTGGCAATCTACACTCTAATGAACATCGGTGCATTTTCAGTGGTAATTATGTTAGAGAAGAAGGGGGAAGAGAACCTGCTTATTCCCGGCTATGCCGGGGTGGGGTTCAAATATCCTTTATTAGGATTAGCAATGGCTATCTTTATGTTTTCTCTGGCCGGGATACCGCCCACTGCTGGCTTTATCGGCAAGTTCTATATCTTCAGTGCTGCGGTGAAATCTGCTCTTATTGGTTTGGCGGTTATCGGTGTGCTTTGCAGTGCGGTCTCGGCCTATTACTATCTTCGGGTTATAGTGGTGATGTATATGCGTGAGCCGGAAGGGGAAGTAACCCTGTGCAATCGATCCCCTGCGACCTCTCTCTCCATAATAGTTGCCGCAATAGGAATCCTTGTCCTCGGAATAATTCCTGCCTCGATCCTGGAACTGGTCCGACAGGCCGTCCAGGCCCTATCCGCCTGAGGGCGGATTAGATTTCAGATTTCAGATTGCAGATTGTAGTCATTCTGAGTTCTTCGCATCTCGTTATTCTGAGCCCTTCGCTTTTTGTCATTCTGAGCGAAGCGAAGAATCTATGCTCAGGATAAACTCCGCGAAGAATCTAATTCTTCGACCCCGATGCCCATCGGGGCTCAGGACAGGTATATGGCTGGAATTATCAACTAAAATAAGGTTATTACCCAAGTTCTCTGAGCGAGAGCCTTTTTAAAAAAATTTTTAAATTTTTTAATTTTTTTCTTGACATACTATATATGGGGGTATTATAATCTTTAGCAACAACATATTGATTAACTTAAGTGGGTTCGCCTGGGGTAGCAAAGAGTGCTACCTCTTAATTGACATTAATTTAAAAAAGGAGGGGAAATGGTCGTAAAAAAAGCCAAAGCTAAAAAGCCCGCCGCAAAGAAGAAAGTCAGAAAGCCAGTTGCGAAGAAGAAAAAGCCGGTTGCGAAGAAAAAGGCGGCTGTGATGAAGAAAGCCAGGAAGCCAGCTGCGAAGAAGAAAATCACCAAGAAGAGATAATAACGAGCAGCCCTCTTCTTCTACCAGAACAAAAGCAACTTAGGCCTCTGGTTACCTCGGGCGAAAAGAGGGCTGCTCACGGCTTTTTATCAGTGCAAGTGCTATGCGGTGGGAAAAGCCACTCGCCAAATTAATGGCGAGTGGCTTTTTTTTGTCCCGAAATCTAAGTAAACTTTTCAAATAGATCCAAATACCATCCGATAAATTCTAAATCCGAAATCCTGAACCCTAAACAAATCCAAAATTCAAATACCAATAGATAGGATTCAGAACTCAGTATTCAAAAAATCAAACCCACGCTATTCCTTGCTACTCCTTGCTATTCCCTGGATTAAATGAACTTTGAACTCAGAACACTGAACTGGATTTTGAACTTTAAGCTTTGATATTAAATAATATTTCTCTAATTTAGAGGTTGGTGCCGGGAGGGGGGATCGAACCCCCATGGTCTTGCGACCGCGGGATTTTGAGTCCCGTGCGTCTACCAGTTTCGCCATCCCGGCCTAAATTAAAGGATAGAGAAGCTCCCCTGAGTTGTCAAGCGAAAAAGTTATTGACATACCCTCAAACCCGTGCTATTTTTTTATTAAAATTTGTTAAAATTGAAGACATAGAAGGGAGGAGAGATGGCAGAGGAGGGGAAAGGACGTGCTCGGCAAGCAAAAGATGCCCTTCAGAAGATTCAGGAGAGGATATATGATCTGGCTGAAAGGGTGAAAGAAGAGGCTCTGGAGCTATCGAAGGTCAGCAAGACCAAGCTGGATATAATGAGCCTTAAGAGGGAAAGGAACAGCCTGCTTACTGATCTGGGTTCGAGGGCCTATGATTTGTTGAAAAGAGGAAAGCTGAGATCGACAGAGCTGACTTCCTTTAAAAACAAGATCGATAAGGTTGAAGAAAAGATCTCTGCCCGGGAGGTTGAAGTAAAAAAGGTCTCCAGGAAAGAAGAGGAGGTGGAAACAGTTGTTCCGGCTCCGCCAAAAAAAACCACCAGGGCTAAGGCAAGGACATCAAAAGCTAAAAAGTCCTCCAGTACCAGTGCGGGGTAGAATACCGGGGCCAAGATCGAGTAAGTTGGCCAACTTGTAGCTGGCAATTAATAGATTAGAATGGGGCTGTAGCTCAGCTAGGGAGAGCGTCTGAATGGCATTCAGAAGGTCGGCGGTTCGATCCCGCTCAGCTCCACCATTTTATTCTCTTTACAGAAACTGCTTTCGAGCGGTTTCTGTTGTTTTAAGTCTTTGTAATGAGAGGACTTTAGCGGTCTATCGAACCTGCTCATGACGACGTAGTAGATACAGGTTCCGCAAAGCGTAACTTTAAATCTCTTCTTCTTTCTCTGCTGCCTCTAAACCTGTAAGATAGCAGATCAATGCCGGACCGAATCGAACGAATTTCACATTAAAGCTGATGCTTCGGAAGCCATGCGTAGGAAGGAGTATGCGATGGGCTTACAAAACAGAAGTAGAAATTGCTATTTCAGTTATACGCTGGCTGCAATTCTTTTTCTTGCGATCAGCGGGTGCAACGACTCCGGAGGCTCGACAGGCTGTGTGCAGAGTAAAAATATCGTGGATCTTAGCAGTGATGTGTACGATATACATGATCCCACGATTATAAAGGAGGATGATACCTACTATATTTTTTCCAGCAGTCCCCTGGGGCAAATTTACAGTTCGCCGGACCTGGTGACCTGGTCGAGGGAAGGTTCGGTATTCAATGCCTTGCCGGATTGGTTGCTGGAGGAGATTCCCGAGGCAAATCACATAGGCGCGCCCGATATCGAATTTTATAACGGCGAGTTCGTGTTGTTCTATCAGTCTCACATCGGAGGAACCTGTAATGCAGCAACGGGTTACGCGGTAAACAAGACATTGAACCCCGAATCGGCTGTTTACGCCTGGCAAGACCGTGGGTTGGTGTTGCGCTCAGAGCCTTTTGTCGATGACTTTGATTATGTATGCGGCGATTCTCCGATTATGTACAATGCAATTGACGCAAGTTTATTTATTGACGATGGTAGGGTCTGGCTACCGTTTGGCTCTACTATCGGCGGGGTCATGATGGTGGAGTTGGACCCGGAAAGTCTAAGGCTCCTTGATCAGCCCCCTCAATTTCATACGCTTGCGATGCGTCCGCTTTCTGAGCCGGACCCGATAATTGAAGCACCCTATATCCACCGGCGCGGCGAGTACTACTATTTGTTCTTATCATTCAATAGCTGCTGCAAGGGCTCGGAAACAAAATACGAGATACGAACCGGACGGTCGGAAAGCGTGATGGGACCTTACTATTCAAAAGATGGCAATAATCTATTAGACGGTTCGGGAACATTGCTTATTCAAAAGGATGGCAACCATATCGGTACCGGACATTGCGAGGAGTTCTCAGAAAATAGGAAAGATTGGTTGGTTCATCACGCATACGACGCGGATAAAGACTATAGATCTGTATTGCATATAAGGAGGCTATATTGGGATAGCGAAGGTTGGCCTACTGTAGAATGTCAATAAACTGCCGCACGATACGCAAACTAAATGTACAGTCAGGCCGTATAGCAGAGAGTCATAAATGACAAAAAGGAGATCGTTTGCGCCATGACAGTTAATCGGCTGTAACTAAGAGGCCAATTTGAAAGTGGCTTATTGGGCCATAGTTAGAACTACTTTTTCAAATAATATATCAACCTCAGGGAATTATTGCTTTGGTAGGAAGAGATGTTCTGTCAAACTGTCTTCTGGTCTATAACGATCCAGCAGGAATGTATTCCATAAGCATATAAAGAGTTAAGATATTTAATAGATAATACGTCTTTTGGGTCTTTGGGAATACCAAGCTCTGGTTGTGAGTCACGAGGCTCCGCCAGGGCTTTTGTTTTAGTGGGGGAAATTGAGGAGTTACCCATTAAAGGTCACCTGGCAAGAGAAAAAAGGGGTCAGAGTCATTTTTCTTAAGTTGTTTTAGAACCAACGTCCACTAAATTCGATTGCGGGTTGGCAAATATCGAGTTTTCTTCTGCATTGAGGGACCAGTCGTTGTTGTTCTCAAGGTAATCGGTAAAAAAGATGCGGATCAATTCATTAGAAACTTGTGAGATTGCACTGCGCCCCCGGCGCCCCCATTCACGATTTACCAATTTCTCGCCAGGGCAGATCCAGTTTTCGCTTGCTATTTTGGGAAAAGTGATTATAATCTTATTGGATGACTAGTTTGTATGTCAATCTGCTCGACAAACTCGCCTTTTGATCGAGGAACAGGCCCCTTATATTTAGGGCAAAACAGGTTCGAACATCTCTCGGAAATTAATTTATTGGCGATATTCCGATATTATTGTTCGAAAGGAGAAAGGAGAAGGGATGAAGATCTATGTGGGAAATCTATCGTATGATGCAACGGAGGATCAGCTGCGCCAGGCTTTTGAGGCCTATGGCGAGGTGGATTCAGTTAACATCATCAAGGACAAGTACAGCGGTCGGTCCAAGGGGTTCGGGTTTGTTGAGATGAACGATGAACAGAACGCCACGGCCGCCATTGAAGGATTGCACGAAACGGAATTACTCGGCCGCAACCTTAACGTCAACAAGGCCAGGCCTCCAACAGAACGTCGTGACGGCGGAGGCGGAAGGGGAGGATATGGCGGAGGCGAAAGGGGAGGATATGGCGGAGGCGAAAGGGGAGGATATGGCGGAGGCGGACGCCGCTACTAATAAAAGAAATCGATCAAGTAGATGAGGGGTCAGGTCAACACTCTTGACAACCTTATGATTATAAATCATTTTTATCTCTGTCAAGAGTGTAGACCTGACCCCATATACGCTCAAGTGACAGGACGAATCTTGAAAAGGGCGTTGGGTTTTGTCCAGGAGTGGCGCGAGTTGCACATTGAGGAACTTCTGGCGGACTGGCGGCTTGCGGAGCAGAACAAAGCTCTGTCAAAGATAGCGCCATTGGAGTAGATATGATTCTTCACGTAAAAGAAGCCAGGTTTTTGCGCGATTATGTGATCTGGGTTCGATTCAATGATGGCGCGATCGGCGAGGTCGATTTGCACGATGAACTCACGGGGGAGATGTTTGAGCCCTTGAGAGATCTTGACAGGTTTAAATCATTTCATGTCGATCCAGATATTGAAACCATTGTTTGGGACAATGGTGCAGATTTAGCGCCTGAGTTTCTGTATGATAAGATGCTGGTCCTGGCGTAGCAAATAGATAATGAGGCATGGGGTCACCCATTAAAGGGCACCTGTCAAAGAGGTTATCAGGGTCAAACCCGGACTACTGACTAATATTTCGATAAATCCGCTCTATTCGTCGAGATATTTCTTTGTCCTTTCTCATACTCCTTTGAATTCGCTCATGAGTATGCGCTAACGCATCTCCGCTTATCCCACCCAATTCCTCACCCAGCTCCTGAAAGCTCTTTCTTCCTTAAGTTTAACCGGTAGTTCATCTCAATCTTAATGGTATAAAATGACGGTAAAACTTAGGTATTAAGCGAACTGTAGGGGTGGACCTCTCCTTCGACCACGCCAATGGCGTGGCTCAGGACAGGCTCTGTCCATCCCTAATTCGGGCCGACAGAGACCTCCTACGCTGAAGCTATGGCAGGCAGGCATCGGCCCCTACGTTAACGCATTTTTGGTTTTAATGTTTTCGGAGTAAAAAATTATTTGGACAACAGCCTGTCCGGGTTTGACCCTAAATCTACTGCTTTCCCCAGGATCTTAATGGGCTGGTTTGCACCTTTAATACTTTTTTGATATAAAGGAGGGAACTCAAATCGGTGAAAAGGGGGGGATCTTAAATCAGTGATGACAATTGGGCGAAAAACAGCTTTTATAGGTTCTAATAAGGCCAAAATGCTCAGGAATATAACAAAGAATAGGATAATAGTAAGCAAAGCAAAAATCTATGATAATATATTCTTAAAGGCCCTTGGCTTGATGTTTTCAAGGCCATTAAATGATAAATGCCTTGTTTTGAGGTTTAAGTCGGAGAAAATAAGGCCCCTGCATATGTTTTTTGTTCTTTATGCAATAGATGTTCTTTTTTTAGATAAAGATCTGAGGGTAGTTGAGATTAAGGAAAATTTTAAGCCGTTTAGTTTTTATTTTCCAAAAAACAAAGCAATGTTCATTATTGAAGTGCCTCTAAGCATAGCTAAAAAAGCAAGCGTTGAGATAGGAGATGTAGTAAACTTTAAATAACGAGAGAAAAGGGGTCAGAATCATTTTTCTAAGTGCAAGGAGCATAGAGTGGAAATTGGGGGTCTTGAAATATAATTTCTAATTTGGTATGTTTTTATATTGTGGCGGGATCATTACGGGTAGAATTTCCTGGTGCGGTATATCATATAACTTCCAGAGGTAATGGAGGAGAAATTGTAAATTCTTGACATCGAGTTCTGAAGAAGATAAATTAGGATCGTAAGTTGTGGGAAAGCATTGTATTAAACAACTTTTAAAGAAATGTGAAAAAAAATTATAAGATGCTATTTGTATTTAAATAAACAATGTGGCCACAGCTTCGAACAATTAAATAAAGCCGTTAAATATGATGAAAATGTTTTTCTTGACTAATGTATTGCAGCGCATTCAAATGTCTCTGTTCGCGATGACGCTTACGCTAATAGGGCTAATGTTGTGTGTAGGTTGTTCTGAGTCAAGCCCAAGACCTTCCAAGTGGACCTTGACTTCACCCAGTGGCAGTCTTGAAATAACCGTGGAACAACTCGATCTCTCTGGCACGGCAGACTTTCCTGCCGGTCAGGGCCTTTATTATACTGTCAGGAGTAATGGTGAAGCCGTGCTCGAGCATAGTTCACTCGGCATCGAAACTGATAAGCAATCATTCATAACGGGGCTGCGTTTCGTTCAATCAACGGAGCGAACAATACAAGGAGACTACACAATGCTGGTGGGCAAGCGGAGCAAACGCGCCGTCCTTGGGCATGAACTCATCCTTCGATTTCAAAATCAGGAAAGCAGGAAGTTTGAAGTCATCTTACGGGCACACAATGACGGCATTGCCTTCCGCTATCGTTTGCTGGGGGACGGCAAGGTTATAGTGAATAGAGAAGCGACTGGGTTTGCGCCACTGTCAGATTCCGTTGCGTTCATGACACCATATGATGGGGGAGGGGTTTTGTTCTTTGGTACATATGAGCAGGTGCCCCAAGAAGTGACGGTTGGGGATTCGACAAATTCCACCGGATGGGCGTTTCCCGCACTCTTTGAGATCAAAAACACGGATACTTGGGTTTTGCTTTCCGAGGCGGACCTTGATCACAACTATTGTGGAACGCGGTTACACCAAGAGCCAGTTGAGAATCTTTACCGCATTCGCTTTCCCGAAGAGGCAGAAGGAAATAAGATTGGTGATGTTTTTCCGGAGGCCGAACTTCCCTTTAACACTCCTTGGCGGGTAGCGATTGTTGGCGATCTTGCTACAATTGTGGAATCGACATTAGTTGATGATCTGAGCCGCCCTGCCGAACTTTCAGACATAGATTGGATTAAACCAGGCCGGGTGGCCTGGTCTTGGTTCAGCCAATGGACTGGTAACGAATCGTTGCAACGGGAATACATCCAGTTCGCCTCGGAAATGGATTGGGAGCACATTCTCATCGATGAGGGCTGGGATAGATGGTCAGATGTTGCAACCGTGATGCCTAAATTGGTTGCGGACGCCGCCGCTCAGGGAGTGGGAGTGATTCTCTGGTATAATTCTGGTGGCCAACATACTATTAACATGGGAACACCGCGTGACCTGATGCTTGATCCTGCGATTCGGCTAAAAGAGATGGAGCGACTCGCAGAATGGGGGGTTGCAGGAATCAAGGTGTATTTTTTTGAGAGTGATAAGCAGGACCGCATCCAACAATATTTGGGCATTCTGGAAGATGCCGGTAATACCGGTCTGATGGTTAACTTGCACGGAGCCACGATTCCTCGCGGTTGGCAACGCACTTACCCGAACTTGATGACTCATGAAGCAGTGCGGGGGGCCGAGTATTATAAGTATCCCG
>SDBV01013402.1_pt1 | contig 10442 bp, 7 predicted proteins | sample 2277081 | NCBI WGS metagenome assembly SDBV01 (sample SAMN10402039, study PRJNA504765) | marine sediment metagenome | isolation source: marine sediment core GS10_PC15, 223 cmbsf | place: Arctic Ocean: Southern Knipovich Ridge | collected 2010
TTCCGGACGATCTCCACCAGGAACAGTCCCTGCAGGTTCCTCAACCCCGCTTCGGACACCATCTGGTTTACCAGTGGGCACCCTTCCCGGACCTCCATCGTGACCAGGTATTCCCGGCCGCTTTCCTTCAGGTCCTCCACCGGATCAGGGTGGTCCGGTAGGAGTCGATGGCCTATGAGGACGAGATAAAGGGTCCCCGCGATGGCCGCCGGCAGCCCGACCCAGGCGAGCTCGAAGAATGAGAGGGACCGTTTCAGCTCCTGCTGCAAAAGCCCGTTTACTACAAGATTAGTCGATGTGCCGATGAGGGTACTGATCCCGCCGAAGATGGAGGCGTACGACAAGGGGATCAGGAACCTGGAGGGGGAAAAGCCCCTCGCCTTGGCCCAGTCTCTAACAGCGGGCGCGAACATGGCGACGATGGGTGTGTTGTTGAGGAAGGCGGACATTGCGGACACGGGCACAATCATCCGCAGGAGGGAACGCCTCAACCCGTGTCCCTTCCCCATGATGCGCCCGGCGAACACCTCCAGGATGCCCGAGGACTGAGCCGCGTAAGCTACGATAAAGAGAATCCCTACAGTCAACATCCCCTGGTTTGAAAAACCCAGGAACGCCTCCTGGGGTGTGAGTATGCCGGTGAGAAAGAGGACCGCCAGGCTGACGAACAGAATAACGTCCGGGGCAAGAACCTCCATAACGAGGGCGACCAGCATCCCCAGGACAACAATTATGGTGAAAATGCCGGCTCCGGTCATTGTGGATTAACCTTTGTTATCTTTGGCTTATTTGTGGTCAAAACCCGATCTCCATCTGTGGGGAACAAAAGGTTGTCCTTAAACATACCTCAGATGGGCATATTACTGCCAGAAGCCTTTAAATTATAGAGTTTTCCAGCATCCAGTTGCTACATCCGTATGTGCGCAGGTGCGTGATTGCGTAAGAATTTACGCATGTACTTACGTACGCCCTACCCATGTACTAAAATAAACCCGTGGTCAGTCAGCTCTTGATCTTCCCGCCAACGATCTGGCCGAGGACTGTACTGGTCAGGAAGAGGGGGATGTACCAGTAGGAGAACCCTCCCCATCGGCGCATGAGAAATATGAAGGGGATGACCAAGTGGATGGCCAGCCACCACTTAACCGTAAACTTCCTGCACGTCGCCCGCCACGCTCCAAAGGGGAGGGTAAGGACAAAGGTAGCCGCCAAGAGTACCGTTAGCAGCAGGGGACTGTGGTTGGAAAAATCCATCCGGGAGTATGTAGCAGAGGGGGGGGGGATGGTCAAGACGTAGCCCCGGAGGTCAGGCTCATGTATCAGGGTATCGGAGTGACAGGGTATCGGGGTGAAAATCTCGAGTACTGTCCTCCGGACGATATCTCTTCTTGGACATGGCCTTCCTCCTTGGTAAAATGAGTCCTGGATCAGCAGTCCCTGTTATCCGGCTCAGGTATTCAGGATCCATCTTTCGAACGTCCCGGGTAGGCATCAGGTAAGCGTGGCCATCGTAGGATCGGCCCCTGATCCAGATCTCATCTCCGTCCTTGATCACCTCATAACGGTGCGTCTCCCGGAACAGGTACAGGTTGGGGAAGGAGTATTCGGAGATAGGGATCTCGATGGCTCGGAGACGGTCGTGGAAAAGGGGGTGATGGTGTAGGGAGAGAGGCTGGGAGTGCATGGAAAAAATATATCATGACAGAGGGGTAATCGGTAATCGGTGATCGGTAAAGACGAGCCCGAACCCGAGCCCGATTTGCTGGTTATCAGTGATCGGTGAAACTTAAGAATACCATTTGACACGGAGACCACCCTTCGCTGAAGCTACGGGTGGCAAGCACGGTGACACGGCGACGCAGGGAGGGAAAACCTGTATCGGAGTATCGGGGTAACGGTGTGTCGGGGAAAAGGCTGTAAACAGTAATCGGTGATCGGAGTTAATCTCATATCTCATATCTCATATCTCAAAGATTCACCCTGCGAAACCTTGCGGTGCGACCTGGAAAATGGTCGCGCTGCGGTTGCCTAGCTTTTGCTGCTTTTACAGAAACCGGGCTCCCTATAAATCCTGGGTTTTCTCAGTGTCCTCTGGTGCGCTGTGATGAAAATAACCGCTTTTACAGGAATCGCGGTTCCCCCTTATTAAAGTCCTCCTCTGCGTTCCTTCGCGTACTCTGCGTTAAATAAGTTTTAGATTTACTTCTGCGTTCTGCGTTCTGTATTCTGTGTTCTCAAACTCCAAAGGGGAGAAGTAAACCATGGATTTCAGATCCCACACCACCCTCGGACGCACCGGCCTTTCCGTGAGCCGCCTCGGATTCGGAGCTTCCTATCCGGCTCCGGCCGAGGCCCTGGAAAAAGCTTTCCACGAGCGGGGCGTCAACTTCTTCCTGTGGGGGACGGGCAGAAAAGCACCCATGCGCGATGCACTCAGGAACCTGACCAAGTCACACAGAGACCAGGTTGTCATTGCTTTTCAGACCTACGACAAGGGCGGCTTGCTTATGCGCCACTTTCACGAGAAGGGGCTTCGCAGGCTGGGTGTCGATCACGTGGACCTCCTTCTTATGAGCTGGATGAGAGGCATACCCAGGGGACGCATGCTGGAGACGGCAGTAAAGCTCAAGGAGGAAGGGAAGGTGAGGTTCCTGGGCATATCCACCCACGACCGCCCCCTCGCGGGCCGTATCGCCGCTGATCCAGACAGTCCAATTGACGCTCTGATGATCCGTTACAACGCTGCCCACGTTGGCGCTGAACGGGACCTCTTCCCCAATATCCCTGTAAACAGTGCCCCCGGTGTCATCGCCTTCACCGCGACCCGCTGGGGGCAGCTGGTCAGCCAGAAGAAGATGCCGCCTGGAGAGGAACCTCTCACCGCCGCCGACTGCTACCGGTTCGCCCTTTCCAGCGGTGCGGTGGATGTGTGTATCACAGGACCTAAGACCACGGAGGAACTGGAGGGCGGTATGAAGGCCATGGACCTCGGACCCCTGTCGGAGGAGGAAATGGAGCGAGTACGGCGCATCGGGGCTTATGTGTATGGGAAGTAAGGAAAAGCAATTACGAATTGAGAATTGAGGATTGAGGATTCCAATCTCAAATCTCATCCACCGTCGCTAACGCCCTCCGATCAGCTTCCCCCGTCGCCAGAGACTATGGGGGACAAGATGGCGGACAAGTATCTCAGATCTCAAAGAATAATCCACCACAGGGTTCTTCGTAAATGAGAATTAGACTTAAGTCTTAAAATCCCCAATTTCAAACCTCTTTTATAAAAAAATTTACAATTTTCAAAATGGTATACAAAAAACGTTGCAATCTTCAAAAAAAGTATGTTAATCTCTGCATTCTGGAGTGTTCTAGAGAGGGTTGTAGTTATTTTTCACATTACAGTCTGGGTCGTCAGTGGGTCGATATTGTGGCCTTGAAGCTGAAAGGTGATGCACCCTTTTATGGGAAAAGTGTTTAAGCCAGTGTTTTAGTTAGGACTGTATTTACAGGGTTTTTGGAGGGTGTTTTGCCTAAGCGTGGGGACAATTGATAGCCCCTGCTTTAAATAAAGGGAGATAAACGGAGATAAACTAGGAAGATAAACGTAGGAAGAGAAAAGGAGTCTAGATATGAAGAGAAAAGGAGTATGCTGGTTAGCTGTGGCCGCTATGTTGGTCATATCCCTGGCACTCATCACCGGCTGTTCGAGCAGCGATGGCAGTGATGGTATTGATGGCGCTGATGGTACACCCGCCGTCACCACCGACGAAACCTGTAATGTCTGTCACTCCGATGGCAGGATCGCAGATATTGCTGATAGGCATGATATTACTTTATTGGAAAAACCGGAGGTCGTGAATATCGAAGTTGTCCGTAGTGCCGCCGATACTCTGACCGTTTTCTTCTCTGTCATTGATGCCAACGGCGACTCTCTTGAAGGCATCATGGACGCTCCGGGCGATGCGGATAATATCCGCGTCTACATGGCCGACATCGTTCCGGCCAACACCCTCACAGGAAACGCACCCCAGACCACCTGGGATACCGCCTACCTCGAGGTGTGGACTGAGGAACGGGGGACAACCACAGGCTCGGTCGCAACGGATCTTGGCAATGGTGACTATTCCTTCCAGATGGTAGCAACCCCAGCCTGGATCGGAAGCGCTAACCCACCCGACATCGTAAGAGGAACCAGAAGCGATAATTTCCCTAACCCCGAAGGGGACGAACTGAACCACAGGCAGCGGGTTTACGTCCGGGCTGATGCCCGCGACATCGAGGGCTTTAACCGCACCATGGGTGTAGCAGACTTCACCATGCCTCCCGTTGGCAACAACACAGGCATCATCAGCACCACAGGCCGCACCATCGTCGACGCTTCGGCCTGTATCTCCTGCCACAGTGATCCGCTGCAAGAGGCAGCCCACGGCGGCGGCTATCAGAGCCCGCAGGTCTGTAACTTTTGCCACAGCCCGATCGGTTTTGGAGGCGACGTGATGCAGACCGACCAGGTTTGGTTGGCTTCCCTCATCCACAAAGTCCACGCGGCGATCGACATACCAGCCTTCCCGACCCGCATCAACGGTAACGGTTATGTTGACGTGACCTTCCCTCAGCCAATCAACGACTGCGAAGTCTGTCATTCCGACGAAGGCCAGGATATGGCTGATGCGTGGAACACCAACCCGACTGCAGAGGTCTGCGGCACCTGCCACACCGCTGTTGATTTTGGGACCGGCGCCAACCATATTGGCGGAGCTCAAGCCAACAATAACAGCTGTTCCATCTGCCATGCTCCGGCCATCATTATTGGCTACCACGCAGACGCCCTGGTGCCAGCTGCTGCCGACACTCCAGAATTCACTGTGTCCATCACCATGACCGCTCCGGCCGATACCAGTGTAAATTCTTACTATGTTGTCGGTGATACTCCCATGGTTACCGTAACCCTGGCCGCTAATGACGACACCAGTATCACCACAAACTATAATGCCGCAGGAGACGCAAAGGGTGACCGCGACGGCAATCTGTCAGGAGCCAACCTGTATGTCTATGGACCTCGCGCACACTTCATGCCGGTACTTACCGCAGCCGCAGCAGAGGGTTCACAGTCTAACAGCCTCCTCTACGATGCTGATGATGCACAGGTCTTCACCGATGCGACTGGCTTCAAATACCAGCTGAGCGCCATTACGAGTACCCTGGATGCCGGCACATACATGGTCCGCTTCGAGGGTGGCGATTATGGTGCGATAGCTGACACCAACTATCAAACGATGTCTACTAAAGTTATCAGCTTCCAGATTGGCACCTCAACGCCAGAAGCCAAGGTTGCTGGTGACGACTGCACAGATTGCCATGGCGACACCCGCCAGCACCTTTCGGGCGCTCATCCGCACAACGCCGCGTTTGATACAGACGAGTGCAGCAGCTGCCATGACTACTCGGGCGGCTACGCCACGGCACTTGTGCAGCGTGTGCATGCCGTCCACTCTGAAAGCGAACTAGGAGCCGATGGCCACAGTCGTGAATGGGAAGAGATCACCTTCCCGCAAAACCAGGGTTCCTGCGAGGCCTGCCATACTTCAGGTGCGGAAACCTACTATGACTTCAGTGGCGATCGTACCGTGGCCTGTACGGGCTGCCACGGTGACAACGACGGTATGAAGGATCATGCGCTGCAGAATGGTGGTGGTTCCTTCTAAGCATGCGTAAGCATGTTTGATCTTCAGGCTCACGTGCGGGCCTTGCGGCCCGCACATCAGATCACTAAACCCGCTTCTTCGGAAGCGGGTTTTTTTTGTGCGCCCGGCAGGGCGCACCCACTTGAGGGTGTAAGTCCTTTGCAGGCCCGATCCCGCCGTGGCGGGACTAGCCGAAGGGCAATTCGTTGTCTGATTATTGACAGGGTCGCAAAAAGTCCAGGCGGGACTTTTTGCTCAACCCAATGCGAAAAATGTCATTTTCCCTTTCCTCACGGATCAATGACTTTAGTTGCCGGCCATTGATCCGGGCGCTCCCCACGGAGCGCAATGGTGGGGGAAGGCTTGCGGGAATCCGGTCTGTGTGTTGGTTTAGGGGGTCTATTTGGGGGTTGATTTAGAGCTTGATTTGGGTTGTAATCTGCCTATAATATCGATGATCTTCCAGGGAAGGGTTGATTGGAGCCTATCGCCGTTCCATTATCGCATCAGGAGGGGGGCCGCATTTCCTTAAGGTCTCCAATCTTTGGTAGCTTTGACAGGATCGCAAAAAGCCCAGGCGGGACTTTTTGCTCAACGGGAAGCGAAAAGTGTCATTTTCCCTTTCCTCACGGATCAATGACCTGCGTTGCCGGTCATTGATCCGGGCGCCCCGCCTGGGGCGCGTTGATGATAGACTCGTAGAAGAGACTTTCTGCGAGTTTGGCAAACTTGGATTTCTGGGATGTCCCGGAGACACTCAACTATCGGGCGCGCCGTGGTTCAACCTCCCGGCGTCCACAACGTCTCTACAGGGGGTATCATGCGAACAGTCACATGCTATCGCGGGTTGTTTCTTGCGCTCGTACTGCTTATGGGTCTTACGCCTGCCGATTCCTCCGGCGCGGAGACCCGGATCGAATCAGATACCATTTTCAGGGTGTTCCAGCGGGACACGGCAGCGGAAGAGGATGCGGCAGTCCTGCCCGCTTACGAGTACCTGCAGATCGATACCGGCGAACTGGAGGACTACGGCGTCTCCTTCCACCTGTACGGCTGGGGACGCGCAGATCTTGCCGACAGTGAATATTTTGAGGACCAGACCGCCGGGGAGCTTCTTTACGGCTACGTCGAATATCGCCGCGATGCCAACCAGTACGGCTTGAGGCTTGGCCGGCAGCATGTTTTCGAAGGCGTGGCCAACGAGACAGTCGACGGTTTGCGCCTGAGCGGGAACCTCGGGGACTATTTCTCGCTGTCGGTCTACGGCGGCCAGCCGGTGGGACTCAATTCGGTGCAGGGCAGCGACGGCGACAGCATTGTCGGCGGACGGCTGGCCCATCACAACGGCTCCCATTACGACATCGGGGTCTCCTACAAAGCCAGCGAAAATGATGGCGAGACCGCTGAAGAGATGCTGGGCGTTGACCTGGCGGTCTCCCTGCCTGAGGATATAAGACTGTCTGGTTTTAGCAACTACAACCAGGAGAGCGAAGGCTGGGCGGAGCAATCCTGGGAACTGCGGGTACCGTTGGGCCGATTTACGCTCAAGCCCTATTACCAGCAGTTTTCCTACGAGGATTATTTCGCCACAGGCGCCAATGCCGTCAGTGTGTTCCAGGACCGGGCGGCATCCGGAGAAGAACTGACCGCCTACGGCCTCGATGCCCTGTGGCAGTACGACCAAAACTGGACCTTCAGCGGCAAAGTCAAGCAGCATGATTACGATCAGGCCGACTCGGCCCAGACCTACAGTGTTCTGGCCGCCTGGCAGGGCGAGGAAGTAACACAGTACGGCGCGGAGATCGGCCGTACGGCAGCCGGTGACACGGCCGGCAATGAATACACTCTGGTGCGGGTGTACGTCTACAGTGAAAAAACGGGCGGCCGGTTAGGCATGGCCTTTTTAAGCGCGGATGTGCTGCTGGCTCAATACGACGAAGAGATTTTCGGTGTAGATAGTTCGCTGTTCATCTCCCTTGGCGGCGGCAAACGCTTCATGGGCGATGCCCTGTTAGTCAAACTGTCCGGCGATTACAGCCAGGACCCATATTTCGATGAAGATCTACGCGGCACCTTGACAGTGTCCTACAACTACGACAAATAGAAACCGTTTCCAGGTTCTGACAGGAGATAGAAACCATGGCGAAAAAGAGTATCCTTTCCATTCTGGCCTTGTCGGCTATCTTGCTGTTGCTGGTGGCGGCCTGCGCCGATCTGCAGAGCGGTTATGCGCCGCCCGCCAGGCACCCAAGTGCCGATGATCTCGGCGAGCAGCCGAAGGTCTGCACCGATTGTCATGATGCCCGCGGCGAACATGTGGCTTATGAGAACTACGTTCATACGGCGGACTGGGGCCTGAACCACCGCGCACAGGCTTACCAGGGTGAAGCGATCTGTACCATTTGCCACCAGACCAGCTTCTGCAACGACTGCCACGCAACGGGGATCGAGTTGAAGCCGTCGCTGAAGAACCAGGCGGAGACCTATCGTCCAATGCAGCACCGCGGCGATTACCTGAGCCGCCACCGCATCGACGGTAAAATTGATCCGACCTCGTGCTTTCGCTGCCATGGCAATCCTAAATCAGCCGAAACCTGCGTGCGCTGCCACGGCTAGCCGGGAACGAGGAGAAGATCATGCGTAAACTGGCATTTTTGTTTTTTATTACTTCGGTTTTTATGCTGAGCGCCTGTGCTGAGCCCAATCCAGACGCAGGGAGCCACCTAATGGACAGCAGCTTCCTTGACGCCAGCGTCCACGGTCCCGTAGCCAAGCAGGACCTGACATTCTGCCAGGCGTGTCATGGCGAAACGGGCGGGCCCGGCGACAACCCGCGCTTCAACGTCGGCATCGATTCAGCGGGCGGCAACGGCTGCGAGAACGTGGGCTGTCATGATCAGGTTGCAAACCTCGCCCATCCCCAGGATTGGGCCGGGGCGAACAGCACCTTCCACTATTCGGCCGGGAGCGTTCAGGAGGCCTGTACGCTCTGCCATGGGGTGAACCTGGACGGGGGAGGTGGCGCTGTCGGGACAAGCTGCCAGGGATGCCATGATGACCCGGTGAACGCGTCTACCCTCGACTGTACCTTCTGTCACGGCTATCCGCCAACCATTGCCGGGGTGGATCACTCTGCTGTCCCCCTGACCATTCATTCGGAGTGTTCCATTTGTCACGGCATGAGTGAATCAGCGTCAGGCGGAAATTTTGACCCGAAAACGAACTATACCCTTTTCAACAAGGGCACAGACACCCTTGGCGATCACTGGGATAACAATATCCAGATGAATAGCGATGTAGGGTACAGTGAAACGAACTTTGGATGTGACAGTGCAGGCTGTCACGCAAATGACCCGACCCACCGGTTGTCCGCCTCGGGACTTAACGTCATCTTGAAGGGTTTCGGATCGGTATCGATACCACACCCTATGGACGGCAGCTACCTGTCCGGTGGTATGCATGGTCCTGTCGCCAAGCAGGATCTGACTGCCTGTCAGGCCTGTCACGGAGAGGTGGGTGGCCCTGGTTCCAACCCGCTCTTCAATATCGGGATCTATTCGGCAGGCAGCAACGGCTGTGAGAGCTGCCACGGCTCTGACCTCGCCCATCCGCAGAACTGGGCCGGGGCGAACAGCACCTTCCACTATTCGGCAGGAAGCATTCAGGAGGCCTGTACGCTCTGCCATGGGGTGAACCTGGACGGGGGAGGAGGTGGCGCTGTCGGGACAAGCTGCCTGCAATGCCATGATGAGGTGGTCACCTTCACCCTGGACTGCGCCGCCTGTCACGGCTATCCGCCTGACGGATCTCCTGATTTGGAAGTTCCGACCCCGGTCGATCATTCAGGCGTTCCCTCGGGCCCCCATTCTGACTGCACCGTTTGCCACGGTATGAGTGAATCCGCAGGGAGTTTCGATCCATCCGGGAGCTATACGCTTTTCAACAAGGGTACGGACACCATTGGTGACCACTGGGACGGGAATATCGTGATGAGTGCTGATTCAGCGTATATTGAAACTAATTACGGCTGTGATTTAGCCTGTCACTCCACCAACGACCCGGCCCACCAGTTGTCCGACTCCGGACTTCCCGTTATCCTGAAGAGCGGGTTTTAATAAGCAATTTTCGCTTATTTAACGCTGTTTTCATGAAAGAGCCCGCCCCGGTTACCCGGGCGGGCTCTTTTTTAAGCAGCGTCATGAAGTGAAACCTTGATGTCAAGATGATAGAAACTGTAACGCAGGTGGCCGCGAAAAGATCCATTTCGAATTGAGAATTAAAGACCTCTATTTATCAATCCTCAATACGTAATTCATAATTTGTTTTCTCTGCGGCTCTCTGGTGCGCCAGGTTAAGCCTGGTCAATCTTGTAGAATGAAAGGAGTCTACCATGTGAATTGCTCGTTCGCACGTGTAGCTGAGGGAGCGGCGACTTGGGGTAACCTGTTCGTCGAAGCCTCCTGACGCGAAGGTATGAGCCGTAGTAAAGCGAACCCGATTCGGCCTCGTTACGCTAATTGGATGTGGCTAGTCTTCCAGAGTTGATGAAGCCTGCCACACGTGGGGAAGCAACGAGTATGTGCACCCGCGTGGCATCCCGGGGTGGTTGGGGACGGCGCGTACCGAAAGATTGATCGGGGAACCTGGGAGGCCCATCGGTTTGGGTGGAACCCAACGCATTTCGCGAATCCATAAGCGAATAGCCGGGACCGTTGGGAGTCGGCGGGGTTAATATGAGCTGAGAAGCGGGGTAATGCCTGT
>SDBV01013403.1_pt1 | contig 10441 bp, 12 predicted proteins | sample 2277081 | NCBI WGS metagenome assembly SDBV01 (sample SAMN10402039, study PRJNA504765) | marine sediment metagenome | isolation source: marine sediment core GS10_PC15, 223 cmbsf | place: Arctic Ocean: Southern Knipovich Ridge | collected 2010
GATGAAGTCTTATAGAGAACGGTTGTTTTTCCAAGTCCGGTGACATAGTGTTTAATCGATTCGAGAAGTGCATACATTTGCGTGGGGTTATCTTCAGAAAAGACCACGAGATCAGCAGATTGTTTTTGGGTAATATGACTGGGTAGATTCTTTAAAGAAGCATACTGCGGTTTTGCATAAATATGTGCATGACACTGCCTTTGGAAGTCGATATTGACTTTATGGTCGCTGATGGGATTTTCTCGGTTATAGAGATAGAGGGTTTCTTCAATAAAAGCGATCCTGGGAGCAGACATTTCAAGGAGTGGAATCATGATCGCCAAATCCGAACCCATGGAATAAAAACGGCCGCGATAGAAGAGATCTGAAATCTGAATTTCTTTAAAGAGGGAGGAATAAAAAGTGCGCAAATGGGTGGTGACCCAAGGGCTCGATCGAAAAGTTCGATTTTCGATAACTTTATCTGGCAACTTTTTGCAGATGCACGGCTCTTGTTTTAAAGAGGGATAGTCGAGGTAATTGCCATAGGACATCCAGACAGCCGGATCTGCATAGGTTTGATTGAGGGTTTTTAGCACATTCTCATGAGCTAAATAGTCATCACCATCGAGAAGAACGATGATTTCATGGTCATGACACGAGTGAACGGCATTGTAGATATTTGCTAGGGCACCTGCATTTACAGGGTTATGAATGAGAGAAGCACGCCCCTTCTTGTCGAGATGGGTCAAAAGGGATTTTGCTTTTTCAAGAGTATCATCGCGTGAATTATCATTGATATAGATCACTCGAAAATTTTCATAATCTTGTGCAAAAACGGAGCGGAGGTTTTTTTCGATGTATTTGGAATTGTTGTAGGAAGGAATGACAATTACAAAGGATTTTTGCTCGGTAATGGGATGGGATGTTTTTTCTGTTTTGTTCTTATGAGAAAAGATAAAATCCTTAGCAAAAAAAAGAGACGCAGCGAGGACTAAAAAAAGAATGAATGGGATTTTAAACCGCATTACCCTTCCTTAATTGGGATTTTCTTGGAAGATCCTTTATGAGTTTTAGAAAAGGTCACTTGCAGAATCCCATTTTTGCATACGGCGTTGGGTTGTTTGGCCTCATCAATTTCCCCGGGAACGGCAATCCGATAGGAAAAGGAACTATGGGCTTTGCGGTAGAATTTTTTCTTTTTATCTTCGGTTTCTTCTTTTTTTTCGGCTTTGATCCATAAGATCCCTTTGTCATAGGTCATGTCGATTTCTTCAGGGCGAATACCGGGAATTGCAGCTTCGACAATAACATGCTGATCATCTTCGGAGACGGTAAGGCCGTTTAGATTTGCGAATTCTTGCAAATCCCAATCATCACCGACGTTTTCCAAAAAAGAAAAAGGGTGTCTAGAACGGGGAAAGGGCCAAAAAGGGCGAGGTTGTTCTTCAGCCATGGTTTGTATTGTAAGAAATCATGTGCCTTTGGTCAACTTGTTATTGATTTTTTCCTCTAAAAAATCGGAAAGTTCTGGATGGTACTTATTGATATAGCGGCGCAATTTTAGGGTTTCATACAAAAGGATTTTGTTTGTGCTACTTGGAATTTTTAGGGTTTCATCGATCGTGAACGAGCCAAGATCGATCTCTATGGCTTTTTCTCCAACGAAGCCGAAATTGCGTTGGCGCGGATCGTGATCAGAAAGCCCTGCTTGGCATCTTGCGACAATGAGGTCTATGAGGGCAGAAAGGCGTGTTTTGGCAGCTTCTAGTTCTTTGACTTCAGCTAAGGCAGAAAGGGTGGGAAATGCCATGACAGCTTTTTCTTGTAGGGCAAAGGACAATTGATCGAGGTCAGGGGAGTGCAAGACGCCAATTGCATCGAAGAGTTGCAGTTTCACATGCAAAAAGTCGGTCTTATTGAGATGGAGATAAACAAGACCCGTTCCTTGGCGGAATCGTTCATAAGCCAGTTTGCAACTAGAAAAAAGGACGGTGAGTTTTTGGATTCGACTTTTTTGGTATTTGGCTCGCAAGGGTAGGGAAGAAATTTATCTGCAAAACTTTTTGGACGCATATGATGGAGCTTGAAAAATTTCAGAACGTATTTTCCATCTTTTGAGACAAAGGCATAGCTTTCGCCACCACTATTTAGAAAAGAATAGGGCTGAGAAAGGATGGTTTGCAATCTTTGGCTCGTATGATCTCCGGGAAGGAGGGTTTCCCAGTCAGAATTATGGGGAAGATCGGCTTGAATTTTTTGGAGCTGAAAACCTTGGGTTTGTTTGTGGCAAAAGCGTTCAACGGCAATGAATCCTATGAAGAAAAGAGCTCCCTGAATGACCCAATTTTTCATAGCCGGATTGCCTGTTGAAGTTTTTGTTCAAAGTAATCCAAAAGCTCAGGGGTGTGCTTTTTGATCCACTCTTTTAGCTCGAGGGTTTCATAAAAGAGTTCACGCTTTGAAAATAGGGGGGTATTGATTTGGGGATTGGATACAAATGAGCCAATGTCAATTTCAATCACTTTTCCATCCATGATGCCAAAGTTGCGATTGACAATGGGATCGCTATTGGAAATGCCGAGTTTTGTGCGGTTGTGAATGCAGGTGAAGAGGGAATCGATGATGTTTTTGGTCTCTTCTTTATGGAGTTCAAGATAGGAAAAGAGAAGGTCTGCTTTTTTTTGGAAAAGGAAAGGGGTTTTGTCTAGATCGAGCTGATAGCGAATGCCAATTTTGTCATAAATGGTGATGACGGGATAGCGTTCCTTGTAGGGATTGAGATTGAGATGTAAAACACCGGTTTGCTCCGGGAGTTCATTTTGTGCGATTTGGGCGCTTTTGAAAATGCTGTTTATTCGTTTTTCTCGCTTTTCTAGAATGGTGTTTTGCCAATTTTTCAGAAATTTTGGAAGTGGCAGGTTTCGCAGGATTTTGGAGCTGGGCCAAAGGTGGTAATGTTTGAATACTTTTAGGACGGTTTCGCCATCGGCGCCTAAAAAAGCATAGCACTGCACACCGCTTCCCAAAAAGGTGTAGGACTGATCGAAAATTTCTTGCGGCGGCAAAGAAGAAGAGGTTTCCCACTGTATTTTTGGAGCATAATCGGCCTCTGTTTTTTCGATGCGAAAGCCATTCGTTTGGGTGCGGATGACTTTATCCATACCGATGAAAAGGAGGACGATGAGGAGGAATTTACAAAATCTTTTCATAGAGAAGTTCTTCTCGGCAAAGCGGGAGGTTTTCTGGATAATTTTTCTTGACCCATCCAAGCAGCTGAAGAGTCGCCCGAAGAGCTGCTTTTGTATGGGGATCAGGATTTGTCGATTGGACTCGGTAAATGAAGGAGCCGATATCGAGCTCAACGGGATATTCACCGAGAAATCCACAGTTTTCGAGCACATTGCCATCTTTGTTTTTGATTCCCAGTCTCGAGCGGTCCTCGATTAATGTTAGGAGCTTTTTCATCGAGAGGACAGCTTCCTTGATTTGCCCCCCTTGAAAGAGTCGGTCCAGGTGCTCAGAGGCGGGCTCGGCTTTTTTTTGCAGAACAAAATCGGTCTGGTCGAGATCAATTTCATGGGCAATGCCCAGCTTGTCGTAGATATGCGTTTTCCCAAGACACGTGGACGTTTTGTCAATATGAAGAAAATATACCCCGGTTTGATCGGGAAGCTTTTCTATAGCTATTTTTGCACTTTCAAAAAGATGACTCATCCGCTTTTCACGTGCACAAAGAAGTGGCGTAGCTATTGCCTTTGGAAGGAGTTTTTTGGCAAGATCTGTCGAAAGTCCCATATGATGGTGCTTGAAGAGTTTTAAAATAGTTTTCCGATCTTCTCCAAGAAATGCATAGAATTGTACTCCACTTCCCAAAAAATAGAAAGATTGCTGGAGATTTTCAGGCAAAGTTTTTGTTTGATAGGAAAAGGGATAAGGATGCCTACAAGCCGCTTTTGCGTAGCGAAATCCATCTGTCTGAAAGCGACAGAAGCGCTCAACGGCAAAAAAGAGCAGAGTTGCAAGAAAAAATTTATAGATCTTGAAGCGCATCATAATAAGAGGGAAGAAGTTGGGGATGGTGGGTTTCAAGCCAGTGTTTGAGGGGAATACTGATTTTTTCGATGTCCTCCTTTTGTTTTTCAGGACTTTTCAGAGATGAATTGTAAAAGAGAGCTCCAATGTCGATTTGTACTGCCCGATCACCCAAAAATCCAAAATTCGTGCGGATGAGGGGATCGCGATCCTCAATCCCTCTTTCCATTTTTCCTTTAAGAAGAGCAAAAAGAGAGTCAAAACCGGCTTTTGCTTTTTCGAAATCTGAAGCCGCGGCGCAAGTAGCAAAATAGGGGTAGGCCATTGTAGCTTTTTTTTGGAGGGCAAAGCCGTATTTGTTCAGATCGATGTGATGTTCAATTCCGAGAGGATCGACCAGGACTGCAGAAGGGCAATCTGTTGATTTAGCTGGGTGAACATAGTAAAGACCGGTTTCTTTACGCAAATGATCGTAGGCAATCTGATAACTTGTAAAAGCCATTTTCCATTTCTTCTGGTTGTAGGAAATTTTTTCCTGAAAAGGAGTGAAACGAAGCCAAGAAATCCTTCTCTGATAGCGGTTATTAAAGAGTTTGAGAATGGTGGTTTCGTCCTCGGAGACAAAGGAAAAGCTTTGCAAACCTCTACCAAAGAAGCGAAACTTTTGTCCAAGCACATTGCGAAGATCATTGGGAAGAGGAGGGGAAGGTTGCGAGAGACAAGTGGTATTGTTTTGTAGTTTAGAGAGGCGAAATCCCTTCGTCTGATGGTGGCAAAACCTTGCAACTGCCCAAATTGACAAAATAGCAAAAATTCCAAGAAAGAATCGCTTACTCATAGATTTTTTCCTCCAAGTATTCCGCAAGTTCTGGAGATTCTTTCTGAAGGTAGGTGTAAAGACGTCTGGTAATTTTTACCAAATCTTCTTTTTGTATCTTAGGGTCTTCTCTTCGTGGATCGAACTTTAAACGTCCCACATCGATCAGGATGGCTTTGCCATCGATAAATCCCACGTTGCGGTGGATTCTCGGATCTTCGTCATAGATTCCTTTCTTGCAACGAGTGAGTATGAGCTCGCAAATGGAATCGATGCCGTCTTTGGCTTTACTGAGCTTCTTTTCTTGAATAAGGTTCGAGAAATAGGAAAGAGCAAGATCGGCTTTTTTCTGCAAGACGAATTCGACCTGGTCGAGATTGATCTTATGTTCGATTCCGATCTTGTCGACAATGCGGACTGTTTTTCGCAAAGAGTTTGTTTTATTGAGGTGGACATAGAGAAGGCCTGTTTCTTCCATGAGATTTTCAAAGCTAAGCTTATAACTACGAAAATCGCGCAAAAGCTTGGCCGTTCGCTTTTTTCTCTGATTTTTACGCTTTGTTGCAAGGTTTTTGGGAAGAGGAAGAATTTTCAGCCAAAAGGGGAGGCGCCTGAGGTGATGCTTGAAGAATTTTAGGACATATTTCCCATCTTCGGAAACGAACGCATAGACCTGTCCTCCCGCTGCTAAATAAGAAAATTTCTGGTCAAAAACCTCTGGTAAGGGACCATTTTTTACATCCCAATTTGGCTCAAATACGAGATTCGAGTGGATCTTTGTGAGTGCAAATCCTTCCGTTTTGTCATAGCAAAACCTCGGAACATAGTAGATCACAAGAGCAAGAAAAAACAATTTTAAGAGCTGCACTACAAAAAATCCTCCTTTGTCTTGCGATAGGAGGGAAGTAGGATGGGATGGGTCTCTTTGATCCATTCTTCAAAGGGCGCTGTAATCCGCTCGAGATCAGCAGAGTAAATTTCTTTTTTCCTCATGTCTTCTGATCTCACAAATCGCCCCACATCAATTTTGATTGCACGACTGCCTATAAAGCCGCAATTCGTCCTGATATTTGGATCGCGATCGCGGAATCCTTTTTTTGCACGCGTCTGAATCATTACAAACACCTCTTTGAGGGCTTGTTTTGCTTCTTCAACCCTGTTGCTTCCCATAAGCTCATCGATCCGGTCATAGACTCGATCAGCCCTTTTTTGCACGACAAAATCAAAGCGATCGAGATCAATGAAATGACGAATACCAAGCCGGTCTGTAATTGCCAGCTTGGTTTTCAAATGAGAAGTTTGATTCAAGTGACTGTAAATGAGACCAGTTTCTTCATGTAATTCTTCAAAAGCGATCTTGTAACTGAAAAAATCGCGCTGCAATTTATCTGCGCGCTTGAAATTGCGCTTTTCGCGGAACTTGTGGAGAAATGCAGGCAAAGGCAAGTGATTTAGGAGCCATGAAGGGCGAAAAAGACGCTGTTTAAAAAATTTGATCACATACTGCCCATCTGCACTAAAAAAAGAGAAGGCTTGTCCGCCTCTTCCAAAATAGTTGTAGGCTTGCGAAAGGGCAATTTGCAATTCTGTTTCCTCTTCGTCATCTAGGGGGCGAGTGGCAAATTCTGCAGAGTAAGGGCGATTGGAAGAGATTCCCAAAATGGTAAATGTATCGGTCTGTTTTTTGCAGAAGTGGGGGATGAAAGTCAGCACAAAAATCCATACAATGATGCGGATGGAAAAATCAAAATGCTTCATTGCAAAACTCCTCATAAAGGGCATGGAAATCATCAGAAAGCTCTGGAAAATTGGCATTGATCCAATGCTGAAAATCCTCCTTTGATTGTGCAATGGGTTTTTGTGAAAGTGTATCGGAAAGAAAAAAACGCCCCCCATCGATTTGTATAGCGTGGTCCCCTACAAAACCAAAATTTTTTGCAAAATTGGGATCGGCATCTTCGATTCCTTTTTCAATACGCGATTTTAAGAGGGAAAAAAGACCAGCAAGATGCTTTTGATTGGGGTCAGATGTGATTTTTTCTTTCACCAGTATTGCTCTTTTTTGGATAACGAAAGGGATCAAATTTGGGTCCATTGTATGGCAGATTCCCAGTTTGTCAATGATCTTCAGTGAAGAAGAAATGGGTGTTTTGCCATCCAAATGTATGGCAACAAGGCCTGTCTCTTCGGGGAGTTTTTCAAATGCGAGGAGGTAGCTTGCCAATGTTTCTTTGAGCTGATTTTCTAGTTTTATTTTCTTTTTTTCGAAATGGGGAAAGAGATGGGAAAGGAATTGCAAAACCTGCAATCGCGAAGAGCGAAAACATTTGAGGACATACTGCCCATCTTGCGAGACAAAGACATAAGATTGACCACCTTTGCCTAAATAGGTGAAAGGCTCTGCAAGAAGAGAATGATCCAATGTGGGGCTCTGCCCATCGAGAAAAACTGTTGCAATTTTTGAAAGAGTGAAGCGATCCGTTTGTTTTTGAGCAAAATGCGATAAGCCTAAAGCGACAACTACAATGAAAATGAATTTTTTCATGCCTTTGCAATTTCCTCTTTGAGATGTGCAGAAAGTGCAGGAGCCCTTTCTTCGAGCCACTGGTAGAGACGATCGGTGATCCGAATGAGATCCTCTCGATAGACATTTGGATTAGCCCTTTCTGGGTCGAATTTAAAACGGCCAATATCGAATTGCATCGGTCCCTCTTCTGTGAATCCAAAATTGGTTTTCAGATCGGGATCTTTGTCGAAAATTCCCTTTTGGCAGCGGGTTTTTAATAAAGCAATGAGTTGGCTCAGTTGTTTTTTTGCAAACTCGATTTCCCCATGAGAAATCCATTTCTCTAAGCTTGGGTAAAACGGTTCTGCGAAATTTTGCAAGATGAATTGCATACTGCTCAAATCGACAAGATATTCCACGCCAATTTTGTCGTAAATTTTGACCTTTTTAGGGAGATGAGAGGGATTGAGATGAAGATGCAAAAGCCCGGTTTCTTTAGCAAAATGGTGATAGGAGAGCATATAACTAGAAAAATCCTTAAGCCGTTTGTTTTGCCGTTTTTCAATCGTGGCTAAAAGGCTTTTTTTGAGTGGGGGTGGCAATAGGGTAGCCAAAAAACCTAAAGGATGACCAGCTCTATTGTGGCGATAAAATTTCAGGACATATTTCCGATCTGAAGAAATAAAGGCATATGTTTGCGCTCCATGACCCATATAGGAAAAAGACAGGTCAGGGATTTCAGTGCCTTTTGTCTTCCACTCAGAATGAGTCCTTAGATCAGAATGAATCTTCCTCATAGAAAAGCCATCTGTTGCACTTGTACATAGCTTATAGATCAAAAAACCAAAAGCACTATAAAAAGTGAGTTTCTTCAAAATGCGCATCGTGATAAATTATATCCATGGCGCAGGTAACAAATCAACTTCCCTACGAAGAGTTAAAGCCTCTTCCCCAAGCCAAAGAGGTCTATCCCCGCTTGGCAAAACTCATGCAGAAGGTTGTTCTTGCAGTTTCTGTCATTTTTCTCTCAATGGGAGCTGGAGCAGTGCTTGGTCTTTGTAACTGGGGGATTTCTGTCTTAACCGGCACACTTACAGGGGGCGTGCTTGGGCTTACTGCAGGAATTGCTATGGCCATGCTCACGAAATTGCCCACTAATGTTGAAGAATATCGGCTCGAGACCCTAGATCAAATCAAAAGCATAACAAGCAATCCAAGAGCTCTTAGTGCTCTTCAAACATTAAGAGATTTTTTTTATTATCCTTTCAAAGAATTTCAGCAAAACTCCCATCTCCACTTACTTCATGGCGAGCTTGCTGCTGTGGGGGATTTCATCGATTCAAATCGCGCGGATGCAAAAAAAGTCTGGAGCGAGTTCTTGACCCACTTGCATGCAACCCCTTTTTCGACCCCTGATGGAGAAAAAGCCCTTTTCAACGGTGCTTCTCTAATCAATCGCTTTTCTGGAAAGTTGAAGCAAGTAAAAAGAGAATGGCTCAGTTCGTGGAGTCCAAGTGATGAGGATCTTCAAAGCATAGAACAAATCGGCAAAGAGGCTTTTGGGAAATCCTATGCATTTCCAGCGGACAGAATCAAAAAGACCTTAGCAGAATATCGCCCAAGTGGTATGCGCATTGCTCGCAATAAAGAAACAGAAGAAATCCTCGGGTTTGGCTGGTACTACACGGAAAATGGCGTGGTAAAAATCGCTGAAATTGCCCGAAAACCTGAAGCCTGCCGGCTCAATATCGGCTGTGACATTCTTCAGGAGATCATCGATGCTCAAAGGGCTGGGCAGCGGGTTCAGATTTGTTTGCGAAAAAACAATCCTTTTATTGGGAGACTGCAGAATTGGAAATTTGTTCGTATTCAGGAATTACCCAAATATTACGACACGGCTCCTCCTGAAGACGGGATTCTCATGGAGCTCAATTGGCAAGAATACAGTAAAATGAAAGGGCTTAGTCAACTTGGATAGTGCGAGTGACCTTATTGAAAAGTCCAGGAGCGACCTCATTTTTTTCATTAATGAGTTCGAGTTGCACCGTGTGCTGCCCACTTTCAATGCCATAAATATAATAAGGCACCCATTGTGTCAGAATTCTCGTGATATCACCATCTATCGTAACCCTCACCTTAAAACCATCCCTAGAAAGCTGGATGTTTGAGAGGTAGAAATCCAGCAAGATCGGCTTCTTTTCACCATAGCGAAGCGTTTCGAGCGGCTCATTATAGGTCAAATAAGGAGCATTGAGATTGACATTCAGATTATCCTCCCTCTCTCCCACGTAGAAAGCACGAGCAGCAAAGCATCCAGGCCCTTTTAAACCTTCCCCAAAGGAACGAGCGGGAAAAGCTCGAATCACATGCATCCCTTCCCCTAGATTGAAAGGAATAGAAGCTGTGAGCGTCCAGTTAAAGAATAGATTGTTGTTATCAAGAGCGTCGACAAATGACTTATAGATTTCGATGGGGTGATGGTTATCGACGAAAATCAAAAGACTTTGCCCCATTGGGTCGTTATAGATTTCTTTGGCCCTGTCAAAATCGCTATTGGTCCCCACGTTAAACCCAACGAGCTGAGCTTGCACTTCAAGTCCTGAGCCGCAAACAACCTGTCCCTTTTTGGGGAACGTGATTGTCAAGTCTATATTATTGGGCTCAGGTGTCGGGCGAACGGGAACGATCCGAACTGTAGAAGGGTTAGCTTTCCTGGGCTGGAACTCCGCTGCAAATCCCACAGTTCCCAAAAGAAGTCCAATTAAGGCAAGTACTCTCATACCTTCCATTTACTCTACAATCCAATAATTGTCTAGGAGCCTATCCAACTAAAATTGATGAGATTTCTTGAGGGGATTTCCATAATAAGCAGCACAGCTAACTTCGTTGCCGTGTCCGGCGCCTTCAGCGTCTTGAGCGACGATGGCTGCGGCAAATCGGACCCTACGCTCAGCAGTCTGTATGAAATACTATCCTGCTTCGCACGGGCCAATTTCCCTTTGCCCTAGTCGCCGCGGGCTGCTCGAGCATAAAAAGAGGAATTTCATCCTCTTTTTATGTCGCTCGCAGAGCCATCTGAATTTGGCAAAAACAATTGATTTTGG
>SDBV01013404.1_pt1 | contig 10441 bp, 7 predicted proteins | sample 2277081 | NCBI WGS metagenome assembly SDBV01 (sample SAMN10402039, study PRJNA504765) | marine sediment metagenome | isolation source: marine sediment core GS10_PC15, 223 cmbsf | place: Arctic Ocean: Southern Knipovich Ridge | collected 2010
GGATTTTACAGCCACACTTATTTAAAGAAAAATTTGGATCCTGAAGTTTGATTTAGGAGGAAAAAAGAGATCTTGCTATTTATAAGCAGAGACCGACATAATTCTGTGATTTTCATCTCTTTTAATAATATTTAAGGAATATTTCAATCTATATAATCTGGTCTTAAGAAGTAAAAAAAAGCTCAGTATAATAAGAATTCAGAGTTTTGAAAGCAACTGCACATGTTTTACTCAATAAGATTTGGACACACTTGAAGTCGTTTACTCATCAATACATAGAATTCAGTCTTTATATTATATCAAGAGAAAGTAATAGAATAATTGATTGATATGTCCATTAATAATAAAATCTAAAATGGAGGAATTACTCATTTTTACAATTTATATGCGAAAATCAGTGCATCATGGAAAAAGTAGATCTTGATTATTTGAGAAAGCAATGGAAAGATGAGCTTGGATATTACTGGGGGCGAGCTCAAAAAGAAATAGATGAATATTTTGAAATGATTAAAAATACACTCTGTAGGAAGGCAGCTCACCTAAAGTCTAAATCAAAAGAAGAGTTTCTAAAAGATTCTTCTTTAAATGAAAAACTATTGAAAGACCCATTATTCATACCTGAAATATTAGATTTATTAATGCGGATTAAAAAAATAAATTATGACGTATTTCCTGATAACTGGGTATCGGAAGATTATAACAATAAAGAACATGCATCATATATTTGGAATTCCCTAATTCCTGAGTTTCGCCAAGTTGCCGATAAGGTAATAGATTTCAAGGTTTCTCAATACAATAGTCTCTATGATAAGCCGATACATCCAACGTCAGAAAAATTATTCATTAACAGAGATTTTAACAAATATGGTTTGATACAATATGATCATCATCTTGACCTCATCAATAGCGTTGCTTATAATGATAAATTCTATACAATATTACCTAATCTCCTGCGAACGTTATTTGAAAACATTTTACACGATATTTTCAAAACTAGCTTAAATGATAGACATAAAAAGCTCTATTTTGATGAAAATAAAGGAAGGGTTGCTGATTTTTCAGTCCTTATCAGCCTTCTGAAGGAATTAAGTCGATTCGTATATAAGAATGAAATACGCGAGAATATTACTGAAAAATTAATAAAAATCCTAAAAGAGGTTAGGACAATTGGAAATTTAAGCATTCATGAAGTTATAAGAAAGATAACGAGATCCTATGCAGATGGCATCCAAGATGAAATCGACTTGTTATTAGAAGCGCTTTTAGTATCTTATCATCAATTGGAAAATACTAAGATCATAATTGAATCAGAGATGATAAAAAAAATTGCAGATAAAATTGGTTTAAGAGTTATAAAAAATAGTAAAAAAGAAAAAAGGCAAGTACAAAAATCTCAAGAGAAAAAAGCACCTAACTTGAAAAAATATGATTTTTTAAAAAGATTTATATATTTACTTCAAAAATATGGTAGAGTCAGAGATAATGAAAGAGAAGAAATTGAAACAACAAGAGAATTATGTGGCTTATCTACTCAACTAAATATTATAAAATTTAATGTGGAAGAAGAAATACCACCTCAAGGTTTTGGTTATAGATCCATTATGGTTTATGATAGTAATTACGAATTTTTCTTTGAACCCCCAGATTTACCAAATAGATTCATGATTAGGATTATGGGGGAAAATAAATCATATTTTTCAAAAGATTATCAAGAACATGAGGAATTTGAAACTGGAATACAGGCGATAGATGAAGCTATAAAAGATGGGGTATTAATCTCTGAGGATTCTAAAATAGATGTACTAAATGGTTTTATAAAATATTTAATTGCTAGAATGGAAGATCTAAAATTATATTCTTTACTTGAGGAAGTAGAAGTTAATGAAAGTGTTTTGAAAAAATATAGTAGAATTCAGAGATTTATTGAATATCTTTTTAGTGGTGATCATTTAAACCAAGATTTAAATGATGTGCGAAATGACGAACGAGTTATTTCAGAAATGAATTGGATAAAACAAAATGATAAAGAATTTAATGACTATTTTACTCTATTCAGGCGAAAGGATGATCCAACCAAATATGATAAAGTACTTTCTCTTCTCAATGGAAAATATTTGGTGCAATTTCGGAATCATAGACCTTTTAAAAGCACAATTATAACAAATGGGGAGATAATTGAATCATCAGCTACTACGAAAGTTAATTCAATCCTTTATGAGATATTCGAGAGTATTAAGAACCATGTAGAAGATAATTATAAGATCAAATTATAATTCTTGCTAAGCTTTATTTGCTTGGATGTCTTTTATTTTAGTTATATACTTAGAAACCCCTTCAATAATTTCTTTTTGGGGTATTGATTTTCGCACTCTGGTACCGTCTTTATCTACTTCTTGAGTTGATACGCTATGTTCTCCTTGGAATTTTGCCACTTTCAAAAATTCTAAAGAATTCTCATACCAGAGAATGATTCATATTGGAATTATTTACCACAATTAATATGGAGTTAAAAATTAATTTTTTTTTTCTAAGACCTTCAAGATTTAAAACCCAAAGTAAGAGGCCTTTATGTAGTCAATCTCATTTTCAAGCACTGTCATATTTTTATTATTGAAGAATAAAGATTAATAAAGAAAAAATTAAATAAATTATGATTAAATAAATTTAAAATATTAAGTTTAGATTTTAATTTATACAGTTAAAAGATAAAAAACCAACTGCTGCATGAAAAAACTTTCAAAAGCTCATATTCTTTCAAGATTAAATGTACAACTTAAAAAAAGTTGATTTCAATGAAAAAATATAAAATCGGTGAATGAATTGGGGAAAAATATTTAGTACGTGATGTGCTAGGTGGTGAAGGAAGAAGTGGGATGGGTATTGTATATATTTGTTACAATGAAAAAGCAAAAATTTCTCTTGCTCTAAAAACTTTCCAAAACAGGTTTTTAACTTTTAGTGGTGTGAAAAACAAATTCAAACAAGAAGCTCTGAGCTGGGTTTATCTTGGTTATCATCCTAATATAGTGCTTTGTTATGGATATTTTGTAGAAAATCGAATTCCATTCATCATGCTTGAATATATCTCTCCCGATAAACTAGGGAGAAATACTCTTTCTCATTATCTTCAAAGCCAAATTTCTTTAAAACAACTTTTAGTATGGAGTATTCAGTTTTGTCGCGGGATGGAACATGCTGAAGAGTGCGGTGTTACACCTCATCGGGATATTAAACCTGATAACATTATGATCACTAAGAATAAAAATCTTAAGATAACAGATTTTGGGTTAGCGAAGATAATGGATCAAGCAGATTTTATTACTGATTTAAAAGATATGTCTGTGTATGAGTTTAACTTTATTACTCTTCAAGGTTCTAAAGATAGGGTGGCTGTAGGATCCCCTCCATGGATGGCTCCTGAGCAATTTGAGGGTAAAACTGACATTAAGAGTGATATATATAGTTTTGGGGTTGTTCTTTACCAAATGGAAAATCAAGGTAAATTACCATTTATAGCTCTCTCAATCAAAGAGTTCTATAAAGCACATAAGAAAAAAAAAATACCAAAATTTAAATCTAAATTGTTCCCAATCATTCAACGATGTTTACAGAAGAATCCTGATAAGCGATTTAATGATTTTAAAGAACTACGAATAGAACTTGAAAGATTTTATAGAATAGAGATTGGTAAAGAATTCCAAGCAGAAATACCTAATGAAAATTTTAAAGCAGAAGTACTTTGCAACCAAGGAGACTCACTTATTTCTCTTGGTTTTATTGATCAAGCAATTGAATTATTTCAAAGATCTTTAGAAATAAGACAAGATTATCCTGAAGTACATAGTAACCTTGCAGGAGCATACATAAAGAAAGGTATGCTTGATGAAGCTATTATAGGATTTAATGAAGCATTACGTTTAGATCCTAATTTTTATTCTGCCTATCATGATTTAGGTCGTGTTTTTTATATGAAAGGGGAATTTGATAAGGCAATAAAAATGTTAAAAAAAAGCATAAATACTTATCCTGATAATCCCAGAGCTTATATTGTTTTAGGTTATGTGCTAGGCGAGAAGGGATTGCTTGATGAAGCAATAAATGAAATTAAAAAGGCAATAGAATTGGTTCCTGATGATTTTGAAGCTCGTGTAACTCTAGCTGAACAATTTGAAAAAAAATTACTATTTGAAGAAGCAAGTAAAGAATACAAGAAGGCATTTCAAAGAAATCCTAATGCTCCTATTTTACATTATAGGTATGGGAGTTTCCTTACTCGAAGGAATTTTTTAGAGCAGGGGATAGAAGAGATTAGGAAAGGTCTCCGATTAGATCCTGATGATGCTTTCAAATATCATTATAGTATTGGAGAGATACTTGAAAACAAAGGAATGCTCGATGAGGCATTAAATGAATACAAGAAAGCAATTAAAATTAACCCAAATTATGAATTGGCTCGTTTTGGTTTAGGTTCAATATACCAAGATAAAGGTTTGGCTGAAATGGCTATAAAACAATATCAAAAAGTTATAAAATTGAATCCAACAAGTTTTCAGGCTTATCATAATATTGGACATCTCTTGTACAAATTAGGAAATTTTCTTGAAGCAAAAAAGGCTTTTCAAAATTTCTTCAAATTTGCTCCGCAACAGTCTGATGAAATAGTTGAAGGGGTAAGAAAATGTATCGCAAAAATGGAAACAGGATAAAAGTAAACAAGAGAGCTCAGTTTACTCAGGAGATTTTAGATTCGATTCGTAATGCCCCAAAATACTGTTCTTTTTATTCCCACGTTTTCAGCAGGATGGCTGCTTTAGGATTACTACGGAAAGCGAAGAAAAAAAAGCTCTTTGAAAATGAGGATTGGTCTAATCCTGCTAATAAAGAAAGGTTAATGAGAAAGATTGAGAAGTTTCTTATTGAGAATACCTAATAAACTAAAATATGCTTCAAAGGTTTTTTTCTTCCTCAATTAACATCAATTTTATATGATGTGAGTAAAATTTTACTAAGCATTACTTAGTTGTTGCTTTCTCAATATATTTCTCTAAATTTTTTTTATAATCTTTAGTAAGTGTGTATTTTGAATCGTCTTGAGAGATTAGAAATTTAATTTCTTCTAATTTTACTATTGCATTCTTCAATATTCTATTAGAATACGGTAATAAACCTTCTTTTTTAACAGTGCGAAGGTTATTATGTAAATATCCGTATTTATGCTCTACTTTTTCTTCACTTTTTATATCAGTAAAAGTTTTTATTATAGTTTTAAGTATAAGTCTCCAATCTTCCTTTTCAATTACTTCTTTAAGATTGGGATTTAGTTCAGATTCAACTTGTGGATTTTCTTCAATTAAAAATATTTCCGTGAATCCTTCAATGATTTCTGTTTTAATTTTTCCCAGTTTTTCTGCTTCTGTAATAAATTTAGTAAATGAGCTAAACGTACTTGATTTATCATTAGGTTGTTGAACTACTGATGCTCCTTTATAATCAAAGTTCTGGGTACTCCGCATTAAATTATCTATTAAAGCCAATCGAGTAGTTTTACTTTGCTCTCTAGCGAGCTTCACTGTTTCTTTCAACCACTTTACTGCTTTATCAAAAGAAATTGCTTTTTCTTTTTTCTTTAGCTTAGTTAATTTTGAAAAATTTCTAGATTTGTACATTTTAGAAAGTTCTTCTAGAGATATAAAATCATCAGCACTTAACAGTAGATGTTCACTTACTATATGTGAATTTCCAACAATAATTACTCTTCTACGATCTGCTTTAAGCGAATTCACTACTGAAATAAAATCTTTATCTCCTGTTACAATTATGAAGCAATTAATATCAGGATATAAATTAGCAGTTTCAAGACAATCTACGGCAATTTTCACGTCAACGCTATTTTTTTTTCCCATAGACACATGAATTGTATCAAATCCCAAACTATAAAGTGCTTGTACAATCTCTTTATTGATTCCTGTCCAATTAGAATAAACTTTTTTTATACGAGGGTGACCTTGTGATTCTGCGTACTTAATTAAAGCTTCTGCTAAAGGTACATTAATACCTTTTGCTACAACTTTTACATTTTCATAATCCCAAAATATAGCTACTTCATCCATTAAGAAAACCTATCCAAAGTAATTACGATAATTGAATTCTTCTATCTTATAAATATAAAGATCATTTGGACTTTTATATTTAATTTTCATTCACCTATAACATAACCCCAAAAAAGAAGATCGAAAAATTTCAACTTATAATTCTTTAATGTCAAATAATCTTTTTTATAGTTGATTAAAAAATTAACTTTTAACTCTTTTCTTCTTTTTTTATATCAGATATGTATTTTTTTGCTTTTTCAATCCACTTCTGATTTTTGTTTTCTTCAGCTAGCATTTCACAAATAAGGAAGTTTTCCAAAGCTAATTTAGAATTTCCAATTTCATTATAACATAAACCGATGTAGAAGTGATTTTCTATATGATTAAAAATATCAATTATGGCTGCCTTTCTAAACTTCTCTAAGGCTTTAGTGAAATTATTCATTTTTAGTAAACTTTTACCATAATAATAATAAGCCTCATAATTTGAAGAATCTAATTGAATAGATTTTTTACATTCTTTTATAGCAAGATTATATTTTTTCATCCCAAAAAAGATTTTTGCTTTATCAGAAAAAACATATGGGCTATCTGGATAAAACTTAATAGCTTTATTAATAAATCTTAAAGCTTCGCTAAAATTTCTTACTTTTAGAAATAATCCACTTTTTGCTAAGGCGCAATCTGATTTATCAAAATCTTCATCGAACTGACCCAGAAATTTATCTACTATATTTATAGCAGCGTCAATCCCCTCTATATCTAATAGTTCTTCAGCGAAATCAGTTATATAAAAAAAATCTTGTTCTAATTCATATGCTTTTCCAAGAAATTCAACTGCTTCTTCTTTTCTTTTTATCTTAAGTAAAATATTAGCTTTTCTTTCATAAAAGATTGAATTCGATGGAAATTTTTCAATTGCCTCATTAATTAATTTGAGAAGCTCAAGATATTGTTTTTTTTCCTGTAACAAGTTAAGAATAGAACCAAACGCCAATTTATTATCAGGAAATAAAGTAGGTAATTTGTTTGCTAGTTCAAATGCTTTTTCCCACTCGTTTCTATCTCTGAGTATATCTATCTTGAAAATATAATAATTTATCCATTCTGGGTCAATTTTGATTGCATTATCAATTGTATTTAATGCTCCTCTAGAATCTTTTAGTTTCCTTAAAATTCTGGATTTTTTGTAAAATAGATCACTATTTTTGTTATCTAGTTCAATTGCTTTATTTATAATTGGTAAACTCTCTTTGTATTTATGCATCCCTAAATAGATACTAACTTTTGTAGAATAATGACCCCACCAATCTGGGTTTAATTTCATCGCTTTATTAATTGATTTAATCGCTTCCAGATCATTCCTCTTCGATCTTAAAATAACCGCTTTAACATGCCAATGAGTACTTTCTTCTGGTGATAATTCTATTGCTTTATTTATCGCAATCAAAGCATCATCTTTTCTCCATAATTTTCTTAAAATTTCAGCTTTAAGATGATAATAAAAGTGCCAATCCGGAGTAAATTCTATAGCTTTATTAATTGCATCCAAAGCTTCACGATACTTATTTAATTTGCTTAAAACTTGTGCTTTAAGAAGATAAGAAACCGACTTTGGTTCAGTGGTCTCTAAAATTTTTTCGAGAACGATAGTTTTTTCGATAGTTTCGAGTCCTTCTTCATAGAATTTAAGTTTCAATAATAATTCCACCTTTTTATGATAATATTTTATCTCCTCAGGATTATTTTTTATTATTATATCCAAATCTTCCAGTACCATTTCCATATATTCTAAATTTTTATCCGGCTTAGTAGAAAACTCAAATTTTATCTCACTTTTTATAGGTACGTCATCTTCTATTCCAGATCTTTCCAATTGTGATTCAATTCGCTTTCTCTTCGAAATAGAAGGCACATCTCGAAATGCAAGGCTTTTAAGTTTATCTTGAGGCTTCTCTGAGATTTCCTGCTCTTCTATCATATATTTTAAGTGTTCAATGTAACTTGGTAGAAAGTGGATTAAAGAACTCCTGAGTGCTTTATTAAAAATAATGCCAGAAACTTTATTCAATATCATTTCTACTATTTCTTTAATGTTTAACAAACTAGCATTATCCATCTGATCTTTAAGTGCAATTTTCAAAAATCTTAGTTTTTTTATAACATTCTCAACAATGGCTCTTAATCTTAACTCGATTTCCTCATCAGCCTGAAAATAATATATCTTATTTGGTTTTACGTTTAATTTAAAAAATAGTGCTGAAAATTGATTTTTTTCAACAATTTCTTTTAGGAAAAAGTTTAACGTTTCTATCTCTATCTCATATTTTTTTGCAAACCTTTCGGGGGATATGTAATTTGGGTACTCACTTGGGTGATTTAACGCTATAAAGTATAAAATTTTTTTAAAATCATCTACACTACAAGATATTCCTGTAATTTTTTCAAATTCAACACTTAAAATATAGTTGAGAAGGCGAAATTTGAGATCTTCACTTGGAATATTCAAATAGTTAAAAATTAGTTTAGAATTTTTTAAGATCTCTTGGATTCTTATAGTTTCTTCATTTAAAATCGAATGACGGTCTAAATTAAACTGTTTTAATAATCCTATATACTTTGAAATTCCCTTTTCAGTAATTTTATAAACCTCAAATCTGGAATCATCTACTCCTGCTTTAGCTACCCAATCATTAGAAATAAAAAATTTTAATTTTTTTGATAATTTAGTTTGATTTATTTTCAATGGTGCATTCAAAAAATCTTTCCATTGGCAAAATGAATTATTATGAAGCATGTTTAAGATATAAATATCATCACTTCTTAATTCTAGATATTGCTCTGGAGGATAATTTACTTGTTTATCCATCGTACCTTTAGCCATTAATAAGTTTTCAAACCTTTTTTTCCCTTCAATCGTGATTTTATAAACCTTTCTCACTTTGCCTGAGAAATTGATTTTCGTTTTTGATATCAAATTGTTGTTTATTAATTTTCTAAGATTAGTGGATAGAGTTGATTGACTTACACTTAATCGTTTATCTAAAAAATTTCCCCAACCGCAATAGTCGTTATTCTGTAGCATCCATAAGATGATATATTCAATTTTTTTTTTTTTTCCTATTATTTCTTGCGTAGGATATTGTATTGTCTTGGTTTCAGTCAAAAAAATCTCCAAATTTTTTAGAATATAATTAATCTTTATTAAGAAATAGTATTATATATACTTTTAGATCCAATACTATTAGATGGACTTAAAATCATTAATTATAGTTCATTATTTAATCGCGAAGTTCATCTAGAGTTCGTTTGACAAAACTATAAATGGAAGTAATTCTAATTAATTCTTAAAACAAAAACTTAAAAGATGATTAATTTGGCCCTTGAGTTATGTTTCACAAAATATCCTTCTTTAAGAGAATACCCGATTTATATTGATGGTAGTAATGTAGCTTATTTTCGTAAAAATAAATTTTATGGACGACCAGTACTCTCTGACATCATTAATTTAATTAACTATTTAATTGAAAAACTCAGATTTTCGAAGGAAAAAATATATTGTATTTGTGATCCTGCGACCAAGTATTATATAGATAGACCCACTGAATATAGAGTCTTAGTAAAGGAAGGATTAATTATCGACGCACCAAAATCTGCTGATGAGTTTATACTTGGTTTTGCACTAAAGCATGATTTTTGCTTTATCATTTCAAACGACAGATTTAGGCAATATTTTACTCAATTACCAAGTAGAGGCTGGTTAGAGGAGAGAAGAATTTCTTTTATGATAATTGATGATAAGGTTTGCTTAAGTCCAAATATAAACCCTGAAAAGATTTTTTGTTTAAATAGGATCCAAGAATCCTCAGAATTAACTACTCTCGATATTTTAAATCGAATGAATAAAACAGAAGGAAAGTTAGAATTATATTAAGGAGTTGAAAAAAATGGAAAAAGAACATAAATCTGTTAGTAAATTATTAGATAAAGCTTTTAGAAAAACAAGAATTTGTTCTGGAGGAAAACGAGGAAGGGTAATTCATGAAGCTTACTCGAAATACTACAAAAGAATCTTCAAATCACCAGATCGGAATAATAAAATGAATTATCGAATATTTAGTGAAAGGCTTACTAAAGCGAAGGCTGATGTGTTAGCAGATATTAAAGTAAACTCCGATTATGAAATTTACCATGAAGATGTTAAAGTGCTTTTAATCACCTTACAAAATGAGATTCGGGAAGTAGGTAAAGCTCTGGGAAAAGAAAATTATAATATCATAATACCCAAAGAAGTTGAGATTAATATTTTTGGGGGTGAAGCTTCTTTTGAAATTGAAGCTGTTGGAAAA
>SDBV01013405.1_pt1 | contig 10441 bp, 7 predicted proteins | sample 2277081 | NCBI WGS metagenome assembly SDBV01 (sample SAMN10402039, study PRJNA504765) | marine sediment metagenome | isolation source: marine sediment core GS10_PC15, 223 cmbsf | place: Arctic Ocean: Southern Knipovich Ridge | collected 2010
GATGATCGGCTTGAGTATATCCTCATTGAATTACGCAAAATTGACCATGTCGAAATTATTCGGATCGGTTCGCGAACCCCGGTGGTCATGCCGCAGCGTATTACAGAATCGCTTGTGCAGATGCTGCGGAAATATCACCCAGTCTATATTAATACTCATTTCAATCATTACAGTGAGGTTACGCATGAGGCCAAAGAAGCCTGCGCACGACTGGCCGATGCTGGAATACCTCTTGGAAACCAGTCCGTGTTATTACGCGATGTTAATGACTGTCCTCGAATCATGAAGAAATTAGTGCATGAATTGCTCATGATCCGTGTGAAGCCGTATTATATCTATCAGTGTGACCTTTCTCAGGGGATCGCGCATTTCAGAACGTCGATCGTTAAAGGCATAGAAATAATTGAAAATTTAGTGGGGCACACAAGTGGGATGGCCGTACCAACGTTTGTTGTCGATGCGCCGGGCGGCGGAGGTAAAATACCTGTTATGCCGAGCTATCTTGTATCTCATTCCGACAGAAGGATCGTATTGCGCAACTATGAAGGGGTGATGACAACATACACCCAACCCGAAAATCCATATTCAGAATGCTGGTGTGAACTATGCAAATCAGATCAGTATGGACCGGAAGATGGTGTTGCAAAGTTGCTGGAAGGCAGTCAGTTATGCATTGAACCCAATAACCTTGAGAGAAATATCAGAAACAAAAATGGCACTTGATTTCCAACAATTCCATAAGAACACAACTTTCATTGTTGGCAATGATAAGCATGCAGGTAAGACGACTTTTCTTAAGTATGCGCTTAGTAACCTGCGCGCCGAGGGCTATCGACCTGCTTACATGAGTATCGGTGTCGATGGCGAGGGTTGTGACTTTCTGCACGGCATCGCAAAGCCGACGATCATCGCCCAGCCGGGCGACCTTGTTGTCACCTCTGCCCAGTGCCTCGAAAGCAGTGATGCGGCATATCAAATTCTTAATGTATTCCCGCAAGGAACTGTTCTGGGCCGGATGGCGCTTGTTAACATCACTCGCAGCGGCTTTGTCGAACTTACCGGGCCCAAAAACAATCAACAACTCTCTGCTATTCTTGACTATGTCCAAAAGGAAACAGAAGCCGATACACTTCTCGTTGATGGTGCGGTTAATAGACTTTCCCAGGTGTCCAGCAATCAATCGGCCGGTTTTGTCATGGTCATGAAGGTCACTGTGTCAAATCTTATCCAGGCAACAGAGCAAATTCGCTTACTTGGTCTCCTGATCGATCTCCCTTCATGCAGCAATCGTGATTCGATGCCGATAACAGGCGCCCTGACCGAAAGCCGCCTTGAGGCGATCCCGGCCGATTGCAAGGCCATAAGTATCCTGGATTTCACCCGTGTCTTTTTATCATACGGACAGATGCAGAGTCTCTGTGACAAATATTCTGTTTCGATCAAGAACAAATTCATACTTCGATATTTCATTGTCAATTTGTTTGATGTTGACAGAGCAGCATTTGCAAAGATGCTTGATGATCATATCGGCCGACATGTCGTTTTTAATCCGTTTATGGAGGAAGCGATATGCTGAATGACTCCTTATGGCAATTCACCGGAATTGAATATTTGTATGAGCAGTTTATGCCGCTTACACCCTATGGTATCACGTGGAAGGACAGCAGGAAGTTGATTACCGACCATGGGAAACTCAAGCGGATTCACGATCTGACAGAGGCGGCGATTGAGTTTATTAATGCTGCGCCCCAAAAGGCTGATAAAGTAAGCTGGCATCTCAGACGGCTCCCAATGGTTCAATGCAGTCATCAGGCAAATCTGCAATTGCATGAGATATTTCAATACAAAAAATTCCTCTTGAACTACCGGCAGATCATTAGTGTATTACCGGAAGAGTTGCGGCAGTTGTTTGGTTTGTCTTTTGATTCAAAGGAACTGCTGAGTAAGCTTGATATTGACAAAATGGAGCACGAGACATTCTATGTCAGCAGTAAGTATGATGATAACCTGCGGGTCATCAGGCAGGCGATCCATGATCGTGATGATGACATGAAAAAGAGGAAAGCCCAATTCTGTCAGAAACTGATTCAGCAGTTCCAACTGGATTTTCATTTCCGAGACTTTCTCGTTATCCCGAACGAATCCGCGGCCACACTGCCGCAGGACAGATTGTTCCTCGAACCGTATGATTCTTGTCATGTGACTGTAAAACCAATCTTCGATAAGGCTTATCAGCAATTGCTTGCCGATCGCAGCCGGCTGGTTGCCAAAGAAAAGCAATTGGAACAGAAGATCCTCGCCGAATTGTCAGAATGGATCACGAATGAGGCGCCGGCCATTAATGGGTATACCCAGGCTGCCAGGCACCTCGACATTGCGTTTGCCCATGCTCGACTTGCATTACAATTCAACCTGACTCGCCCGGTCATAAATACCCGGGACATTCCAATCTCGATTAAGAATGGGAAATTGTTGCCAATGGCCGAGCAGTGCAGCAGCATGTCGCTGCAGTATTGGCCATTGAATGTTGATTTCAGCGACCCGGTTGCTGTTTTACACGGTTCAAATATGTCGGGCAAAACGGCTGTTTTGCAAACCATTGGTTTTCTGCAGCTTTCGGCTCAGTTGGGAATGTTTGTTTCTGCCGACAAATATGAAACGATGGTGTTTGATGAGATATGTTTCGTCGGTGATATTGCTTCACAAAAGATAAAAGGCTTAAGCAGCTTTGGGCAGGAAATGGCTGTCTTGATCAAGGCACTGCAAAACAAAGCAGAAAATACGTATAAACTATTGCTGATCGATGAACTGGCACGAACAACCAACAGCGCCGAAGCCACTGCTTTACTGTCGGGATTGCTTCAATCGCTGTCGCAGCAAACAGGGGTACACAGCTATATCGCAAGTCATTATTATGGTTTGCCAAAACTTGCTCGCCTGGCCTATTATAAAATGAAGGGCATTAACTGGGCAGGCCTGCTCGACAGTGAACGATCAACAGACAGGAATTTGACAGAACGAATACAAGTCATACAAAAACAGATGCAGTATGAAATTGAGCCTGATAATGCCAAGCCGGATCGTGATGCGATTCGAATAGCCAGGCTGCTCGGTCTCAATAGTGAAATTGTCGATTATGCACAACAATACCTGGACCGGGAAAACGTCATATGAAGAGTAAGTTAAATTTGCCTCAGGACAAGATCGATCGCGCACGCGAATTAGCTGATACTATTACCCGTCCTGTACAGCGGTACATTGATCAACACACGACGGTTTCTATCGAACGGGCGACCCTCAGATGCCTTGGTGCCGATGGCGTCGATGAACCCTCGGTGCCGGTGCCAAATGTCATTACCAATGCCCTGCCCGGGGACTATGCTCACGGTACTGCCAGATCGTATGTGAATGCATTGCTTAAAAAGGGGATGACGCCGGAACAGTTAAATCAGGCAATTGTCAATGGGCTGGATATTGCAGAGCTTGAGCTGGTTGAGTTTCACTGTCTCCAGGAAAAAGCGAATGAATTACTAACGGAATTTGATCGGCGTGTTTCAGGTAATGTTGCATTCAGAAACCGGAAGTGTGAGCAGTTCAGCGAAAATATGAAGTTGCCAATGCTCTATTTGATCGTAGCTACGGGCAATATTTATGAGGATATCAAGCAGGCACAAGCCGCCGCACAACAGGGCGCCGATGTCATAGCCGTGATACGAACCACGGCCCAAAGTCTGCTGGATTACGTCCCTTATGGCCCAACAACCGAGGGGTTTGGCGGCACGTACGCCACACAGGAAAATTTCCGCATCATGCGAGTGGCCCTCGATGAAGTCGCTGAATCACAGCAGAGATACATTCGTCTTGTGAATTACTGTTCAGGGCTATGTATGCCGGAGATCGCTGCGATGGGGGCCATGGAAAGACTGGATATGATGCTGAATGATTCCATGTATGGTATACTCTTTCGTGATATCAATATGTATAGAACATTCGTGGATCAGCATTTTTCCCGTATGATCAATTCTTATGCCGAGATCATAATAAACACCGGCGAAGACAATTATCTTACGACGTCGGATGCCTACGAAAAAGCGTATACCGTATTGGCGTCCCAGCTCATTAACGAGCGCATGGCTCAGGATGCCGGGTTGCCGGCGAACCTTACCGGGCTTGGACATGCTTTTGAGATGAACCCTGAACTCCGCAATGGATTCCTGTATGAAATTGCCCAGGCGCAAATGGCAAGAGAAATATTCCCCCAATGCCCCTTGAAATACATGCCGCCTACAAAATTCATGACCGGTGATATTTTCAAGGGTTACATCATGAATACAATGTTTAATTTTGCATCGAAGATGACCGGCCAGAGCATCCACCTGCTTGGAATGATGACCGAGGCGATACATACGCCGCATATGCAGGACCGCTATCTGGCGGTTAAGAATGCTGAATATGTGATGACCAGTATCGCTGATCTGGCCGATGAAATTGAATATAAAGCCGATGGGATAATCGTGACGCGTGCCAATCAGGTTCTGGATCAGACGATCGATTTCCTTGAACAACTCGGTAATATCGGTTTGTTTGACTCTATCGAGCAAGGTCTTTTTGCCGAAGTATGCCGACCCAAAGATTCAGGCAAAGGTCTGGATGGAGTCATGGAAAAGGCGCCCGATTACTGGAACCCGGTTGAAGAATTCCTGAAAACAAGACTTGCAATTGCAAAATAACACTGGCGATTTGCCGGGAGATAATAACGATGCTTATAAAACCCTATGGCGACACAATGAATGATGGAGCTGTGCAGCTTTCCTTTACACTGCCAATAGAGGATTCGGCCACGGCGAAGGAAGCCGCACGGCAGTTTGTTCTAAAGTTGGGCTTTGATACATGCCAGATCGTCGACAGCACAACGATCGGCCCCGATTTCACGATGTTCGTAGCCTATGCCAACACAAATGTCGCTGTGGATACTGACACGATCCATGTTGACGACCGGCACATGCAGCAATGTATGGACTACTATGAGATCAATGATTATATTCGGGATTCTATTGGTCGTACACTGGTCGTAGTCGGCGCCTGTACCGGAACTGATGCACATACCATCGGCATCGATGCGGTTATGAACATGAAAGGCTATAATCAGCATTACGGTCTCGAACGCTATAAAATGATTGAAACACATAATCTCGGGGCCCAGGTCAAAAATGAAAAACTCATTGAATATGCGCGTCAGGTAAAGGCTGATGTGATCCTTGTCTCGCAGATCGTAACCCAGAAGGATATTCATACCAAGAATTTGACAGAGCTTGTTGAGTTGCTGGAGGCCGATGAGATCAGGCAGGATTTCATCCTGATCGCTGGAGGCCCGCGGATGAGCAATAAGCTGGCAGTGGAATTGGGGTACGACGCCGGTTTTGGACGAGGCACCTATGCCGAGCATGTAGCCAGCTTCTTTGTTAAACGTATCGCAGAAAGAAATATACACAAAACTTAATATGGGATAAGCAGGAGATCGTTATGGATGATGTATTTTTGGTCCAGCCCGTAAGAACAGCGATCGGCAGGTTTGAAGGCGCCCTTGCAGACGTATCAGCGGTAGAGCTTGGCCGATGTGTGGTCCAGCAAACGCTCCAGCGGGCCGAATTAGAACCCGAGGCCGTCAACGAAGTAATAATGGGCAATGTGCTCGGTGCAGGGCTCGGTCAGAATATTGCCCGGCAAATAGCGATCAAAGCAGACGTGCCAAATGAAAAAACGGCTTTCAGTGTGAATATGGTTTGCGGTTCAGCCTTAAAAGCAGTCGCACTGGCGGCGCAGGCGGTAAAATGTGGTGACGCGGCTATCGTTGTTGCCGGCGGCACGGAAAACATGACCGCGGCTCCTTATCTGCTTAATAAGGCTCGCGGCGGCTATCGTTTGGGCAATGGCGACCTGGTCGATTCACTGGTTCACGACGCCCTCCTGGATGTTTTCAATAATATCCACATGGGAGTAACAGCCGAGAACATCGCCCGGAAATACAATATTACACGGCAACAGCAGGATGAGTTTGCCGTTGCCAGTCAGAACAAAGCAGAAGTCGCTATTGCAGCAGGGAAATTTGCAGACGAGATTGTTCCGGTTTCTGTTCCACAGCGCAAGGGCCAGCCGCGCCTGTTCGATCAGGATGAGTTCCCGCGCAAAGGTACAACTTTAGAAGGCATCGCAAAGCTGGCGCCTGCCTTTAAGAAAGCCGGTACGGTAACCGCTGCCAATTCCTCGGGGATTAACGATGGCGCCGCTTGTATGATCGTCGCAAGTTCCGAGGCGGTTGGAAAATACTCGCTTAAGCCGGTTGCCCGTCTTGTTTCATATGCCTGCCATGGAACGGATCCGGCCATTATGGGGATCGGACCGGTTCAGGCAGTCAAAGCTTCCCTGGAAAAAGCGGGTTGGTCACTTTCTGACGTTCAGCTTATTGAAGCCAATGAAGCATTCGCCGCGCAGGCTCTTGCGGTAGGTATAGAATTGAAATGGAATAATGATATCGTCAATGTGAACGGTGGAGCGATTGCCCTTGGTCATCCGATCGGCGCAAGTGGGGCAAGGATCCTTGTAACATTGCTCCACGAAATGCAACGCCGGAAAGCGACAAAGGGCCTTGCAACATTATGTGTTGGCGGCGGGATGGGGGTTGCCGCCTGCGTTGAACTCATTTGATCTGCTTTTAACATAACGGCATCGCGAAATATAAATGACATGCAAGGAATAATACGATGAGGCCTTTTGAAAAGCTGACTCTCGAAAACAGCATGAATGCCTTTGAATATGGCAAGACGCTGGTTCCCGGCGGCGTTCTTGGCATACGCAGGCCCTACAATTTTGTCGAAGGTGAATATCCCATCTTCGTTGAAAATGGCAAGGGTGGACAAATCGTCGATGTCGATGGCAACGAATACGTCGATTTCCTCTGCGCTTATGGCCCGATTATTCTCGGATATCGGGAACAGGAAATTGACGAGGCAGTCGTTCGGCAAATTCTTGAAAAAGGATTCTGTTTTTCGCTCACGCAACAGTACCAAAACGAACTTGCTGAAAAGCTCCGCGAATTGGTCCCGAGTGCAGAGATGTCGATTTTCGTTAAAACAGGTTCGGACGCAACGACGCTTTCAATACGTCTGGCTCGAGCATATACATCACGCACAAAAGTGATGCGGTGTGGTTATCATGGCTGGCACGACTGGTGTGTCGAAGTGAAAGGCGGCATCCCCGAAAAACTGTACGAAGACATATACGAATTTCAATATAACGACCTGGCCGCTCTCGAAAAGCTCCTTGCCGAACACCGCGACGATACCGCTGCGATAATCATTACACCGTTCGGCCATCCCCTGGCGAAAAAGTTGCAATGCCCCCGGGCAGGTTTCCTTGAAGGCGTCAGAAAACTTGCGGATGAATACAATGTCGTGCTCATCTTCGATGAAATCCGTACCGGTTTCAGGATCGCAATGGGAGGCGCTCAGGCGTATTATAACGTAACGCCGGACCTTTCATGTCTCGGCAAGGCCATGGCCAATGGTTATGCCATCGCTGCCGTCTGCGGGAAAGAAGAGATCATGAAAAAAGCGGAAAGTGATGTTTTCGTTTCTTCCACATTTTTCCCTAACAGCCTTGGCTATATCGCCGCCCTTAAAACAATTGAAATTCTCCAGCGCGACCATGTCCTGGAGGTAATCTGGAAGAAGGGGCAACAGTTTATGGGCCGGCTTGAGACGATTTTAGATAAATATGATGTTGGTGCTGAACTAAGCGGTATTGGGCCTATGTTCTTTATTACTTTCAAGTCGGATACTGAAAAAGTCTATCGCAAGCGGAGGAATGAATTCTATACGCAGTTGATTCGTCAGGGAATTTTTATGCAGCCTTATCATCATGGTTACATCTGCTATCGCCACTCCGAAGATGATCTGAACAAATCACTCAAGGCAGTGGAAAACAGCCTGCAAATCGTACTGGATAAATATGGCAAGTTCTAAACCAGCCTGAACAAATAATGAAGAAACGCAAACAAGGGCCGGCACAATGGCAAGATTGCATTGGAAACCAACGGAACAGCAAATCACAAATTCCAATATGTATAAATTTATGCAGTCGGTTAATGCCCGATATGATCTCCGGATGACCGGCTATGATCAGTTGTATCAGTGGTCTATCGAGAAGATACCTCACTTCTGGCGGCACTTTTGGCAATATGCAGATGTGCAATGTTCAAACACCTGTGATGAGGTTCTGGATGATCCGAATAAAATGCCTTATGCCAAATGGTTTACGGGGGCCACTCTCAATTTTGCGCAAAACCTGCTTCGCTTTCGCGATGACAGGCTTGCAATAATATTCAAAGGAGAGGGGCGGACGCCTGTCAAAATCACGTATGCCCGGCTGTACAACGAAGTTGCGAAAGTCGCCAAATCTCTTAAAGACCTGGGCGTTAAAAAAGGGGATCGTGTCGCAGGCTTTATGCCGAATATGCCGGAAACGATCATCGCAATGCTGGCGGCAACCAGCCTGGGAGCGGTGTGGTCTTCCTGTTCACCCGATTTTGGCATTAAAGGCGTGCTCGACCGCTTTGGCCAGGTAAAACCCAAAGTGCTCTTTACAGCCAATGGCTACTATTTCAAAGGCAAACAATTCAATCTCCTCGAAAAAGTCGCCTCTATTCTCAAAGAACTGCCGGAGATCGAAAAAATTATTGTCACCACATACACGGATGACAGGCCCGATCTAAGCTCGCTTGCCAATGCGGTTTTATTCGACGAATTCAAATCGCAGGAAGAAAGCCTGGAAATCGCCTTCGAGCAGCTTCCATTTGATCATCCACTTTACATCATGTTTACATCAGGGACTACCGGGTTGCCAAAATGTATGGTTCAATCGGCCGGTGGAATCCTGTTGCATCACTTGAAGGAACTAATGCTTCATACCGACCTCAAACGTGACGATAACATTTTCTATTTCACCACGTGCGGTTGGATGATGTGGAACTGGCTGGTCAGTTCCCTTGCGGTTGGGGCGACGGTTGTCCTTTTCGACGGCAATCCGTTCTATCCCGAACCGGGAACACTCTGGGAACTTGCTCAGGATGAAAAAATAACCATTTTCGGAACAAGCGCCGCTTACATCCACGCATTATTGAATACCAACATAAAACCGGCGAAGCAGTATGACCTTGCGTCCTTGCGTATATTATTATCAACAGGATCCCCTTTGTCAGAGGAAGGATTTGATTTTGTCTATAATCATGTCAAGCGCAACGTGCAGCTTTCAAGCATATCCGGCGGTTCGGATATTAATGGCTGTTTCGCCCTTGGTAATCCAATGCTTCCGGTATACGCCGGCCAGATACAGTCGCGGGCTCTGGCAATGAAAGTGCTGGCTTTTGATGAAAATGGCTGCCCCGTTTATGATCAGAAAGGTGAACTTGTTTGCACGGCGGCCTTTCCTTCGATGCCGATTGGCTTCTGGAATGATCCCGACGGCAGCAAGTACCATCGCGCATATTTCGATATTTATCCCGGCATTTGGCGACATGGCGATTACATTGAGATCAAGAGCGATACGGGCGGCGTAATAGTCTACGGCAGATCGGACACGACCTTAAATCCCGGCGGCGTCAGGATTGGCACGGCGGAAATCTACCGCCATGTAGATCGTCTTAATTCAATTGCGGACAGCCTTGTTGTCGGTCAAAAGTGGAAAAATGATGTTCGCGTTGTCCTCTTCGTCAAAATGCAGCAGGATCATACACTGACCGAAGAGCTTAAAAACACGATCAAACAAAGCATACGCAATAACGTATCGCCACGTCATGTCCCCGCGAAGATCATCCCGGTGGCCGACATTCCCTATACCATAAATATGAAAAAAGTGGAACTCGCAGTTAAGAATATTATCGAGGGCAATCTCGTCACAAATCGTGACGCCCTGGCTAATCCAGAGGCCCTCGACCTCTACAGGAATCTTCCCGAATTGCAGTAATCATTTCCCTTCAGTTTGAACTCGTATACTCGCCGGCCTGCTCCCCAAAAGTTGATCCCGTGGGGTGTAAAAATTATTATGCTCTAACTACTTGAATATGAAAGACTTATTATTGACTCTGACGAAAGATTTGAGAAGAAGCCGTTGATTTGCACCGCACGAGGTCGACAGAGCCAAACGTTATTTGCAGTTTGTCTCCAGCCAGTGATCGGCAACAGCGGCCAGATCCAACATGTTTACTATGCCGTCTCCGCCCGTGGCAGGAGCGATGTCCGCCAAAAGGTCAGAGCCGATTTGCAGCCATTGTGCCGCAAGAATTACAAAGTCCTGCAAATTGACCACACCATTTCCGCTGATGTCGGCACCGGCGCACTCAGGCTGTGTGCCCCCTGTCCAGACGATTGAGATTCCAAGGGCCAGC
>SDBV01013406.1_pt1 | contig 10440 bp, 6 predicted proteins | sample 2277081 | NCBI WGS metagenome assembly SDBV01 (sample SAMN10402039, study PRJNA504765) | marine sediment metagenome | isolation source: marine sediment core GS10_PC15, 223 cmbsf | place: Arctic Ocean: Southern Knipovich Ridge | collected 2010
GTAAGGGTGTGTTTCCATTAGTGCATAAGTATAAATATGACCGGTAGCAGACTTTCTGTCTGAATAGAAATAGATTTGAGGTTCCGAACCCATCACGGCGATCCTCGCATCTTCATCGGTGTGCTCTTTAATATATTTAGCGATTTCCAGAGATTCCGGAAAAGCCTCAGCCCCATAAACCATCCGGGATATTCTCTTCGGACCATAAACAAACAGGTAATCCCATTGCTTGTAAAAACTTTCTCCTAAAACGACCGCCAAAAGAATAACCGGCAAAACAAAGGCTATCATCGAATATTTGCTTTTATTAAACAGCTTGAATATTGCGTCGGCCCCTACCCCGGCAAGCACCGCGGCCCCAGGAAGTAAAAAAACGAAATAATGAGCGCGGAAGTGAAAACCCGGGCAGATCGCTATAAATGAAAATATGACAAAACCAAGCCCAAACCATCGATGCTTTCTGTTTGCTTTGCTCAAGATAAGGCTTACAAGCCCGATCAGGCTCAATATCCAGATCAGCCTTGAACTATTAGTGATCGGTCCTATGCGTGAAGCTAAGACCCTCATACCGTTTGAAAAGGGAATCATGGAAACATATTGGCTTGCATACTTGAACGTCCAGAACCAAAATTTTTCGAATACTCCTGCCTTGGCGAGGATCGCACATGTAATTAAAAAAGGAAGCAATGCAGCGAGGATGTATAACAAACACCGAGAGATCAGTGTTCTAAGCGGTGTTTTATTTTTTAGCTCGCTAAAGAAAAGGTATATTCCGCCGAACGCGACAAACATCGCGCCATGCTGCTTCATTAAAAATCCGATCCCAAGCAGCAGTCCTCCTGCAAACAGCATCCAAAGCTTATTTCGCTGGCTGGCATGAACCATCATCAGCAATCCGGCGCATGCAGGCAGTATCACAAAATGCTCGGCATTTGCAAATATCCCCTGAACAGAAATGCCTATCGAAAGAATCGCAAAAAATGCTGCCCCGGCTAACCCGGCGATCGATCCGAATAATTTCTTGGTAAGCAAAAACAATATTAGTATAGTCGCTGCATTGATGCACAAAAGGCCGAGATGGATTCCGCTGTGAGTTTGCCCGAATATCGCCAGTATCACTGCATAAGCAGCATATATCCCCGGCAGCTTCATATTGTATGCCTGCGTATAGGGTGCGACACCTTCAAGCATCAGTTGCCCCGCATAAGCATACTCACCCTCGTCACGCTCAAGTGGAACATCGATCAACCTGTATCGTATCGACGCAGTAAGTATTATAATTAATGCAAGAGAAATTCGCACTAAGTAATTTGGCGGTCCGACTTGTGCTTCTTTCTGATAAGCGGTATTCTTGTTCTTCATTGATTGGCTTTGTATATTAAAGATTAGATTTCGCATTTAGGACAACTCCAATATTATAGTACATGTAATATATGCTTTGCAAGGCTTGTTTGTAATTTTGCTTGACTTCTTTTAATACCAATGTATAATAAAAAGAAGATTAGACAGTTTTTGTATGAAAGGTGTTCAGTGTCAGGCAAATCTGAAAAATCATTAAACAGAAGGAAGTTTGTTAAGCAGTCTTTGTATGGCGCAATTGGAACAGCTATTTCACCTGCTGTTTTGCTATCAGGATGTTCAAAACGATCTTCGGGAAAATCTCCTAATATTTTTCTGATCACTACTGATACTTTACGTGCTGATCATCTTGGCTGTTATGGTTACCGCAGAGACACTTCTCCTAACATCGATGCGTTTGCTAAAGATGCGATGTTATTTGAAAACTGTTTTTCCCATGCTGCCGATACCCGTTATAGTTTCGCAAGTCTTCTAAGTGGTTTCCTACCACATGAAACAGGCATTCTTTTTAATGCTAACCTGCCTTCGTCTGTAGTTACATTGCCGCAAATGCTCAAGAAGCGAGGCTATTCTACAATGGCGGTAATGAGTAATTATGTGATGCAAAAAAAACGAGGGTTTGCTAACGGCTTTGATGTATATGAAGATTCAATGAGTGATCGCGAAGCTAACAGATTTGCTCCTGAAAAGACAGCTTCTAATGCTACCGACAGTGCAATTGATCTGCTAAAAAAGTATGAGGGTAACAGGCTTTTTATGTGGGTTCATTATCAGGATCCTCACGGACCCTATACTCCGCCTGATCCCTATCACGGGATGTTTGTCGATCCTGATCGTGAGCCGCGAAGGGTTAAAATGAATTCTTCACTTAGCGGTAGAGGTGGGATTCCGGCTTACCAGAGACTTAAAGGCCACGACGATTTTAATTATTATGTGTCACAATATGATGCAGAAATAAAATATCATGACAACCAGTTTAAACGTCTCATCGATCAGATAAAGGCTCAGGGGATGTACGACAATTCACTGATTATATTTTCCTCAGATCATGGGGAGGGGATGGGAGATCACGATTATTTCTTCGCACACGGCGAATATATCTATAACGGACAAATACATATTCCTTTAATCGTAAAATTAAGTGATCAGCTATCAGGTAGAAGAAAGGATTTTGTTCAGCATCTTGATATTGTTCCAACCGTCCTGGACGTGGCAGGAATTGAGACTGTTGCTAATCTTAGAGGTACTGATCTTCGCAAGGTTAATAATGACAAGGAAATTTTTTCCGAAATGAAATCGCCGTTCGTAGAAGACAAAGTCAAGTATGCATTGATCTACAAAGGTTTTAAGTTGATATATACGCCTCATTACAATCGGTTTGAGCTTTACGATCTCATTTCGGACTTTGCTGAACGAACCGATTTGATAGCCGACGATACGCATTTGCAGCGGACTAACGAGTTAAAACACAGAATGTTCAGGATTTGCAGGGAGGATTTCCTTAAGATCCGCAACAACCGCCCAGTTCCTCAGCTTGATGCTGACGAATTAAAAAAGCTTAAGTCCCTGGGCTATGTGCAGTGACTTAAATTTTCACTTTGAATATCGGCATAAAGATAAACGCAAATATCATCGATATCACGAAGAAATATCCCAGCCACCAGTTAGTTCCGCTGGTCTTACTAATTCTGTCTGGATATTCGATCGTGATAGACTTAACGATTGATTCCGCAGCGAAGGGCTGTTCCATCGGATGCAACAAAAGGGCTTCAATACCTGCGTTAATGCCCGGTCGAATTTCGCTTACCCGCATGAAACCTTCGCCTATGGCAAGTTCCTTGTCGTAGGTCTGCCCGTTAATGTCAAACTTTATTTTATGCAATCCGTCCTGAGCGGCTTTGATCGTCCAGACAAGTTCCCGTTTGCTCGGTATCGTAAACCCGTCCATCGTTGTTTCAAACGCATCGCTGTTTGCAAGGGTAACCTCCGGTAAATCGTCGTATTCCGATCCGTTCAACTGAACAATAACATTTGCCTCCTCGCCAGTAAGCAACGGCCTTGCCTGGTACCATACGCCCATCTGCCCAAGTATAAAGATTATAGGTATTATCATAACCACCATAGGAAGAAGGGCGAATACCAGCTTCATCGCCGCCGCTTTGAAAAGTCCGCCGATAGAACTAAACGTTACTACCAGGTTATCCTTGAAAAGCTTTAACGCAAGCATGTTGACCTTGATAGCGTCCTTGATCTTTCCAATAGCCTTCTGGTTCGATGTGTATTTAAACAGCAGTATCATTAAAGCGCCGGCGACCGCTGAGATCAATGCATTCGATAACCATCCCGGAACCACGGCGATAAACCCGAAAAGGTTCTTGCCGACAGCATTCATCGGGACATTGATCGCTGCAATGAGTTTTGCAAAAAATTCCATCATTCGATATACCCTAAGCCCCTAAGCTGTTCGTCAATATCTACATCGTCGCCAGATGCGTGTTTGCCCAGTTCGGTCTCGATAAGATGCGTTACAAATTCTTCCACGCTGCTGTATCCTTCCGATTGTGCAAGTTCTTTGGCTCGGTCGATCAACCCCGAATCAAGTTTGATCTTTGCCATTGCGTTGCTCCTTTATCCCTGTATTATATTTTTGCCTTCCATCGACTCTGGGATTTCCAGGCCGAACTCTTTTAGTATTGTTGGCGCGATATCGATCAGCGACGGCGCAGCGGCTGAGATCGGCTTGTTGCAGAATACCACTCCCGGCACTTCCGTTGGGTCCGCACAGTGATCGGCGCTCCACGCCTTATCGTTATCGCTTAGAACCTCTGCATCCATATCGCCAAGACAGGTTCCCCACGATGCGCGGTATTCTCTGTTGTACCCGATGATAAGATCGGGCGCAAACTCGGTTGCATCTCCTGAATAACACTTATCCGCTCGGTAAACGTTTTTGATCGGGTGTTTGCCGTTTTTATCTTTTATAGCTTCAAGTTTTGTTATCAGCTCTTCGAGCAGGGCTTCCTGCTCGGCGCCCGGTTCTACGATCCCGTCACGCTCGCGTCCCTTGAGGTTAAGATACAATCCGTTGATACCAAGTCCGTAGGCTCTTGTCTGCGACCAGTCAGCGTTTGTCATCAGCGATTTGCATTTTTTTGGCCCGATATAACCTTCATCTACGAGCCACTTATTTAGCCCGAACTGCCTGCTGAAATTCGCAAACCCGTGATCGCTCAAAACGATAACAGTTGCCTCTTGCCCGTATCTTTGGATCATTTCGCCAAGCACTTCGTCCATCCTGCGATAAATATCTTTAAGTACGCCGAAATATTTTTTCGCGTCCTTTTTGTTTCGCGTGGGATGTTTTTCATCGCTGTCCCACCACAGCATGTGAGCCTGCAGATCGGTGCTTGAAAAATAGAAATACAACAGTCCGTCATCGTAATGTTTTGTCGCATAGTTAAGCAGATTCAGCCGTTCCTGCAAAACCATATCTGCCTGCATCACATACTCATCGTCGTCATAAACATTGTTTTGCAATGCCTTAAAATCTTCCTGCATCCCCGACGTATAGAACAGCCCAAGCTCTTTGGAAATATCTTTAACAAAACTATCCGGCTCGGATATCGGCGTTACCGGATTCGACGGATCGATATTGAGTGGCGTCACATAAAGCCGAACATTATCGCCGATCCCCTGAAGGTAAAATCGGCAGATGCCACTTACCTTCTTGTTTAACCAGTAGGGCACTTGCAGTTCAAAGTCAATGCTCATCCACTTGCTCCATTGACCGGGCTTGAGGATCAGTTTCTTATCTTGTATCTCGACGATAAGAGTATTAAGGTCATTATCGCGATGCGCTTCGAACTCAACGGTTACAGGTTTAGGTTTTTTTAAGTAAGGATCGACCGGGCCTATCAATGCACCCGATGCAGTTTCATTCTCGAAGAACAGCATCGACAATTTGCAACCCTCAAACTCCTTTGTCCGCACGGGCCCGTCCTCGGAAAAGTGATGAAACCCGCCATAGTTACCAAGTATGTCCGGCGTCCCCATTCCTGACAGGCACTTATGGTTGCCGTGCTTCGACTTACTTGGTGGATAGTTGCTCGGAAGATCGTAAAACACAGAGCTTATCCCTGCTTCGTCAAGATAGTCCCAAAACGGTGTCCCCTGACGTTTCAATACAGTCTTGTTGCCGATAGTTTCCGATGTAGAAAGAAACGGGGCAAACTGACGGTCCGGGTGGCGATGAATAAAGTCAAAGATGCCGTGCGAGCCGGGGCCTGCACCATTAATAAAGTTTGCCCATGCAACAGGGCTTTGCGGCGGGTTACTTGTCCCAAGAACGCTGTAACCGCCATTGGCTCGGAGTTTGTCCAGGTTCGGCAAGTCGCCTGCGTCCATCATCTTTTCAGTAAGGACAGGGTCCATTCCGTCAAAACCGATAACCACAACCTTTTTGCCATTGGATGTTTTTTTCGCAAATGCTTCGGTTGTGTTTACAATACCAGTAATGCCTGCTGTCGCAACGGCTGAGTGTTTTAGAAAATCTCTTCTACTGATATTTTTCATTTATTTCTCGTTTAATATTTTATGCTGCTTTATCATCTTCGTCATCAGTGATCTTTAGGGGCTTGCCGTCCATGTTGGGCGGAACGTCTACGCCGAACATCTCAAGCACCGTTGGGCCGATGTCCAGCAGCCGTGGGTTTTGGGAAGCGATATTACGATTACAGAACAGCACACCCGGCACGATCGATTGATCGATGCAGTGATCGCCGCTCCATGCCTTCTTGTTCGCATGGAAGATCTCTTCGGTAACCTTACCGACTGCATTGTCCCAGGACGCCCTGTATCCTTCGTAATATCCCACGATAAGATCGGGAGCCTCACCCTTGTACGGGCCCTTATAAACCTTGAGCGCATTGTAAACATTTTTAATAGCTTTGGCATCTCGTTCGCTGTCTACAAGCTGTGTTAACTTTGCCTGTATCTCGTCCCTAAGTTGTGCCGCCTCCTGGCCCGGATCGACTATGCCCTGCGATTCTCTGCCCTTGATGTTAAGGAATATCCCGGTTAAGCCAATCGCAAACGCTTTCGTTTGCGACCAGTCGATCCCTGTGCAATATTTCTCGCCGCGTTTTTCTTCGATAACTTTAAGGTAACCATTCTCTTCCAGCCAACGGTTAAGGTCCACGCCGTATCGGAAAGTGTTGAACCCATGATCGGAGATAACCATAAGCACAGTATCTTCGTTATCGCATTTTTCCATCGTCTTGCCCACAAGTTCGTCGGCATGTATGTAAATCTGCTCGATAGCGTTACGCTGCTGATTGCTTGCAGGTTCCTGTCCTTCGTGAGCAGGGTGCTTGTCATCGAGATAACGCCAGAACGTATGCTGTATTCTGTCCGTCCCGTCAAAGACGCAAACAACCAGCCCGTGATTCGTTTTATCTATCGCATCGAAGAACATTTTTTCGCGTTCGTCGTTTATTGCCCACGCCTGATCGAGGAATGTCTTATCGCTTAGCACCTTTTCATTCAGTGCCCACGTATCTTCGGCGAGCCCAAGCGTCGCATACGGGCCGTTAAGTTTTGAGAAGTAGCACGAGTAAACCGTAGGATGGCTTATCGGCATCGCCGGCTGAGCCGGATCGATATTGATCGGTGTTACATAAAGCTTAAATTCAGGCTCGGTGGCGATCAGCAAAAACTTGCATATCCCATGCACTGTAACCGCAGGTGCCAGCTTAAAATCGATCTCCACCCACTCGGTATATTCGCCTGCGTTAAGCGCCAGTGTTTCGTCGCCGATCTTAAGCTCGGCAACGTCTTTGCCCTTTATCGTAATAGTAAACGGGCACTCCATAACGCTGCCGTCCTTACGCATCGGGTTCTCAGAAGCGTACACTGCTGTCCTGATCGTGTCACCGTTAAGCGTTACCTGATAGTTCTCGCCGCCTTCGTGATCGATCTCGGATGTATCCTGTGTCGTATAGTACGAAAACGTCCCCTGCGAACCGCGCATATCCGGAACGCACATCGCAGATATTTGCAGCCCCTGAAACTTCTCCGGCGGAAACGTAATAGGAACGCGGAGAATATTGCTGAATATCCCATGCTCGCCAAGCGTTTTCCAGAACGGCTTGCCTTTTCGCAGCAAACGCATCTCACCTTTACCAAGCGGTATCTGGTATTTGCCAAGATTCAAAACTCGCTTCGGCCCTTTTATATCCGTAGAGCTAAGCTTTGGAAAATAGCTGTGTTTGTCGCGCGTAAGGAAATCGAAGATGTTATGCTTGCCCGGGTTGACGCCCGTTTGAAAACTCGACCACGCCACAGGCGAGATCGGAGGTATCGTGCTGCGAAGCTGGCTAAACGTCCCGTCGTTTTTCAGCTTGGAAAGATTCGGCAGCTTCCCCTCGTCCATATACTTCGCCGCCAGTTTCGGGTCAAGCCCGTCCAAGCCAAGCACTATGAACTTTTTGCACTTTGCCCGCGCAAAGGCCTTTCGTCCCTTGATCGCGCGTATCGCATACCGGATCGGCCACGTAAGCAGCACTGACACCGCAGACAGGATCGCAACGAACATCACAAAGAAAGATCCCACAACTGCAACACCTGCACCGGGACCGATATAGGCATGCGCCGTCGTCGGCGAAAAAGCCAAGATCATGACAACAAAAAAAACGCTCTTATTGAGACTCAAACAGCTATTTTTGTGCATATTTTAATATCTTCCCTGCGATTTAATAATCGATATCCGCTCTCTCCTGTACTTAAAAACATGCCCGAACTTCAATACTCATCTGCGCATATTTAGTTCGGCTAAAAGTTGCCTATATCTTAAGTGTAATTAAAGACTTATCTTAACAGACAATGACCGGATTAGCAAGCATTTTGGCCCATTACCGGGTCGCAAAGATGGCAAAATCAAACTAAAGGACTGAAACTGAGGAAATAGATCGGCGATTGACCGTTTTAAGATGCGGTAAAATACGGAAAAGGCGATTTTTGTGTTTTAATTACGCCCGAAGGGATTTGAAACCCCTACCATAACTGCAAAATGTGACCCAAGTGTCGGCCAATGTCTGCTTTATACGAAAATCTGCAATATATCTCAGTTACACAGCGTCTTTCAGATTGGAGGTTCGGTCTGACGATCAAAATGGCATTTTTGAGTTATTTTTGTTATCATGATATTGTTCTGGAGAATCACGAACGGAATTTGTATTGGAAATTTGGGACTATGAGGCGATCTATAATTTCATTTGCAGTTGCAGTGTTTTGCAGCGTGTGCTTTGCGGGATCTGCCATTGTTAATCCTTTTGAAGTTGATTCCCAATACTCTGCTTACAATGAGATCGATAACCTTGTTATGGCGGCGTTGAAGAAAAAGAAAATCATACCAGCCAATCTGTGTTCCGATCATGTGTTTATTCGGCGAGTTTACCTAGATGTTACCGGCGCATTACCTTCGCCGCAGCAGGTTAGAAAATTTCTGGCGAGCACAGATGGTGCTAAACGTGCCAATCTGATAGACTCGCTTCTTGACAGCCAAGGATTTGCCGGTTATTATTCTTTGAAGTGGTGCGATCTTCTTCGCGTTAAAGCCGAATTTCCCATTAACCTTTGGCCCAATGCCGTGCAGGCCTATCATCGATGGGTAAGGAGTGCTATTGAAGAGAATATCCCCTACGATCAATTTGCCCGTGAGTTGCTCACTTCCAGCGGGAGTAACTTTCGTGTGCCGCAGGTGAATTTTTATCGAGCTATGCAAGGCCACGATAAGTCGTCGATCGCTTCGGTAGCGGCGCTTACGTTTATGGGTGTGCGTTTGGAGAAATGGCCGTCGAACAAACGCAGCGAGATGGAAGCCTTTTTCTCACGCATTGCCTTTAAGAACACTGCCGAGTGGAAGGAAGAGATCGTCTACCTTAACCCTGCGGCAACCGATTCCCTAAAAGCGATTTTTCCCGATGGCAAAACTGTGCTGATCACACCTGACAAAGATCCGCGTAAAGTGTTTGCAAACTGGCTCACTGGATCGCAAAATCAATGGTTTGCTCGTAACGGCGTAAACCGCATCTGGGCATGGCTCTTCGGCCGAGGGGTAATCCATCAGCCGGATGATATTCGTCCGGATAACCCGGCATCTAATCCCGAACTGCTTGCTTTTCTTGAAAAGGAATTTGTAAAAGCTAAATATGACACGCGGCATATTTTCAAGCTGATCCTGAACTCACGAACTTACCAGCAGTCTTCGATAAAGCAAACCGACAACCCGAAGGCTGAGGCACTTTTCGCTTATTATCCGGTGCGCAGACTGGACGCCGAAGTGCTTATCGATGCCTTGTGTTCGATTACAGGCTCAAGCGAGAGATATTCAAGCGCGATCCCTGAGCCGTTTAGCTTCATACCAAAGGTAAATCGGTCCGTGGAGTTAGCTGACGGAAGCACGACAAGCCAGTTCCTTGAGATGTTCGGACGCCCCGCACGTGATACGGGGTTGTTTTCAGAACGGAATAATAAACCAACCGATACGCAGCGTTTGCATATGCTCAACTCAACACATGTTCAAAAAAAGATAGAGAACAGTGCCAAGATCAAAAAATATATTAAAGCCAGTAAAAAGAATCATAGCAAACTTATAAAGCTGATCTATTCAAGCGTACTGTCTCGCTTTCCAACCAGGGAAGAGGTGGCTATTGCATTGAAATATTATCAAGACAATAAGAAAATTAACGAAGCGACGAATGACCTTGTATGGGCACTTATCAATACCAAAGAATTTCTATACCGGCATTAAAACTGACAAATAAACGGGAAGATAGCATGGACAGTAAAAAATTAATGGATCGAAGGCAACTGTTAAAGAGCGGACTGCTTGGCGTCGCCGGAACTACATTGCTAAATCCATTTGGACGGCATGCGTTTTCTGCTCCGTTACGACTAAGGCCTTCGGCAAAATCCGTAATACAAATATGGATGTGGGGTGGTCCTTCCCATCTCGACACGTTCGATCCTAAGCCCGCTGCCGGCTATGACTACTGCGGGCCATACAAAAAACCAATATCGACC
>SDBV01013407.1_pt1 | contig 10440 bp, 11 predicted proteins | sample 2277081 | NCBI WGS metagenome assembly SDBV01 (sample SAMN10402039, study PRJNA504765) | marine sediment metagenome | isolation source: marine sediment core GS10_PC15, 223 cmbsf | place: Arctic Ocean: Southern Knipovich Ridge | collected 2010
CCGAACCGGAAGCCGCCGAATCGTTGGTGCGATCCGTTTCTCCCTTCCTGGGGCAGGTGCTGGCGGTGGGAATGCGGTTGTATAGCGATGATTCCGGCGATATCAAGGATAAGGTCATTTGCGCGTCCGGTGAAAAGGAGACGCTGGAGGCCTTTCTGGAGACCGTTAACCACCCAGCTTCGGGCGATTTGCGCTTCGTGCATTATAATGGGCTGGATTTCGATACGCCCTTCATCATCGTGCGGGCCGCCCACCACGGACTGAAGATTACCAACCGCCGTTTCCTGAACCTGCGCAAGTTCTACTACGACAACCACATAGATGTCATGCAGTTCCTCAGCGCCTGGGGCCGGCACCCGGTTAGTCTGGAGCTGGCCTGTGCCAGCTTCGGCCTGCCCTCACCCAAAGAAGGGGAAGTCACCGGCGAAAGTGTGGCCGCCGCTCACCAAGCCGGCGAACTGGAAAAAGTGGCGGAGTACGTCCTGCGTGACGTGGAAGCCACCTACCAGTTGTTCCTGAAAATCAAGCCCTACCTGCCGCGCTAACAGTTGCCTACGAGCTTAAAAGAAAAGTTAGGCCCTTAACTTTTCTTTTCCCGCCCGAAAAGAAAGTTCGCTTTCTTTTCTTTGTCCTTATCTGATCAATTCCGAAGGCACCGAGCTTTAGTTACTCCCCCAGCTGGTGGCTCAAAAACCACTCGTAGAGCTCATCATTAGCGTAGGTGGCCGTCCAGGAATCATGGTTGGCTTGCGGGTAGATGGTCAATCGGGCCTGGCCGCCGGCTTTGTTGATGGCTGTCACCATCCGCTTCGATTCGGTCACCGGAACCACCGTATCCAGCGCCCCGTGGAAGGCCCACACCGGCAACTCCTTCAGCCGGTCGGCAAACACCGGTTCGCTCCAACCGCAGACCGGCGCCAGAGCGGCAAACCGTTGCGGGTATTCAATGGCCAGCTGCCAGGCACCGGCGCCACCCATGGATAGGCCGGTCAAGTACACCCGGCCCGCGTCAACGGCGTAGTGCGCGATAACCTCCGACAGCAGGGCGTCCAGCGCCTCCAGGTGGTTGGTCCAGCGGGTCCCGTCCGGGCAGAGGGGCGATACCAGAATAAAGGGGAACCCCGGACGGGGGCCTGAGATCTTGTTGTACCCATGAATTTTAACTCGCTCCAGGTCTGCTCCCCGTTCACCAATGCCGTGGAGAAACAGCAACAACGGCCAATGGCGGTCAGCGTCGGTGCCGTAGTCATCCGGCAGGAACAGGTGGTATTTCAGTGCCACGGTTTTGGTGATCTCGGCCTGGAACTGCAGGGCGTGCTCACCGGAAGACTGTGGCATTTGCTGCGCAACAGCTTTATGGCCTACCATGGAAATCATCACGCTCAACACAACGGGTGGCAATAATAGGTTCAGGATGTTTTCCCCTCCATAAGAAAAATAATCTGGGGCAATATGGTTATAAGCGGTTATCCAAGCCTAACAATGAGAAACTGCTGCAATCCGATATAAAAAATCAATTATAATCAAACTGGGGGCTCGAATGAGAGATTCAAAATGGATAACTCCCCAGATCAGCGGCCGAAAATCCTGATAAAGTTCTTTTTCCCGAACGAGCGGAGATATAATTCCATCGCTTCGGTAATCTCTTGGGCATCATTAAGATCGGCGATAAAGGCGCTTCTCTCTGCCCGTTCCAGCCGGGGTGGCAAATTTTGTTCTATAAGGATTTTAACGTCATCCAAGGAAATCCCCTGCTTTCGGTGCCGTTCGATAAAGCCTCTAACAGCATTGAATTCATCAAGTTCAATTGTTCGAATCAACCACGGCTCAAACAGTTGAACAACGGTTTCCACACCGATAGGAAAAGACTGCGTACCTACATTTACGGAGAATAGACGTATGTGTAAAAGAGCTTTGGTACTGATCCCTATGATCAAGGCTTGAACCCAATGGTGTGCAATGGATGGGCTTTGAATTTCAATCACCTGGCTTTCAGTCAGCCACTCCAACCCCAGCATCGCAAGCCCACTGATTAGCCCGTACACAATGATATATGCGTATATAGCCCATGACTTCCTAATGAGGAGAAAAGAGGTGCGCGGATAATTTGCAGTAATTAATTCAAGCCACACGACAATAGCTGCAACGGTAAAAGCAAGCAGAGACGGCAAAACCATTACATTATCGTATGCGATCTAAATTGTATTGATCTTTGACGGTATTCGTTTAATTTTTGGCAGAAATCTTTTGAAGAATAGAGACTGTGCTCTGATCTATTATAACAACTTCCTGATCTTCCAGGTTTTTAAGTGCCTCTTCGATCTCCTTATCGCGCCTTCCCAGTGCTTGCGCCACAAAAGCAATGGGAATCGGTTTTCCACCGTAATTTTTAAGCAGATTAAAAATTTCTAAATTCAGCGCCCTCGGTGGTGCAGACACATTGCCCTCCAAATTCTGCAAATCATTCTACCAACAGAATATAAGACTTGTGACTAATCCTGTCAAGCCTATTTCGGGCCGCTGCTTTACCCTCAATACCCCCGCTCCCAGTCCACCAGATGCTGCAACTGCTGCCCGGCCCGGTAGCGCTCCAGGTTGGCGATAAACAGGTTCACGATATCGGTCGCCATGCCCAGGGCGGCCACGTGAGGCGTGATGGTCACCCCCGGTTGGTCCCACAGGGGACTGTTCTCCGGCAGCGGCTCCTGCTCAAACACGTCCAGCACGGCCCCGGCGATCCAGCCTTCATTCAAGGCTGTAATAAGGTCCACCTCATCAATTATGTCCCCCCGGCCGATGTTGATCAATATCGCCCCGGGCCGGCAAGCCCGCAGCCGGTCGCCTGACAGCAGGCCCACCGTGGCCGGGGTGCTGGGCAGCACGTTTACAATATAGTCTGAGCCCGACAGAAACTCATCCAGCCGATCGGTCGAAAAGGTTTTATCGATGCCTGCCACCAGCTCCCCGCCCCGGCGCAGACCCCAGACTTGAATGCCCAAGCTGCGGGCTATGCCGGCGATCTGGCCACCGATGCTTCCCAGGCCCATGATACCCAGCGTCAGATCGCCCAGCCTACGGTAGCGCTCAACCCGCCACTCCCGGCGCTGTTGCTGGGCCGCCAGGTTCAGCAGGTAGCGTTCCCGACTCAGGATGTGCAGCAAGATGTACTCGGCCATGCTGGCCCCAAACAGCCCGGTGATACGGGTGAAACGGTAATCCCGCCTCCGGCTGAGCAGGAACACCGGCTCTACCCCGGCAGCAGTGGATTGGTACCAGTGCAGGTTCTCCGCCTGGTCCAGGTGGGAAGCCACCAAAACAGGATCAGCGAGGATGATTTCGGCCCCCGGGATCAGCTCGGCGGTCCCGTCGTCGCTCTTGCTACGAGTGACCTCTACGCCCGGCAATGCCCGGTTTCCCAGCTCCTCCTCGAGGCCGGACACCCGCGTGACCAACAGCAATGAGATGTTTTCAGGCGGCAAAACAGGTGACCTAGGGTGCTAGAAGTCGCCGGGCAGCTCGGAATCGAACACCAGCAGCGCCGGCCCCTGGACCCACACCTCCTGCCAATCGGGATCGAACTCCACCAGCAGCTCCCCCCCGGGATTGATTACCCGCATAGGGCTATCCATGCTACCATCGGCGGCGGCGTGGTAGGCGGCCGCAGTACTGCCGCTGGCGCAGGAGAGCACCGCCGCCTCCACCCCTTTTTCGTAGGTGCGCACCCACAGGGTATGCCGGTCCACCCGTTCATAGAGGTTCACGTTCACGCCCCGCGGTTGGAACAGTTGATGATACCGGATCGGGGGTCCTTTCTCAAGTATCAACTCGGCCGATAGTCCCTCCACCGGTGCACAAAAGTGCGGCGCGCCGGAATCCACCTGCCGGCCGCTGATCCCCGAGACTTCAACAGTCCGGCCTACCTGGCTGGGTGGCAGGATCTGCAGCCTTACGTCCCCCTCCGGCAACAGCTGGGCCCGGTGCCGCCCGGCTCCGGTGCGCAGGACGAAGGTCTCGCCACCGCCTCTTTGCCGAGCATAATACTGGACGGCACAGCGGCTGCCATTGGCACACAGGGTCTCCCAGCTGCCATCGGAGTTATGGTAATCCAGTAGGAAATCGACCCCCTCCTCATCGGTGGGCGAGAGTATCAGCACTCCGTCGGCGCCCACCCCCTTATGTCGATCGCAGACCCGCCTGATGAACTGCGAGTCGCGGATGACTTCCGGGCAGCTCTGCGCATCAAATATAATGAAGTCGTTGCCGTTAGCCTGGGCCTTGGTGAATGGTATCATCGTTCAGCCCTGCTCAGCCGGGCTATTCTTTTATCAGTCGCATCAGGTCCGGTATGTCTTCGAAATCATCTACCAACCAGGTGGGGTTCTCAGCCTTAATTGCCGCCCGCCACTCGGGCTCCCCCCGACGGCAGACAATCAGGCTGCGGATAGTATTCAGGCGGGCGATGCGCGCGTCATTGGGGGTATCCCCCACCAAGATTATGTGTTCGGCGCTAAACGCCACCGAGAGCACTTCCCAGGCGCGCTCTCGAGCCACCCAAGGCAGGTCCTCCCGGCTGTTGCCGTCATTGCCGAACACTCCAAAGGCGAACAGTTCCCACAACCCGGTACGGTCCAGCTTCAGATGGGCCCCCTGTTCCACGTTTCCGGTGAGCAAGGCGGTAGCCCAACCTTCATCACGGCAGGCCATGACCAGCTCCTTAGCGCCTGGAAAGACCTGCACGGCATCTGACCCAGGCAGTCGCTCCGCCACCAGCGCTAGGTAGTCCCCCAGGATCGCCTCCACCGCCGCCGAATTGGCCTGCTGATGGTTCCCATAGCGCGCCAAAGCACTCTGGATAATAGTGGGATCGGTAAAACCGGCCACATCATGGAAACTCAGTTCCACCGTCTGGCCCAGATAGTGGGATAGCGCCTCGGCCAAGGCCAGTCGCGGAACCGGTCCAGGGGTAAGCAGGGTGCCGTCCACATCAAAAAGCACCAGGCGTCGCGCGGCCTCGCTGCCACTCATGGTCATAGATACCTGCCGGCCCTAGACCGGGAAACTCTCACCGTTGGGCGGCTGTTCCACTTCATCCAGAATCCGGGCAACTCGCTCCACAATGGCCATTGGCGTGGTCCAGCGGGAAAAATCGGCCTCGGGCATGGCCTCCCGGTTGGCGGGAGTGTCGATGATGCTGGGGATGATCAGGTTGGCTGTCACCACGCCGCCGCCCTCCACCGCCAATGTCCTGGTCAGCGCATGCACCGCCGACTTACTCACGGCATAGGGTGCGGCCCCGGCCATCCCCCGGTCGCCGGCCTGGGAGCCGAAATTGATTATACGGCCGAAGCCCTGGGCCTTGAAAATAGGGATCAAAGCCTGACAGGTGTACAGGCTAGTCTTGAAGTTCAGAGCCCACATGTGCTCCCAGTCCTCGGCCTGCAAGCTTTCGACCGGCCCATCCAGGGAGAACCCACCGACCACGTTCACCAAGGCGTGGCAGGTCTCGAGGCTGCTTTTCAGGGCCGCCACTATTTTGCCCACCACCTGCGGGTCGGCCAGGTCCCCGCTGACTTCGCTGTGGCCCTCACCCAGGTTTCGCCAGACAACGGAAGATCCCCGCACCACCGCTACTACGTGGCGAGCCTGTTCCTTAAGATAACCTACCAGCTCAGAGCCCACCGCCCCGTTGGTGCCGGTTACCACTACTATTTGATCGCATAACTTCATTGTACCGCCTAACGATCTCCGGTTCTAGTCACTGCCATCAGTCTGCCGATGAACCATCCTGGCCGCAGCCTGATCAGTGGATAATACGAGCATCTCAGAAATGTTTACGTGCGGTGGCCTGGTAGCGGCATACAGCACCGTATCGGCGATATCCTCCGCTTTCAGGGGGGTCATACCTTTATAGACCGCGCTGGCGTGAACTTGGTCGCCATATAGCCGTACCAGGCTGAACTCGGTTTCCACCATGCCCGGATCGATGGAAGTGACCCGCACCGGCGTACCCAACAGGTCCATTTTCAGTCCCCGGCTGAGGGCCCGGACTGCGGATTTAGTTGCACTATACACACTTCCGCCGGGATAGGTTTCCTGCCCGGCGATACTGCCCAGGTTGATCACGTGTCCGAAACCCCGCTCGATCATCCCCGGCACGCATAGACCGGTCAGCGTCAGCAGGCCCTTGACGTTCACATCGATCATAGTATCAATTTCTTCCGGCCGGGCTTCCCACTCCGGGGCTACTCCCAAAGCGCCTCCGGCACAGTTGACCAGGATGTCAACGGCCTGCCAACGCTTCGGCAGGGCCTGAAAGGCCCGGGTGATCTGATCCCGCTGCGATACGTCGCCCACCATTACAATGGCGTCGCTGCCATGATTCCCCTCAAGCCGTCGCTGTAACTCTTCCAGGCGCTCCCGCCGCCGAGCCAACAACACCAGGGCGGCCCCGGCTTGGGCGAAGGACAGCGCGCAAGCTGCCCCGATGCCGCTGGAGGCACCGGTGATCAAGACTGTCTTTTTCTGAAGAGATACCATCATTGAACCCGGGAAACTTCTCGGTCCTGGTCCACCCGGTCGCCCACCTCAGGCGGCGTGACGACGCTTTATCAGGTATTCGGAGAGCGCCCGGTCCAGGGTATGATTAGTTGTAATCTGCAAGTAATCGATGTTCTGCTGGCGACACTGCCAACGATAGCGCTCTACAAACTCCTGCATGTACCGCTGATACTCCCGCTGGATGTGCCACGGCTCGGTGGTTAGCACTTCCCCCGTTTCCATGTCCCGGAAGCGCGTCCGGCGGGAAAAGGAAAATTCCAGCTCCTGGGGATCCAACAAGTGAAAGACCACCACTTCATGGTTCTTATGCCGCAAATGCCTCAATCCCAGCAATACCTCATCCAGGTCATCAAACAGATCGGAAATGAGAATGATCAGCCCCCGTTTGACGATGGTCTCAGCCAGCTGGTGCAGCACCGGAGCAATGGTGGTTTCCGGCCCCGGTTTGATACGAGCCAGATAGCCCAGTACCGTATTTAAGTGGCTGGGCTTGGCCCTGGGAGGCAGGTAATGGCGTAGCCGGCCGTCGAATAGTGCCAGGCCGATGGCATCCTGTTGTTTGAGCATCAGGTAGGCTAGTGAGGCCGCCAGGGTTTGGGCGTAGGCCAGTTTACTGACCCCGTGCGAATCGAAGTCCATGGAGCGGCTTTGGTCTACCAACAGGTAGCACTTGAGGTTGGTCTCCTCCTCAAACTGCTTGACGTAATAACGATCAGTCTTGCCATACAGCTTCCAATCCACATGGCGGATCTCATCGCCGGGTCCATAGGCCCGGTGCTCGGCAAACTCCACCGAGAAGCCGTGGTAGGGGCTGCGATGCAACCCGGCGATAAAACCCTCCACCACCAGCCGGGCCCGCAACGACAGATTGTTGAGCTGTGAGACGATCTGCGGGTTTAAGTAAGTGGTGCTCAGGTTGACCATAACTCAGTTCGGTATAATCGATCAGTACCGTCTTTGTACCAGACGGTCCAGGATCTTGTCTGTGCTGATCCCCTCGGCTTCGGCGTTGAAGTTGGTGATGATTCGATGCCGCATGACCGGCTTGACCATAGCGGTTATGTCGGCGAAATCCGGTGTAGGCCGGCCGTCCAGGGCGGCCCGGACCTTACCCCCTAAGACCAGGTATTGGCTGGCCCGGGGGCCGGCGCCCCATTCCACCCACTCATGGATGAATTTCAACTCATTATTGGAATCCGGCCGGCTGTTGCGCACCAGGTCTACTGCGTAGCCCACCACGTTCTCGGCCACTGGAATCTGGTGCACCAGATCCTGGAAAGCGGCGATCTCCTCACGGCTGATCACCTTAGCCGGTGAGCTGCCGGGGGCGCCGGTGGTCGTGTTGACAATCTTGATCTCGTCGGCCCGGTCAGGATAGACGATCCGCACGTTGAACATGAACCGGTCCAGCTGGGCTTCGGGTAGCGGATAGGTGCCTTCCTGCTCGATGGGGTTTTGGGTGGCCATGACGAAAAACGGTTCATCCAGAGCGTAGGTTGTGCCGGCGGCGGTTACGCTGTGCTCCTGCATGGCTTCCAGCAGCGCCGCCTGGGTCTTGGGCGGGGTGCGGTTGATCTCATCCGCCAGGATGATGTTGGCAAACACCGGCCCCTTGAAAAATTTGAATTCCCGCTTGTGCTCGGTGGTCTCCTGAATAATCTCGGTGCCGGTGATGTCGGACGGCATCAGGTCCGGGGTGAACTGGATGCGGCTGAACGACAAATCCAGCACATCCGCCAGGGTCTTGATGATCAGGGTCTTTGCCAGCCCCGGCACCCCTTCAAGCAGCACGTGTCCCCGGCAGAGCATCGCCATGAACAGCTGTTCCAGGATGTCCTCCTGTCCCACGATCACCAGTCCCACCTCGGCAAATAGTTTTTCCCGGGCGGTCCTAAGTTTTTCTACCAGTTTAACGTTGTTCATTCCTCGTTCCAGTTGCGTCACAGATAACCTACAAATTATTAACAATAAGGGTGGGAATTTACCCCTTTTAGTCCCCTGCGGCGCTCGAAAAATGTCGCCGCGCGGGTTGTGGAAAATCGGTGGCCTTGCAATGCCGATATAGCACTTTGGCAGGACGGAAAACGGTGCGCCTAAACCAGCGCGGTCCGCCCGCCCGAACTTGTGCCGCTACCCGCCGTCCGTTAACTTCATTGCCCATGTCATCGACGACCGCTGAAACGATCCACCGGCTGGGAGCATTGCCCGGCGCGGCGCTTAAAGGCCTGTCCCTGGACCAGCTGCAGGAATGGTCTGTCGCTCAAGGTTTGCCGCGCTACCGGGGCGCCCAGCTGTTCGACTGGCTGTACGGCCGGGGCGTCAGCGACCCGCAGCTCATGGATAACTTGCCCCGGTCCCTGCGCCGGCGGCTGGCTGAAGAGTACCGGCTGCAAACCGCCGCAATAGAGAAAGTGACTGCTTCCTCGGTTGAGCCCACCCGCAAGTACCTGTTCACACTGGCCGGCGGCATCCAGGTGGAGGCGGTCAGCATGCTGGCCGGCGACCGCCATACCGTCTGTTTATCATCCCAGGCCGGTTGCAACCTCGGCTGCGGCTTCTGCGCCACCGCCGCCCTCGGTCTGCAGCGCAATCTGACCACCGGCGAGATGATGGATCAGTTATTGTTAGTGCAACAGGAACGGAAAATCACGGCCACTAACGTGGTTTTCATGGGCATGGGTGAACCGTTCCTGAACTACGCGGCGGTGCTGGCCGCGGCTGATATTATGCATCATCCCCGGGGACCGGACCTGGGCAGCCAGCGCATCACAATTTCCACTGCCGGCGTGGTACCTAAAATTGAGCGCTTTACCACTGAGGAACGGCTCTTTCGCCTGGCCATCTCCCTCAACGCCGCCGATGACACCGTCCGCAGCCGGCTGATGCCCCTCAACGACACCTGGCCCCTGGACCATCTGATGGCCGCCGCCCGGAATTATTGCGCTATCGCCGGCCGGACCATCACTTTCGAATACGTCCTGCTGGCCGGAACCAATGATAGCCTCGAGGATGCCCGCCGGCTGTTGAAACTGCTCCGTGGCTGCCGGGCCAAGATCAATATCATCCCTTACAACGAGATCGGTGGCCCCTATCGCCGGCCGGATGAGGCCTCGGTCGAAAGATTCACCACTGAACTGCGCCAGGGAGATTTCCCGGTGATCGTCCGTGTCAGCAATGGTGTGGATATCGCCGCCGGCTGCGGCCAACTGGCATTGGGGGCCGCTTGAATCCCACGGCCATATCACCTGCGCGCCAGGCCGATGAAGCCGCGGCCCCAGTTCGCGCCGCCCTGCCGGAGACTCCCATAGTGGCTGTTATTCTCGGCTCCGGTCTGAGTGAGTTCGCCGAAAGTCTCTCCAACCGGACGATCATCTCCTACGACCGCATTCCGCATTACCCGAAATTGACAGTCCCCGGCCATGTCGGTGAACTGGTCTTTGGATATCTCGACCGGGTGCCGGTGCTGGTGGCCCGGGGACGATTCCACTATTACGAAGGGTTCTCTCTGGAAACGGTGGCCCTGCCTGTGTGCCTGCTGGCCCGGGTGGGCGTGGAGGCTCTGGTTATCACCAACGCCGCCGGGTGCGTCCGCCGGGACTGGCAGGTGGGCGACCTGATGCTGATCACCGGTCACCTGGATTATACCTTCATTGATAATGCCGACGACCCGCAGATTATCGCCGGTGAGCCCTGCCACAGCACCGAACTGGCCGCCATAGCCCGCCAGGCCGCCCGGGCCGAGGGGATCGTGCTGCGGGAGGGGGTCTACTCCTGGAGCCTGGGTCCCACCTTCGAGACCCCGGCCGAGATTCGGGACATCCGGCGCCTGGGGGGCACGGCGGTGGGCATGTCCACCGTCCCCGAAATCCGGGCGGCCGCCGA
>SDBV01013408.1_pt1 | contig 10440 bp, 7 predicted proteins | sample 2277081 | NCBI WGS metagenome assembly SDBV01 (sample SAMN10402039, study PRJNA504765) | marine sediment metagenome | isolation source: marine sediment core GS10_PC15, 223 cmbsf | place: Arctic Ocean: Southern Knipovich Ridge | collected 2010
TCGGATAATATGACCACGGTAATAAATGATCTAAGTGAATTTTAGTTTTAGAATTAAAGCGGGTTCCAGTATAGACACTTCGCATCGCATCGATTTCTTCATAAAAATCCCGATAATGGGAGAATTAAAAGAATTGTTAAAGATATCTTACCTGTCTCTATGTTGGGATATGAAGCTAATTTTTCCTTATTAAGATATTTGCATTTATGGCTTGAGGTAAAAATAATCAACGCTGTAGTAAAAATGAAAAAGGAAGATCGACGGCGAAAAACGATAAAACTTCGAGATTTCGATCAAGGAGATTAAATATCGAAAATAATAAGGATTTGCGAGATCGTCTACTGAAAACTCATGCAAGAAAAATAACAAAAAAAATGAAAAATGAAATTATTCAGAATTCTTATATTGTTGAAAATATCTCAGAGGAATTAGGAGATTTACCAGATCCCGAAAAAGTTGTCCCAGATTTGAAAGGATACTGGATAAAAAAGAAATTGTATAAAGATATGGTAAATATTGATAAATGGGTAACAAAACTTAAATCACTATTCAAGATTAAAGGTTGACTTATCTTGAATCTCTGAATTAAAAAGCAAATATCTAAATGGAAATACCCGTCAACACAAAAGAAGAAGAGCTTAAAATATTGTGATTAATGGGATCAAAGTAAACGATTCCAACTGGTATCATCCGCGATGAGAGAAAACTGCGCTTGGATACCATTATAAGTAGCAAAATTTTCGACTTTTAGAAAATACCCATCTATATCATTGAAAATATTAAAGTTTAAGGTTTTTTCATTCTCAGCTTTGAACGCTTTAAACTTCACTCTATTTTTTATGATCTTTTTTTTTTTCTTCACTTTCCAGAGGAAATATTTTCTAATTTTATGTGATTTCTTCTTTCGAGTATAACGTAGAAACTATTAGTTTATATCATTATTCTATAAATAAATTTAATGATTATTACAAAGAAACAATATTATTGTATTAAAATTGCAGATATCATAGCATTAGGATTTGATTTAATTGTTAAATATCAATTAGATCCTGATGATACTCTAAAAACTATTCCAATATTAAGAAAACACTTATCAGGTTTTCTTGAGAATAATTTAGGTGAAAATATAATTGATCTAATGAAATATTACTTATCTACAGAAAAAAACATAACTATATTAAAAATAATGAGGCATACTCATAGTAATTTTAGAAGTGAAGATTTTGAGATAAGAGAATTAACTAGAAGGATTTATGGAAATACTACACTTCTTTATGTAAATGTTTATAATAAAAAGACAGGTGTGGTTTTTGAAGACTGGGTTAGACCTTTTCAAATTAAATCAATGAAAATACTTAATGAACTTATCTGTTGGGAATCTGAAGGTGAAGAAATAGATTTTTCTTGGTTAAAAAGATTTTGTAAATAGTTTTTTAATACATATTACACCATCTTCTAAAAAGAGTATATTCTCTTTCTCCAATTCTGCTTTAGATACACCCCACTTTTTAAATAACTGAGCGAACTCTGTTATTGAAAGAATAAAAGAATTTAAGATAATATCTTGACCTGTGCTTTGATTAAGATTTGATTCGATTGTTTTAATATCTTTATAAAGTTTTAATTTTTCATCATCTCTATCGACAAACATCAATCCTTTTGGATCAATAAAATCAATAATTTGTCCTTCTTTTTTAACAATCCATAAAATAAAATCGGGATAAAAACCCTTAGTTTCAAAGAAACCTATCCCCTTTCTTGATGGATTTCTAAGTAAATAGATTTCTTCGTATTCGATATCCCGATTATAATGCTCTAAGAATTGTTCTAATAATATAATAAAGTTTCGTTCGCTTTTAACAAGGTTCTCTGGACTGATTCTTACAAAACTAAGTTTTGACTTGCTCTTATAAATCAAAGGCTTGAATAGATGTATATTTAATGCGAAAAATTCCATTATATATTCATTATAAGTAAATTTTTGGTTTTTTTCATATAATCTTTCATCCAACTCTGATTTATCTCTTATCATTTCCTTTAATTGGTCTGTAAATTCTGTGACTTTAATTGTAAGAAGTTTAGGGCTTGAATTTACGAGAAATACATATTCCTTTGGAATGAAAGTTTCATCATTTTCGGAAATGGTCACATAGTCTAAATTTTTAATTTGCCAGTGGAATTTTTCATATCTATAGGATTTGTCAATGATTATTTTTAATAGTTGGATTACATATTTCTCAATCTTTTCTATTTTGCTTAACTCGTCATATCGATTTAAAGTTAAAAGGTTTTTTTTACAAAAGAATGCATAACTATTTGATTTCAATTTATTAATTAAATCATTTTTAGTAAAATAGACATTCTGATAATTCTTTATTTCTTTATATTTAAGCAACTCTAGATATATATTTTCAAAATTTAATAGCTCAATTATATCTTCTTGAAGTAGATTTTCTTCAAATATAGCATCTGAAACTAAACCAAGGGCTTCTAATTTTGATTCTAGTTTTTCTACTTTAGAACTTAGGTCTATTAGAATTTTAGGAATCTCTTGGTCTAACTTAGTTATTAAAATATCACTATAGAAAGCAATAGGTTTCTTGGTTATTCTTGGAACATATAATGCTGTTTCAGGAATGGTTGGTTTAATTTTTAAAATTACTTTCTCGTATTCTTCTACATCATTTTCTCGGAGATTATCTCTAAAAATGGTCATATAATCAGCATTAAGTCCAAAAATATTTAATGATTCAAGGATATTAAGATGAATAGGGATAGTAATCTCTTCGGGAATAGAATTTTCAATTTTTAACATATAGCTACGTTTGAGTGTATTATTATAGCCTTTTAATCGAATTCCTCTTCCAAATAACTGAATAATTTGAGTTCCTTGTGTTCTACCAACATTCAATAATCCCATAGATGATACTCTAAACGAATTCCATCCTTCCATAAATTTTTTAGCGCCAATAAGGAAATTTACATTAGAATCTTTTTCTTCAATTTGATGAAATAAAGACATTTCAAAATATGATTTTTGTCCTAGAATAAAGTGATCAGACTCCCTTTCAACAAGTTTTAGAAATTTAGAGGTATCTCCAATATTAATTACACCGAAATATTTTGAATTGAATTTTAGTCCGATTTCACCATCAGCATTTTTAATTTCAATAAATTTTAATTTACTTGGTGTTTGAATATAAAAAAGTGTTTTAATTAAATTATTGTATAACTGTCCCTCATCATATTCTTTTAAATCCACGTATTCTCTAAGATAATTAAATTTAAATCTGATTATTGATTGATCTTCTGAATCATATAAACTACATCTTCCTGCAATAATCTCTTTAATGATTTTTATAAAGAGTTCATGTTCTTTAATAAATCTAACAAAAAATTTTACTATAATAAGAACATCAGAGCTATTTCTTGTTCCACTAACATTTGTGCCTACAAAAATCATTAAAGGATTCTCCAAATTAAAGTTCTTAACATCATCTTTATGGTTTTCGTAGTAAATTCTTTGTTCATAAAAAGATAATAGAGCTATCGTGAAATATTCGTCCCCATAATCTTCAGGATTTTTTAAATTTAAAATCTCATAGTCTTTTCCATAACCATCTTCATAAAAATACCGATACCTATAATCAAAAATAATTGATAATCCATACTCGTTAAATGTATCATCATTCGCTGTGATTTCACCAAATGTTGCACTATATTCAAATGTAAACCCTTTTTTTCCTACTAAATCCTTTCTTAGATTTTTCCAAACTTGAGCATCTGTTGAATGACCTTTATGCCCCTCATCCACAAAAATTATATTTTTATCCCCAAAAGCCTCTACAGCAATAGTTTTACCGTCTTGACTTATTACTTCTTTCTTTATTTTATGGATCTCAATGACTTTAACTGGGTTTTCACCTAACCATTTATCAATTGTAATTCTCGGCTCGAAAATCTTATTCTTAATACTACTTAAATTTAGTTCTTTAATATGCTGGGCAGAAAGACCTTCATTAGGTGTAATGAGAATGAAATTATCAAAATCTCCTTTATAATATTTTTGAAATTGTAGCATATTAATATGCATGATTATCGTCTTTCCACTCCCAGTTGCGGCCCAAAATACTAATTTATTCATTGTTCCTTTGTCAGGGAAAGGATATGTTATGTTTTCTTCATTATTACATTTAGCTATGAATGATGCAAATCTATTAACAAAAGATTTGAAATTATTAAATAGATTATTCAGATAAATCTCCGTAAACAATACACCCAAATATTGAAAATATTTCAATCGAATTTGGGGATCACGCTTTTGATTTATATGCTTTAAGTATTCTTGAATATTCTCATCATATAAATTCAAATCCTGGCTTAAGTCTTTAGAAATTTCCAAAGTCTGTAATACTTCAGTAAAAAAAAATTTATCATTAGAACTTAATCCTTCTTGAGTTAATTTGAGTATTTTCTGAAAATCTTCAATGTTGTTTAGTCCAAACAATGAACTAAGGAATTTATTTAAGATAAGATAATTTTCTAATATTCCTTGGCCATTTGGCATAGTCTATTCCCCTAACATTGTTTTCTTAAATATTCCATCCAAAGAAATAGCATTCTCAATTAAAGAACTTCCGTTTACAAGAATCTGATCATAATCCTCATTATTTATTATCTCTTTTTCAACAAATTCTTTATCTCGTTCAGGATTAAAAGATTTGTTTTTACTTCGCCAAATTACAATAACTTTTTCTTCTTCTCTCTTTCCTGTAACGACAATATAGTCTATATTATTGTCTTGTTTCTTAATAATCTTATTTACAATAATTCCTGCGATATAATTGAAGGTTTCAATTAAATCTATATTGTAAGTATTAATTTCGTTGTTTTTCTCAAAGTTTATTTTGTATTCAAAAGGATTATCCAAAAAATCGAGATTTAAGAAAATTTTACTGTCTTTAGTTTCAAAATCGAGCATATATTTGATTTTATAATCTTTTGAGTTAAAAGCTAACGAATTTGGCATCTTAAATTCTATATTATTTAAGGAATCTTCATATTGTTCCAAAACCTGATATTTTATTATTTGTTTTCCCAATCCCACATTATTCTTTGGTTTTCCCCCTTCCCAATTATCTGAATAAATTGTTTTCAATATTCTCGGTTTTAATACAGAATCAAAATAAGAACCCATCTCCACAAGAATAAATTTCCTATTTTCGTTATCTTCTCTATTTAATTTAAAAACCGCATGACCTGTCGTTCCAGAACCTGCAAAAAAATCAAGAATTAAGGGACTTTGAAAATTTTGAGTCGACGCGTCAATACAATCTTTAACAAGATGAACTGATTTCGGAAAAGTAAATTCTCCATTTGTTATAATATTATTCAATAATTTAGACCCAAAAACATTAGCATAATATTTCTTTTCATCCCAAACCGTTTTAAATCTATATAATGATTTTATTCTTCTTATATCCCAAGTTTGTTTCATTTGTTTACAGAATAACTCTCTCTTAATATCCTCTACGGTGTTTCTTGAAAACCTCCATTTTCTCTCCACTCCGTTTTGATCAATCGGATAGACATCAATACTACCATCATCATTAATTAAATTTGCCGATTCTGGATGGAATTCATCTTCACATACTTCTCCAAATTCCACAATTTTACCATCCTTAATCTTTATAGGATAAAAGCAGGTTTTTGATGCCTTTCTTAATGAAGTTTCTTTCCCCCAATCTCTTAAAGGGGTTTCTTTTCCATCATCAATTTTTCTTTTTCCAATTAACTCTTTTCCTGAAGGGAAAATGAAATAAGCGTACTCGTGAGAATAAGAAAAATTCTTTCCTTGTATTCCCGCGGGATTATGAATTACTGTTATACATGTCTTTTCATAATTTGGAAACATACGTTCTAAAAGTAAACCAAGCTTTTCTTGTTCGTTATCATCAATAGCTATAATAAGAATCCCATCTTCTTCTCTTAAAAATCCTTTTGTTAATTCTAACCGATTTTCCATCAAGGATAACCAAGATGAATGTTTAAATGCGTTTTTATAGATAATCTCACTCGATTTTGAATTATATGGTGGATCAATATAGCAACATTTTATCGTATTTTTATATTTCTTAAGTATTAAATTTAAAGCTTGAAAATTTTCTGAATTAATTAAAATACCAGTTATTTTTTCATCAAGATTTTCAACTTCGCTTAGTAATTTATATTTAAAATCAGTCTCGAAATAACTTGTATCAATGTGTAATGATTGGTATTGCTTTAGGATCTCGATATTGTCTGAAACTTGACCGAAATCTGTTATTTTTCCCTTAGAAGAGGATTCAATTTTCCTAATATCAAAAGAATAAAGCTTTTTCCATTCTTCAATTTGTTTTTTGTTTTTTAGAATTATTGGATAATATTCTTCATTAATATAATCTAAAGTAATGCAGTAATCTGTTGATATTACAAATTTCTTCTTCTCCCAAAGCTTTTTTTGAAATTCTTCTATTTGATGAAGAAATAATATTATTTGAAGAGTCGTATTTTTAAAAATTTTGATCAGATTTATATTCACATGAAAATCTTCTTCTGAACCTATTTTGTCAACCTTAAAAAGCTCATTCTTTATATAAAAGTCTAACTCTTGCTTTAAAAATTCCTTCAAATCTTTATGAATGAAGTAATCTGCTTTATGTTTGGCTACATATTTATTATAGTGATATTCAAGCTCATTACTTTCTGAGAATTCCCCATCTATTCTTTTATGCTTTTCCTTAAGTGTCTCTAATGCTTTAGGATTCAAAAGTGTAATCTTTTGTTCAATATTTTTTAAATTGTACTGATTTACGTGGTCAATTCCAATTCTTTTTAAACCAACAAATTTCTGAATGATTTTCAATTCTTCATCGGTTAAATCTCTATAACCAAAGTTTATTTCAATTAAATCTTTAATTGGACTCTTTACATCAACAAAAATGAAAAATCTCTTATCACTTTCTTTAATATTGTTTTTCTCAACAGCAACTTCATCACTTACTATTTTAAAGATAAGGTTGTATCCCCCTATTCTACAAGAATATCTCTTAAAATTTTCTGTAGTCTTTATGTAATATTGATCGTTATTTGCCCAAAAAAGATATATTTCTTCTCCATTATAGGGAATTGCATATCTATTTTTTCTTGAATACCTTCTTTTTGAAATGAAATCTCCGTTATCATAATACCGGGAGAAGAAGTTCACAATGTTATTATAGACTTCTTCCTCAGCTTCAAGCTCTTGCTTCAAACTTTCGAGATCCTTCTCTTCAACAGATTCTAACTCTTTTTTGATAATTTCAAACAAATCTTTTTCAATAAATTCAGAAATTTCCTTTTTTTTGATATTTAAAATTCGGTAAATCCCGAAGTCCAAATCATTATTTTCAAACTGAAATAATTCCCTTAGTATTTGTTTTAACTTATCAACCAATTTTTTATGAGCCATTTTAGTTTTCCTCTAAATTTTTGCAAATATAATAAAAATCACACTTACCTGATTTTGTTTCACAATATCTTCCTTTCCAATTTCTTTTAAATTCTTCATTTTCGATAGAATTAGAGATACCGGTGATCAAAATTTTTGTATTTAGAAGATCTGAATCAGAATTAGAAAACCGTGTTATTTGATTGTCTTTAAACGTATAAGCACTAATTTTCCTTATTTTTTCATCATATTTCTTTTCAAGTCCCATTTTATAAATTCTTAACTGAATATCGACGTTCATCTGTTTTAATCCCTTTTGATAACGAGATTTATAATCAATAATTTCAATTTTATCCTTAATGTTCTTTATTACTAAATCGGCTTTACCATTGATAATTATTTTTTCATCAATATATGAGAAGGGAATTTCAACATCTAATACTTCTTTAATGAAATTAGGAATATTCTGATAATAATTCCACATATCCGTTATGAGTTCATCCCTCCATTGTTTTCTACTTGCTTCATCTTTGCAGTAAAGGTCCACAATATTTATAATATCTAAAATTTCGAGAGATTCACTATTTTTTATAGAAGTATGAATTTTTTGCAGACAATTGTGTACTATTACTCCATACAATTGAAAGTAATCAATTGGGGTTTGGAAGCCTAACATATCTCTAAAATAAAAACGAAATGGGCAACTCAAATAAGCACTAATAGCAGAATAACTTAATTTTATATTTTCTTCTAATTCGGTGTAATGATCCTCTTCTGAAAACTTTTGTTTAAAGTCAATTTGATTGATAAACATATCATTACCAATTTCTTTGACAAAGGGAGAAGTTTTATTTCGAGTTCCATTAAAGGAACTAATAATTAGTAATTTCTGAGCTCTTGACATACCAACGTAAAATGTTCTTTGTAGCTCTTCACCTCTATTGAAGGTTTGTTTATCGAGTAATAAATCTTTAGGAATCTCAATTACGGTGGTTTCTTCTTGAGAAGTTCTATTATATCTTCTTTCAGTCACTCCTGCAAGAATAACGACAGGAAACTCAAGCCCTTTAGCCTGATGTATAGTCATTAATTTAACCGTCATTAAATCTGTATAAGAAGCACTATCATCCATTTTGTTTTCGGGTATCCTACCTAAATAGTAAATAAAAGTCTTGAATTTCTTGGAATTTGTATTCTTTTCAAACTTGTGTATAAGGACTGAAAACTTTGCTAGGTTTCTTAGTCTAATATCAGCACTTGTATCATTATCTTCTCTAAATTTAGTGATTAAACGATAATGCATACCCGTTACGTTAAGAATTTTATAAAATAGTTTAAGCTGACTTAGTTTATTTCTTTCTTGCTCTATTTTGAGATTTTTTAAATTAATCAAGAGATTTGTATCTTTTGAGTTGATATTTAATTTTTTGAGTAGTTTAATATCATAAGAATCTAGTAAATAAAAAATATCCACTTCTTTCCTGAGTTTTTCAATAGATTCTTGCTCTAAGTTAAGAAAATCCGAGATTAATATATCTCTGTTAAAAATCTCTTCTAATCGTGATTCTTCTGGTTCAAATGAGTTTACATAACTCATTAAGAGAAGTATATCTTTAATTTCATCTTTTGTTAAAAGTGAGCTATCTCCTATTGAAATAAATGGAATCTCATTATTAGTTAACTCCTCTATAATATAGTGAGAATGATTTTTTACACTTTTAAATAAAATACTAATATCACCATATTCTATCTCATGATTCGTTATAAGTTCATTAATCATCTTTATGATATTTTTTGCCTCCTCAGTGAATTCTTTGGATTGGATTAATAATGGCTTAGAAAAAGGAGGATTATTGGTGAAAATATTCTTCTCAAAAATATGATGCGAATCCATGAAATTATTGAACGAGGCGACTATTTCAGGAGATGAACGATAATTTTCTTCCAGCTCCATTTTTATCGCATTGGGATACCTGTCTAAAAAACTGCGAAAGTTCCAAATTGATGCCCCTCTAAAGCCATAAATACTCTGATCTTCATCCCCTACAACTGTTATATTATATTTTGGTTCACAGATCAATTTGAAAATAGCTTCCTGAATTGGATTAGTGTCTTGGTACTCATCAATAATTATGTAATCATACATATTCCTTACTTCTTCTAGAACTTCGGGGTTTTTTTTTAGAAGATGGAAAAATTCTCTTTGCAAAAGAGCAAAATCTAACTTAGTTTCCTCTGGATTTAAAAGGGCCTCCAAATATTTTTTATAACTATTGGCTATGGCTATATCTAATATTGAAGCTTTAGTTTGTTTAAGGGATTTTATTAACTTAACAGGATTAACATTATTTTCTGTGCATTTGTTATAAAAAATAATTAAATCCTCTAGATTAATATCTTGAATAAAATCCTTTAAACCATAGTTCCAATAGTTCTTAGTAACATACATAAATTGATCTAATTCATCGAGAACATCGAAAACAATACCATACTGGAAATATTCAGGGAATGTTTGAAGCATTTTTTGACAAAATGAATGGATTGTAGAAATTTGCATGTTTTCCGCTTTTTCACTAAGTCTCATTCTTATTCTTTCTTTAACTTCCTCAGCTGTTTTAATAGTAAAGGTACTAACAAGAATTTTATTAGCATCAAATCCCTTATCTACCAGATATACTACTTTTTCTGTTAAAACTTTAGTTTTTCCCGTTCCCGGACCAGCAACTATTAAAAGTGGACCCTCTATATATTCAACTGCTTTTTTCTGTTGTTTGTTTAAGTTATCAGAAATCAGAATGGTAACTCCATATCTTAATTTTAATGGGATATTAATTGAATAAAAGGTTTTGAATTTTATCTTTATTCCATTTATATAATTTAAATATTATTTTCCCACATCCCTTTATTCTTGAGAGCTCTATATATTTTTCATTTTTTAAATAATTTATAAGATCATCAAAAATAACATCAAA
>SDBV01013409.1_pt1 | contig 10440 bp, 24 predicted proteins | sample 2277081 | NCBI WGS metagenome assembly SDBV01 (sample SAMN10402039, study PRJNA504765) | marine sediment metagenome | isolation source: marine sediment core GS10_PC15, 223 cmbsf | place: Arctic Ocean: Southern Knipovich Ridge | collected 2010
GGCAAGCAGGCTGTTCGTATCGTGGATGAGACAGCTAAAGGGGCGATCCGTTGCACACATACACATCTCCGTCTCAATCCGCGACAGCTTCTCCCGCGCCTCCGCCAACTGGCGCTCTAGGTCACCGATTCGCTCCGAAGAGTCGCCGTATTCCCCGTTCATCCGCTCTCTCCTAGAATGGCGCGGGCTTCTTTCACGTCCGGCCCGCAGTAGCCTAATATCTCCAGCTTGTGGGTCATAATCTCCAGTTGCGTCTGCGCCTCGGTCAGCGCCGCGACAAGCATGGGGACGTTGGTGCGGGCTGCGGCGATGAACTCGGCGGTAGGTGTATGAAGGTGGTGTTGAAGACTAGCACCTCGGCTGTCATACACCGTCGCGTACCAATCGCCACCTTCACATTCATGGCCTGCATAGGAAGTCTTCTTCGATCTCCACGGCCCTTTCGTCGCCGCCTCCGCCTGCTTCAGGATCGTGGGTAGGTTAAGCACAGGCGCACTCCGCGCAAGCCGGGGCCAGCCGGAAGGCGATCCGCGTCACCTCAGTCTGCCCATGCCAAGCTCCATGCAGGCTTATCCAGTAGCCCATGAACGCATCCCTGTTGGTGAATCCCTCTAGCCGCGCCTCTTCTTCTGTGATGGCCTGCAAGTATTCAATATTCACGCTCCGTATCTCGATGTGCCCGACGTGCTTCTTCCCCCGTCCTGGCTGAACAGCGTACACCTTGCCCACCCGATACCGAGACAAACGTCGGCGCGTGACAGTCTTGCTCCCGTCCAGAACTTTCCCGATTAGCTCAGGGCCGAATATCATAATCCCTCCAGCTCCACGATTACCTTCTTCTTGCCCAGCTCCCACTTCGGCGTCAGTATCTTGAGCTTGTCGTGCGAGTCGTCCTCCAGCACCCCCATCTCCACAAGGGCGTCGAAACACGGTTTTAACATCGCCAAAAAATTATCGGTGTCGCGCCGTCTCTTGTCGGGCACGACGAACGTCACCTGGGCCGTCACGGGGGGCGGCAAGAGAACACCTCGTTCTTCCTCCCCAACGATTATCCACCCGCAATGTTCTTTGTAGTCCGCCTTCATCCGCGCCACCTGTCGCCAGTGAGCCCGTGAGTTCGGTGAAAGCGCAGCCGGGGGCCAGGGGAACTCGTACCTCATCGCGCCGCCCACCCGCGCCCGTACTCGTAGCTGTAGCTCGTATCGAACCATTTTGTCATGCCGCAGTTGCGACAGATTCCGAGAGATACGGGGCCGTGCGCTTCCTCGATGTCGAAATGGTGAACGCAAGGGGCTGTCATGGCTTGGCCGTGAACAGCGATAGCGCGGCCTCCAGACAACGCTGGCAAGCGGTGATCTCCTTACGTGGGCCTAGATAGACCCGCTCGTAGCCGCTTCTCCCACACAAACAACAAGCGTATGTGTAGGGATTAAGGGAAATCGTTGGTAGCTTTGGTATCGAAGTCCTCTTCATATCTCCTCCTTCACCAATCAATCACACGAACGCAGAGGGCTGCCACAGCCACCGACGGCTCCTTGATGGTGGCCGGGTCAGATTCACGTGCTCAGCCAGAATTGAGGGCAAGTTAGGGAAGCCGTCGATGTTGAGCAGTTCGACAAGCCAGCCCTCTTGGATACCTCCGCGTATGCCGAGTGTGTAGCGGAAAGCCACGTGATGGTCGTCCCACTCGCCGGGCTCACCTATGGCGAGAATCTCAATGAATACTTCCATGTCATCTCCCTTCACCAGCAACTCGGCCAGCCTGCCGTCGTCCCCGGACTAATCATCGACGCCCACACAGCCACGTTGAAACCTTGATGGTAGGGGTTGTACGGATCGGCGAATCCCGTGATGGCCGACACGGTTGCCCACGTGCCTGGGTCGAATTGCGCGAGCCCTAAGTGATAGCTGCCAGGGTCGATGCGCCACGAACTCTCGCACCATATCATCGCGGCGATTCCCTCTTCATCCAGTCCACCCGCAGCGAAATACCCCTCGAAGAATCGGGTGTAGGTGTCGGGGGCCACGGTTCTAGGAAGTAACCGTATCGGCGACACCACAACTTCCAATCCGACATTTCCTCCAACGTCCTTGGCGGCTTCAGGTGGCGTAGCTCGCGGCACGTCCGGCAGCGCAAATGCCACCGTTTCAGCCAGCGGAACAAGGCGTGCATCAGCTAGGGCCTCCGCCTCAAGAACCACTCTATCCCAGCGAGAAATCCAGTCACGCCGCCCATCATGTAAGCCAGCAACACTATCGCCGCCACCCTGATTACCCCAGATGTCTCCATCTCCATGTCCAACTCCTATCGCTATCAGCCCCGCGATCAGCACCGCGAGGACTACGAATCTAATGTGGTGGGGACTTTTCCTTGATGGGAACGGCGTGAATCATGCCAAACGGGGCTGGCCCGCGCCTCGCAGGCACAAACTCGCCGCGCACAACCATGCCCCCACGCAGGACAATCGGCTCCCTAGCTAATCGACGCGTACAGGGAGAGCAGAGTCCCCCAGATGCGAGCCGCTTGCCCGTAGGCTCCCCCTGCCCGCTGAGTACCAGCCACTCAGACTTGCGACGGCACCCCTCTCGCTGACAGCGCCGGTCTTCTCGGTCTAGCTTAGGCATCGCTTCATTCGCCTCCCACTACGATATGCTAGCCCACTGATACTGAGTATCACTTTCCTAAAGGGGCTCCGCCCCCCGCTGGGGGAGGGAGGGCAAAACCCTCTTCTCCCGACCCCCTGGTCGCCAAGGGTATTCCATGTAGGGGGTTCAGGCCAGTTCGACCAGGAAGGAACCCCTGCCCCTTACCGGAATAGGGTATCCCTTGGGCAACGGGCTGCCAGCGTTCCCACTTCACACGCTCCCGTCCCGCTGCGCCTAACTGGTGCTGTTTTTTGAGGGGTAGCCGTCCCCTTAGATAGAGAAACCCCCCGACCTTGCGATGGGGACACACGTGGCCGGGGGGTCGTCTCTTCAGTTGTTCGCTGACAATATCTAGCGCATGTCCCCATATCATCATGCTAGACTCTACCCTTCGATCTGTCAATCCCCCACGCTGGCTTCGTCCTGTTGCATGACACCTGGCCATGATAGTCACACCACATCCGACACGCTCGGCACCGTGGCCGCACCCGATAATAGCTCGAAGGCCATGACGTCATCTCGCCGCAGCAGACGCAGGGCTGGTCAGTGTAGGTTGCCACTAGAATTTCCGCCCACATTTCCGGCACGTCACTGGATACCCCTTGTTGTAGACTCCGCAGGGACAGAACTTCCCGCTTGCCTTACCCGTGCGCTCCGCAGGCACATTTCCAGACGTGGACGTGCTGCTCATCCCCTCTTACCCACTCGGCGTTCGTCAACATCAGGCACCGGCAGTCGCCGTTGAGGTGGTGCAGAACGGAAGCGTGGTTCCCTAGTCCCACTTCCACCGCTATCGCCTGTAGCGTGAACTGTGGCTTGCGACGTAGCCTCTGTATCTCTTGGTGCCGAGCCTGTACGTCCTCGCGTTTTCTTGACAATGCAGCCAAGGCACACCTCCCGTACAACGTGATATCTGCGCATCTCTATGTACCGCGACTCTCCCCAGGGGATTCGCTGACGGCACTCGCCGCAATGTGTGTAGGTTTCGACGCTCATGCCTGCTCCTCCAGCCAGCCAAGCCACTCTGAAATGTGGAAGCAGTAATCCGTCGATTCGTATGCCGCCCGTAGCTCCTCCAATGACCATCGCTTCACTCGCGGCTTCGTCCCCTTGCGCTGTCTCCGAAACTCCGCGACGCTCCACCCCTCATCCGCGCACTCGGCCAGGTGCATCTCTACGTCTTCAAGGTTCTCTCCCGCCACCACGACGTGATGGGAGAAGCGCAGGTTCCCATTTCGATATGCGGGCGGTATTTTCGCGCAGACTCTCAGGATGTTGGCTAGCGATTCGTGGACGTAGCCGAAGTCGGATAGATATTGTTCCGCGCTCTCTCCAAGCTGCTCTATCCACAGATTCCCCGTGTCTCCGGCGAACCATTGACGGTTCCACTCGGCGTCCTTGATGGCCTGCGCGATGGCGACGCGCTGGTCGTGGGTTAGAGAAGAAGGAGCGCGAGAGTCGTCAACATTACCAGGAGCCACATGAAGTTCACCGCCAGCGCCACCCCCAGGAATTCCCGCCGACCTTGCTCTCTCCCCAGTCGTGCCCCCTCGCGTCTCCCCTTCAGGTACATCCTCTTGAATTCGTGCTCCGTCGCTTTGTCCATCGCTTTCCTCCTTAGACTGTCCAGCGCTGGGTGCTGCCGCCAAGGGTTGACCTTCCAACCTAGCCTCAATCGGCTCCGGAACCTCGGCAGAGCCCAGGGGCTCTTGTCGGCCAGAAGGAACCTTTGAATCTTTCTCTCCCTCAGCAGCAGCACTCAGAACTGAATCCAAGTCCTTCTCTATGAGCTTGTTCCCGTGCACGTCCCATGCGAAATAGACTCTCCCCCGCCCTGGCATTTCCTTGACGTCATTCCCGAAGTCCCCGTTGTCTACCCGGTCGTGGAACGGCCAGCACAAGACGGCGACGATCTTTGATAAGGGATTGTTCCCGCCCATCCCGATTTTCGGGTGGTGTTGATGTGTTGGCTGGTCGTGGCGGTGGCCGTGTTCAGGGGCCCGGGAGCACAAATCCATCCACTCGTCATGCTCGTCCGGCGTGAACGGGCAGCCTTTTGTACGGCACTTGTTGAGCGGGGTCAGGGTCACGGCACCCACCCGTAGCTATGCTCCTGCTCCTTCCGCCGCTGTTGCCATTCCTTGGACTGGGTATCAGGTGATGCATCGGCGACTAGGGGCCAGCAGCCTTCACACCATTGAAGAAAGTTGCTGTAGACTACGGAACCCCACTGGCCACAGCCCGCACAAGTTGCTTCGCCACGAATGCCTGCGTTTTGTGCCCACCGAGCAGAGTCTTGGGCGACCCACCGGATTAGTTCCCGTAGGCGTTCCCGTGATGCGCTCACAGCGCCCCCTTGAAGTGGCGGGCCATCATGCGCACCATCGAGCGAAGCGCATACGCTGTGTCTCTAGGGCCAGGGTTGCGAGTTTCACGCCGTCAGGGTGCCCGTCTACAATAGCCCGCAAGACTTCTAGGTACAATTCATCCTCTTCGACATGCGCCGCTTCATCATCGTCAGCGATGCCTTCGATGTGTTTCACGCGACGGCGAACGTCAGACTGGGTAATCACTCCATCCTCCCCGTCCTCACGTACTCAGCGCCCCGCTCGAACGCGGCCTGGGCTTCGTCGGGGTCGTCGGTGTCCATCTTCGTGCGCCCTTCCATCCAGACCGAAGGTACAACGATTTCTGGATGATCCGCGTGTTCCCAGGACAGCCACGCTGTAGATTGCCCAACAAGCACCTCATAGCGCGTTGACATTTGCGGAGCATCTTTGTGATCGCATCCCATTTCGTCATAGAGAGTCGCCACGCGCCCCTCAAACACAGCCATGCTCAGGCACGGCGGCAGGCCCTCGCGTGGCTCAGTCACGCCACACCCAGTCCTCTAGTTCACCCGCGAGGTAGGTTATCCGTCCCGCCTTCTCTTCCGTGTCCAGCGGGGAGATCGCCAGGGCTTCGCAGGCTGCCTTCACGCACACCTGACGGACAATCAGCCTGTCCTTGTCCGTGGTGGCCGCTACGGGCGATTCTGTGGCGTCTGAGCCTGACGGGAATGGCGTTCCGGCGTCGTCTCCTGGGAACCCCTCATCCGGCGGGAACGGGTCGTCGGCTTGCGGGCCTACCCCGCCAGCGCGAGACAGGTTCTCTATGACGTAGATGTTGTAGCCCTTGCTTCCGTCCTTTTTGTCGTAGGTGCCATATTCCATGCGGACGCTATCGCCCTTGCTAACATCATGAAATGGCGTCCCTTGCTTGTCCTCACGCGCCCAGTTGAACCACGGGCCATTCTCTGAGAACTTGATTCCATACTCGCTCTTGGCTGCAATAGTTCCCTTGTGCTCCGGCATCATGCCCCTCTCTTCGCTGCTTTGATCGTCTCGTACAGGTGCAAGGCGGCGGTGAAGACGGCGAAGTATTTTGGTATCGACGCGGCGGGGATGATTCTCTCCGAGAACCCCTCGTCCTCAGAGCGCCCTACCTGTAGGATGCGGATTTCCTGGATGTAAACTCTGTCTTCCCTGGCGAGATTCCAGTAGGCGGCGACTTGGTAGAGCATTTCGTCGTAGATGGCCTTGCCCGTTTTGAGGTCTAGGAGCGTGAACACGCCATCGATGGCACCGAGCCAGTCACAGGTGCCGCCGTACCGCAGCTCCTCCGACACCATCTGCCGCTCGCTGTACATCGTCTCCATTTCCTTCCCCTTCGCCCATTCGTGGAAGGACAGTACCGAGTTCTCAGCCCTGGAAATCTGGTTCTTGGAGTAGTCGTCCAAATCAGGTGCAGGCCCGCCCAAGTGGTGCGCTATCATGGCGTGGGCGAGCGTCCCGATGTCGGCGAGTTCGTCTACGTGCTTGGCCGTGTTGATTCCATCCAGCCCCATACGGTTCGCCCACGAGATTAATGCAGGCTTCGCTATCACGCCCAGGATAGTTGTCACGCCTGGCACTCGCGTCCCGTCCTCTAACTGGTAGCGGACGTGGGCCTTCGCCTTCTTGACGACTTCTACCATCTGTCCCTCCATGTTGAAATGCGCGACGGTTGTACGCCGGTTCCTAGGCAGTGGGGACACTCGCTCAGAAGGCCAAAAGGGACACGCCCAGTCCCGTCGCAGTCTTCGCACGGCTCAGGCGCTTCCGGCCCGCGATCTAGGCCAGGGAAAGCCATGTCTACCAGCAACTCGCTAAGGCCATGCCCGGTGGTGCAGTCGGGGTCGCGCTTTGCGGTGTTACATTTGCAAGTCACAGCCCCAGCTCCTTCGCTCGCTTGGTCTTCAGGCAGTTTCGGCAGACGGGGTAGGGGTCGGGGGTGTGGTTTGGGGGTGAATAGTAGGCTGAAGAGTCGCAGAGAACGCCGCTATGCCAGAGCATGATATGTGCGACCTTCGCGGAGCGGAATCTCCGCCCATACATATATGCCTTCTCCCAGGGGTCTACCGCAGGCGCTTTACCGTCTTTCATTGCTGCGCCACGTCTTTCGCGTCGTCCCACGGGATGCAGTCGTGTTCCTTGGCTTTGGCGAGGACGCGGATAGCGGCAGGCCACACTTCCCAGAAGGCCCCGATGTCGATGATGCCCATGGTGTCCTCCGCTAGCCGGTGGTTGAGCGTAACCGTTCCCCTAATGCCTTCCAGCGCCTCCACCAACTCTTCGATAAGGTCACCCTGGTCACGGCGTTTTCTGGCTAGTTCTAGTGTCATGTCATCTCCCGCCCAAAGTGCGGCTGCCCATCCATCTTCCCTGTCTCGGTCTCAACGCCACAATCGCCACATACGTAGCCGTAGGCCCACGTGGTTCCAGAGACGTAGCGAGTCCAGTAACCCCTCGCCTCCAAGCGGTGTTCGCACGTATCGGTTGCCATCATCCCTCCTTATTCCTGCGGCCCCTGTTTAGCGCGGCTACAGGGACAGGGTTACTAGCTATCGACGTAAGGGAGCGCCGCCGCGCAGCCCGAACGCAGAGTAGGAATGGCGAAGCGGAGCAAGGAAGCCGCCCGCTCTAGCACACTTCACCATCCCTACTCTGAACTCAGCCGCCTACCGTCGCCCTGGACTTGCGTCCAGAGAGACGAGTGCCCAAAGGGAAGGCAACGGTAGATTGCTGAGTCAACTTAAACATCCCGAATCATCTCTGCGTTCACAGCACCCAAGACTTCATGGACGGGAACGAATACACACTCCGAAATCCATCCCTGCCCACTGCTGCCGTTTGTCCTCTGTTCCGCCACGCGGTATTCGCGGCACCATCTTAGCCCGTTCAAGTTGAAGGCCGTACGTAGTTGCTGGAAGGGCACGGCATACGCTCTGTCGTGATCGCTCTCGTCGAACACGAACAGCACATAGTCCGTTGTCTTGTGGCGATCCAGAGTCCAGCCAAGCTTCTTCATATGCTTGACGCTCCAAGTTTCAAGCGCCAATTCTGGCCCCTCTTGCCAGTGGGTGCTGCAACCCTTTTCCCTGCGCTTAACATCCCAATTCACATTGATCCCCGAATCGAGAACGGTGATATAATCCGTGCCCGTCTTGTCCGTTTCTATATCCGTCTTCCGGACACTTTGCGTTCCTTGAAGACAGCGGGCAATAACCTGTACGTCGAACTCGCCTCGGCTCTCCAAACTGAAAGCCAACCGTTCCGAGAAGTCGAAGGTTCGAGTCACAGCGTCGGCCCCCACACCGTCCAGCCTTGACGTTCGTGACGGGCGAATAGTTCTAACCATGGGCCAGGACTGCATCGCTCTACGAGTTCATACAACGAGTCAGGTTTGGCGCTGTGCTCGTTGCCACGTGGAGCCTGAAACCACGTGCCCACATCGTGACGCTGCAACGCAAGCGAACCCCTGACGCCGAATAGAACCTGCTCAGTGCTACCACGAAAGTAATTGCCCATTCCGATGCTCGGCTTGCACCATGTCAGCATGGTAATGTAACGAAACCCCCAGCGATCCAGTAGGTTGAAACCTTTAGGCAGGCTGCGATTCGTGATCCAGAGATAGATGTGGGCGTTAGGTTCGGACAGCCGCTCAATGGGAAGGGCAGCGATGTCGGTTAGCGGCATGGTCGCGTAACGGGGCCGCGCACGGCCAAACTGGCTCACGTCCCCTTCATCACCCCAATCCCAGGGCGGGTCTAGGACGATAGTGGAATGTGGCTGGATGTCCTCGAGGGGGCTGACCCCACTGATGCGCTCAACATCCGCGGAGCGTTCACCGTCTCGCCTGTGACTCTTGGCCAAACGGAGCAGGCCAACGCTGGTTAGCTCCCCACCGCTGCTCTTGACTTCGGTTACGTGTCGCTCGAAATCTTCTTCCGGCACCGATGCCTCCGCCTGCCAGCGATGCGACTGAACTTCGCTGATGCCAATGTCGCGCAACCTTACATCACGTAAGGTTGGATCACCGCCATGCTGAAGACTCTCTTCAAGCAACTCCCCCGCCCGCCGTTCAGCCCGTAGCTTGATCTCGGCCACGTCGTTCTGCATTTCCAGCCCGTGCCCCGCCTGTTTCATGTAGAGCCGCAGAGCTTCGGCCTTATCCCGCACGTCCTTAACCTCATCAATGGTGCGGGCATCGGCCAACGCACGTCGGGCAGCCTCGAAGCGGACAAGTTCCGTAGTCATCGCCAATCGTACCGTTTGCACTTGGGGCAAGCCTTCGGTTTACTCCTGCGCGGGAGCCACCTATGCCCACAGAGGCGGCACCGGAGCTTTGTCAATGTCAACATGGCTTTATTATAATTAGGGCAGAGGTTAAAACAACCCCCTACGTGACGAATTATGGGGGAGTTTCTTAACTTAGCGCGTGCTTAGTGCTTCTGCACCGATTCCGCTATCGACAGCGCTTCGGCTGTCACCTGTTTCGCTCTCAGCTTGAAGTCAAGGTCACTGATTGCGTTCAACCCGTAGGAGGAGTCGCGCAGTTCAGCAGCCAGGGCGTCGCACAGCCCTGACAGCCCCCACAGACGATTGGCAGCGTCGCGTTTCTGGTTGGCGTTCACTTCTTCTTCTCCTTCGGCGCAATGGCTTCGGTGAGTACAATCACCGCTTGCTGCACCTGGACGTGCGCCTGGCGATTGAGTTGCGCCATTGAGGCTGCATCGTTCAATAGCTGTAGCGCTTCTTCGGGGGTCATTGGCTTCTCCTATGATTCATCGTCGTAAATACGCACCCATTTCGTGGTGCCGTTGATTTCAACCCGCACAGCGCCGAACTTGGCCGAGTCCTCAGTGGTATCGCTGGATATACTTCGGGTGCCGTCGGCGGCAGATGTGCCTACGAAGTCGATGAAGCTGTCGTCAATGTCGTCCTGCTGTAACCGTGCCACCGGCTTAGCGCCTGACGTTGAATCCTGTATCGCGTGGATAGTCGCTGTGGCAACTGCATCCTTACCGAAAGTGTTGAGGTTGGATTCAAACCTGTTCTCCATCGCAACACCGTTCTGGCGGATGCCGATGATGGTTCCCGTGGCGGCTGTCTCGGCGTCTATCTGGATGGCTGTGTAGTCCACGACGTGGTCGCTGTTGGGGTCTTCGATGTCCACCCCAATCATTGTAGAGACGCTACCCGTGGCGCGAACTCCCAGGTAGAGAATAGCGGGAGCAATCCAAACCCCCCTCGCCGTAGTCACGTCGATGGTGCGGTCGCCAGCAGGGGCTGCGAGCTGGTTGTTGACTACCTGGGTTAGAATGTGCGCTCCCGTAAGCTCAACAGCCGTTGCCGTCTCCGCATTGGCAAGGTCGGCAGCGTCTATCTTCGCAAGAAATCTGAGACCCTTGACGACGGTGCCGGTGGTTCCCCC
>SDBV01013410.1_pt1 | contig 10439 bp, 10 predicted proteins | sample 2277081 | NCBI WGS metagenome assembly SDBV01 (sample SAMN10402039, study PRJNA504765) | marine sediment metagenome | isolation source: marine sediment core GS10_PC15, 223 cmbsf | place: Arctic Ocean: Southern Knipovich Ridge | collected 2010
AGCAGCAAGTGCCTGGATGGACGTAGAGCTTACTGATGTGGCTACGGGACAAAAATTCAAGATTAGCGATTTTAAGGGTAAGCCTATCTTGCTGGAAAGCTTTGCCGTTTGGTGTCCGACATGTCTAAGGCAGCAGAAGGAAATAGCGGAACTTAACTTAAGCGAAGTTAAAGCAGTAAGACATATAACCTTGGATACAGACCCTAATGAAGATGAAGCTAAGGTCAGAGAACATATAGAACGATATGGTTTTGACTGGTATTTTGCGGTGGCTCCGATTGAACTTACCCAAGCCTTGGTAGATGAGTTTGGCTTGAGTGTTGTCAATGCGCCCGGCTCGCCGGTGATACTGATTTCTGAAGACCAATCTGCCCGACTCTTAAGAACCGGGGTTAAGTCGGCTGATGACTTACTCTCAGAGATAGAAATGGGTGTTCAATAATGGAGCTGTTAGCCGAACTGGGCGCAGCCTTTGTCCTGGGGCTACTCACGCCACTGGGGGCAGTGTGCGTTTTGCCACTCTACCCCGGTTTCTTAGTTTACCTTTCCAGTCAGCTGTCCGGGAAAGAGGCGGGCAGGCTAACCATTGTCCTGTTTGGGCTTATTATCACTGCCGGCGTAATAATTTTTATGATCTTGCTGGGAATAGTATTTACCACCATCTTAGAAGTATCGCTGACCAATGTCATCGGCATTGTCTCCCCCATTGCCTTTGGCATATTGCTCATCATTAGCCTGCTGTTAATCTTTAATGTTGATGTCGGTAGATTCCTGCCAAAGGGTCGTGCTCCTCTGGCGAGAAATCCCTGGGTAAGCGCCTTCACATTTGGTTTCTTTTTCGGCGCTATTGTGGTACCGTGCAATCCGTTGTTTATCGCCGTTCTTTTCACCCGAACCGCATCAGCCATCGGTTTTCTAGAAAATATTCTGCAGTTCTTGTTCTTCGGCACTGGCATTGGTTTTCCCTTGTTAGTTTTTGCTGCTATCTCCACTACCGCCACTGACGCCATAATAAACTTCCTGACTAAACAGAGGCGACTAATAAATCTAATCGTCGGCCTAATAATGCTGGGAATTTCACTATACTACCTGATATTTGTTTTCAGGGTGTTCGACATGTTGTTTGGATGAGGAGGTAAAAATGAAGAAGGGCTACTTACTTTTGCTAATACTGAGCCTGTTGCTGGTTTCTTTAATTGGCTGTACTAAGCCGGCCCCAGTTACAGCACCAGAGCCAGCCCGAGCTCCAGAAGATGAGTTTAAAGTCAAAACGACTCCCGGAGGTGTAAAATACATTGTTGACCCGAAGAAAATTATTGGTGGCGGTCCTCCTAAAGACGGAATCCCATCAATAGATAACCCTCAATTTGTTTCCCTTGACGAGGCTGACCAATGGATAGAGGACAACGAATTAGTTCTAGCCATTATCTATAAAGGGGTAACAAGGGTTTACCCGCTGCAAATAATGGTGTGGCACGAGATTGTCAATGACATAATTGCTGGTGACCCAATACTAATCACCTATTGCCCATTGTGCGGCTCTGGGATTGCTTACGAAAGACAAATAAATGGCCAAGAGGTCGAATTTGGTACCTCGGGAAAACTGTATAACTCGAACCTGGTTATGTATGATAGAAAGACAGATTCTTACTGGAGTCAAATTGATGGCTTAGCTATTGTCGGTGAACTAACTGGAACAAAACTCACCCCAGTATCAATAGATACTGTTGTTTGGCGAGACTGGAAAAATGGACATCCAGATTCGGAAGTCCTAAGTCAGGAAACCGGTTTCTCCAGGTCTTACGGAAGAGACCCATATGGCAGTTATTATGAAGATAGCTTCTTGCTCTTCCCGGTTGAAAATGAAGACGACAGGATACACCCGAAGACGGTCATCTTCGGTATACAGGTAAACGGAATCTACAAAGCCTACAAAGAGGATGACCTAAAAGAATTGAAAGAAATAGAAGATACCATAGGTAGAGTCAGGATAAAGGTAGAGAGGGATGATTCTGGTACCGTTAGCATCACTAATCTAGAAACAGGGGAGGAGATTGTTAAGGAAAGAGGCTTCTGGTTTGCCTGGTATGCGTTCCATCCCGATACCGAACTCTATACCAAATGATGGTTTGATTTTTAAACGCTCGCTGCTAAAAAGCGACCAGAAGGAGCTGAAAAGGCTGCTTGAGAGGCTGGCATCACAGGAGCTGAAGCACAAGCAGAGGGTAGAATTTCTATATGCCGAAGTCGCTTTTCCTCAGACTAATGGTGGCTAAGGACCTATGGGAGATGTCAGAGAAACCGCTCACTGCCTAGCCTACTTGACAACCGTCCTCATAAGGCGTATTTTCTGATTAGAAGTTAAACAAGAAATAAAAGGAGGTAGTGATGAATCAATAACAACATTAAGTAAAGGAGGTGATCATGACTAGACGAAACTCTAAGAGACGTATGGGGATACTTCTGGTAAGCGGACTGGTGGTACTCTTCACGCTGCTCACCTTCGGCATATCCTGTTACCAGTCGGCACCAACACCTAGTCCGACGCCAACACCTAGCCCGACACTAACACCTAGTCCGACGCCAACACCTAGCCCGACACCAACACCTAGTCCGACGCCAACACCTAGCCCGACACTAACACCTAGTCCGACGCCAACTATTACTGAAGTGGAGATATCAGGCTTCGCTTTCGTACCGGCAACTATCACCATCCCGGTGGGAACCACGGTCACCTGGTTCAATAAAGATTCAGTAGCTCATACTGTATCCAGTCGGGAGGGTGTGTTTGACAGTGGCAACTTGTCCGGTGGAGCTACCTTCAGCTACACCTTTGACCAGAATGGTAGTTTCGAATACTACTGTAAAATCCATCCCTACATGAAGGGAGAGGTCATTGTGGAGTGAGAGATAGAATATTATGGGCATATTTAGCGAGACAGTGGTAGCCAGATTAATATCCATCTTGGGTATTATTAATCTAGTAACTGGTGTGCTCGTACTTTCAACCTGTCGGTGTATCCCTGGCTCAAAAATTACCAAAATAACAGGAAATCTGATGAAATATCGAGTGTACCAGCATTTCTTCAAGTATCATTGCTATATCTGGTAAGTATCACTGAAAGGAGGTAGTGATGAAAATAAAGATAGTCTTTTACAGCATGTACGGTCATATCTACAGAATGGCGGAGGCGGTGGCGGAAGGGGCTCGAGAGGTTAAAGGAGCCGAGGTAGAACTACTGCAAGTCCCTGAGCTAGTTCCTGATGATGTACTGGAGAAATCAGGGGCTAAGAAAGCACGGCAAGCCTTTGCGCATATTCCCGTGGCCAAGGTCGGTGACCTGGCTGATGCCGATGCTATCATCTTTGGCATACCTGCCCGCTTCGGCAATATGTGTGCTCAGATGCGCAACTTCTTTGACCAAACAGGTGGACTATGGGCGCAAGGTGCTCTCATTGGCAAAGTAGGTAGTGCATTCTCCGCGACTAACTGCCAACATGGTGGACAAGAGACCACTCTCATTTGCTCGTATGTTACATTACTTCACCATGGGATGGTCATCGTAGGATTACCCTACTCTGAAATGCGCCAGTGTACCGCGGACGAGATAACCGGTGGTAGTCCCTATGGGGTCACGACAATCGCGGGACCTGATGGCAGCCGGATGCCGAGTGAGAACGAACTGGCCATGGCCCGCTTTCAGGGTCGCCATGTAGCTACCATTGCCAAAAAACTGGCTGGGCAATAAAGCGTTTCTCAGCAAGGTGAGATGGCCCGTATTCATTAAAATGGTTTTGAGCCGACACAACTCCTGGTAGAGAATGTGGAACTCTTACCAAAAGGACGAACCCTTACTGTGGCTATGGTAGCGGGGGAGGGACTGGTTTGTCTGGTATGCCCTTCATCCGGAAGTGGAATTGTACGCTAAATAAAAACTAGACTTTTAACATAAACCAGGTAACATGATTAAGGAGATACAAAAATGGCTAAAGCGACCTGGAATGGTGAGGTACTCGCCGAAAGTGACAAGTATGAAATGGTGGAAGGAAATGTCTATTTCCCACCGGAATCAGTAAAAAAAGAATATCTGCACGATAGCGGTACTGACTACGAATGTCCGTGGAAAGGCCATGCTGACTACTATGACATCATTATCGCGGATAAGGTTAACAGTGACGCTGCCTGGTCTTATCCCGATCCTAAACCAGCAGCAAAGCAAATTAAGGAGCACGTAGCATTTGAGCGAAGCAAGGGAGTGCAAATAGAAATGTAGCCGGTTTTTCAAGCAGTGAAGGTGGTTAGTCAATAAGGAGGTTGCAAATGGCTAAAGTAGACGTTCTGATAATTGGAGCGGGTACTGCAGGGGAGTATGCTGCGGGTACTGCCAAGCAGAGTGTTGATTCAGTGGGCCTGATTGAAAAAGGACCGGTTGGAGGTGACTGTATTTTCCATGCTTGCATTCCTACTAAGGCACTGGTTCATGCGGCGCGGACATACAAGAAGATGAGAAGCGCCGATTTTTATGGCCTACCTACGCTGGATAAGACTGCCAACTATAAAGATGTGAAAGCCTTTAAGGACAGGATTATTACCGGGATAGGCACCGGGCGAGGTGAAAGATGGGTTAAATCGGGAATAAAGTTGTTTCAGGGCAACGCAAGATTTGTATCATCTCATGAGGTTACCGTCGGCGATGAGGTTATTAAAGCAGATAAAATCATAATCGCCACCGGCTCTGTGCCTGCAATACCCCCAATCCCGGGACTTAAGGAAACAGGCCATATTACCAATATTGAGGCACTGGAGTTAGAAAGTGTGCCCAAAAGGCTGGCAATAATAGGCGGTGGACCTATCGGAGTGGAATTTGCCCAGATCTTCTCCGCCTTTGGCTCTAAGGTGCACATATATGAGGCGCTGGACCGAATCCTGATTGGAGAGGATGAGGAAATATCGCAGACTATTATACGATTGTTCTCGAAACAGGGCATTTCGGTATCAACTTCGGTCATGGTAAACCAAGTGAAAACTACAGGAGCCGGAAAGTTGATAGTCGCTAAAAGTACCGATGGTCAGGAGAAAAGAGCCGAGTATGACGAAATACTCGTCGCCACCGGACGCAAACCTGCTATTGACGACCTTAACCTTACGGCTGCCGGCATTGAGACCAATAAAAGGGGAATCCCGGTTAATGCCTTACTCCAAACCAATGTACCGCATATCTGGGCGGCCGGAGACGTTACCGGGATGTTTCTTTTCACTTTTGTTGCCGGGGAGCAAGGCAAGACCGCTGCGACAAATGCCAGCAGCGGTCAGCAGAAAGAGCTGAATTATGATATTCTACCACGGGCAACTTTCTGTGACCCGGAAGTAGCCAGCATTGGCCTGACTGAGAAGCAGGCCCGGGAACAGGGCTACCGGGTGAAGGCTGGTAAATTTGACTACGCCAACCTGACGCGACCTATTTTGTCCGATGAAACAGAAGGGTTTATTAAAATCGTAGCTGAGGAGAGCTCCGGGCGCATCCTGGGAGGTCATATTGCAGGGGTGGAAGCTTCCAGCCTTATCCATGAAGTTGCCGCAGCAATGGCTGGAGGGTTAACAGTATCTGATATAGGCAACACCCTCCATGCCTACCCAACCCTTTCCGAAGGGGTACGTTATGCTTGCCAGGCGATCATGTGAACCGTAACAATACTGAAGGACCACATAATTGCGGAGGAAAACGCGATGGCGCAGAAGAGCAATGAGACTACTTCATCTTCGTCGGGGCAACACGATTCACCGGCGAACGGTTCGGAAAGCTCCCGGTGGCTCGATATCTCAGTCCCGCTAAAAGACGGGATGGTGCACTGGCCGGGAGACCCTCCAATCCGAATCGAGAATGTGAAGGATATAGAACACGGAGCCAGCAGTACCCTCTCGATGATTTCAATGGGGTCACACACAGGAACGCACATGGATGCTCCACTTCACTTTATCCGGCAGGGGGTAGGTATTGACAAGATGCCTTTGGATACTACAGTGGGTCGAGCACGAGTAATCGAGATTCAGGATACTGAGTCAATAAAACCAGAAGAACTATACCAATACCGTATCCGTAGTGGTGAGCGTATTTTATTCAAAACACGAAACTCCTTAAGAGTCTGGCAGACAGACACATTTATTGAGGACATCGTATTCATTTCTAAGGAAGCGGCGCGCTTTCTTGCTGAGCACAAGGTAAGAGTTATTGGCGTCGATTATCTTTCTGTCGGAGGTTTTAAGCGTGATGGTATTGAGACACACCGGACACTGCTTGAAGGTGGCGTCTGGATAATCGAGGGGCTTGATCTATCTGGCGTAAAACCAGGAAAGTATGACCTCATCTGCCTGCCACTCAGGCTTGACCAAGGCGATGGCGCCCCCGCCCGAGCCATCCTAAGGGCAGTGCGAGGTGATAAGGTAAGATAAAAATCAAGGCTAAGACTCGAAAAGAAGGGAGGCGGAGATGACAGACGTTAAGCGAGAATTTGGAATTGTTGGCTTGGGCCGCATGGGAGCAAATCTTTCTCTCCAGTCCTTGGAGAAAGGTATGCGAGTTGTCGGGTTCGATATCAAAGGAGTTTCTGAAGAACTGATAAAAGCGGGGATGGTAGAGGTTAGCAGCCTTGAAGGTTTTCGTGAGAAGCTCTCGCCAACAAGGCCGATTTTCATCTATATTCCGGCTGGCCCGATTGTTGACCGTGTCATAGAAGATCTCGTACCACACCTGGACAAAGGTGACATTATCATTGATGCGGGGAATTCATATTGGGGTGACTCGATACGCCGCCACCGATGGCTATCTGAAAAAGGAATCCACTTAATCGACCTCGGTACCAGTGGTGGTATCGAAGGAGCCCGCTACGGTGCCTGTTTCATGGCTGGCGGTGAGAGAGAACCTATCGAACGGGTTGAGCCATTGCTCCTAGACCTCGCTACTCCTGGTGGTTATGTTCATGCCGGTCCACCTGGTGCTGGACACTTCACTAAGCTGGTCCATAACGGTATCGAATTCGGTATGCTCCAGGCAATTGGTGAAGGCATTGACCTTCTGGAGAATTACCGAGATAAACTGGACATCGCTGATGTTCTAAAATGCTGGCGTCATGGGTCGGTAATCCGCTCGTGGCTTATCGACCTTATGGAGGCAGCATACCGTGATGAGAAAGGACTCAGTAATATATCAGCCTATGTGGAGGACACAGGCGAAGTGAACTGGCTGATCAACGATGCTCTACGTATGGAAGTCCCCGTGCCGGTTATTTCGCAGGCAGTAATGCAGCTTTTCACCTCACGGGATAACAAGAAATACTGGGCTCGGGCGATAGCGATGATGCGCCACGGGTTCGGGGGGCACCCATATGGAGCAGACCAGTCTATCGTCCGGGAGCGACGTGAGGGACGCGTGGGTGACTTCCTTCGTGAGTAAGCCGGTCATGTTTATGAGGATGGAGCTAGCTATATTGGGGAGTGAAGCGTGAACAACATATATGACCTTGTCATCATCGGCGCTGGCTCAGCGGGGCTAACGGCGGCAGGATTTGCCACTCAACTAGGGGTTCGGGTTGCTCTTATAGAAAAGCATCGTATTGGTGGTGATTGTACCTGGACCGGGTGTGTACCCAGCAAGACTCTGCTAAAAGTGGCTAAAGTGGCCCACCAGATGCGCTTCGCCAATCACTATGGTTTGACACCTTCAACGGTGGTGGTGGATATGAAATCAGTGATGGCCCATGTGCGGAGCGTTGTCGCCCAGGTATACCAGCATGAGTCGCCGGAAGCACTACGAGCTAACGGTATTGACGTGCTCCTGGGTAACGTCCATTTTTCCGATCCCCATACGCTGGCCGTCGGTGGGACTAAGGTGACGGCACGCCATGTCCTACTTGCCACGGGTGCTCATTCCTTTATCCCACCCATCAATGGCATGGATAAAGTTAATTACCTGACCTACGAAAATATTTGGGATTTGGAGGCTTTACCGGCACATCTATTAGTGATAGGCTCTGGGCCAATTGGCACTGAAATGGCGCAGGCTTTTTGCCGTCTTGGTGCCAAGGTTACTGTTATAGAAGCTGGAGAGCGGATGTTGCCCCGCGATGAACCCGCTGTTTCAAAGGTTATAGCCGAGGTATTTACCTCGGAAGGAATCGACCTGCGCTTTAATGTCACTGTTGAACGTGTTTGGCAGGACACAGATGGCATTCACCTTTCTGCTGGTGGCGAAGAATTTTTGGGCGATGCCTTGTTCGTGGCTGTGGGCCGCCATCCCAATGTGGACAGTCTTGCCCTGGAGCAAGCTGGCGTAGCCTACAGTGCCCGTGGTATCGAGGTAGATGACCACCTACGCACTAGCCAGCGACACATCTATGCTGCCGGCGACTGCACCGGCGGCTACCAGTTTACCCACTACGCTGGCTGGCAAGCAGCCAGGGCTGTTCGCAACGCTTTGCTACCGGGCGCGGTTAAAGGCGTAAGCGAGCGGGTACCATGGACCACTTTTACCGACCCGGAGGTGGCACATGTCGGACTGACTGAAGATCAGGCACGGGAAAGGTTTGGGGATGTGGTAATGACTTGTGATTGGCCAATGGAGCGGGTAGATCGTGCGCGAGTGGAGAGTGACACGGCAGGCTTTCTCAAATTAATTCACAAAAAAGATGGCACACTGCTAGGTACAACCATAGTTAGTGGACGAGCCGGTGAGATGATTCACGAATGGATTGTAGCCCTGGAGTGCGGTCTCAAGATAAGTGATCTGGCACAAATCATCCATGTGTACCCAACCTATTCAACGGCTAGTATGCAGGCGGCTGCGGACATACGAGTGGCACAGTTGCTAGACGGTACATCGGGACGAATCATTCGCAGGGTTGCCCATTTGATGCGATAGGGGGAAGAGATATTGACTATAACGGCCAGACAATCAGTTCGTAATCATATCTTCCATGAACTCACGCGTAGCCTGTGCCCTGAATGTCATTGCGTGGTAGACGCCCAAGTGCTCATTCGCGATGGCGCTGTCTATCTGCGCAAGTACTGCCAGCAACATGGGTGGTCTGAGGCACTTGTCTTGTCCGATGCTAACTGGTACTTGAACTCGCTTAAGTACAATAAGCCGGGAGCGATCCCTTACCAATTTACGACTGCTGTTAAACAGGGCTGTCCTCATGATTGCGGCCTGTGCCCGGAACACCAGCAGCATACCTGTGTAGGTATTATCGAAATTACTTCACGCTGCAACCTGAATTGTCCAATATGTTTTGCTGATGCGGGGGACGGGCACGACCTTAGCCTGACGCAAGTCGAAAAGATTCTGGATAAGCTCCTGGAGACCGAAGGTCAACCTGAAATCGTCCAGATAAGCGGTGGCGAGCCGACCATCCATCCGCAGGTCCTTGATATCCTGGCAGCGGCCAAGAAGCGTGGTATCCAACAGGTGATGCTTAACACCAATGGACTGCGGCTGGCCCAAGACCCTGATTTTGTCCGTCAGCTGGTTCCCTACAAGCCAACCATCTACCTGCAGTTTGACAGCTTGACCGACCAAACGTACCAGGTGCTGCGTGGGGTCAAGCTTAGTGCTATCAAACGTCAGGCACTCGACAACTTGGCTGAAGCCGGCCTATACGCCATACTGGTCCCTACCATTGTTCAAGGTGTGAACGATAATGAAATTGGAGATATTCTAAGGTTCGGGCTGGAACATCCCGCCGTGCTGGGTATTAATTACCAGCCAGTGACCTTCGCCGGGCGCTGTCTCAGTCATAACGACCCACTGCACCGTACGACCACAACTGACGTCCTCCATGCCCTGGAAATGCAGACGAGTGGCCTCTTTCAGGTCAGTGATTTCAGGCCGGTACCCTGTCCACATCCGACATGTTCTGCCTGTACTTACGCTTTTGTGGATAATGGCCAGGTCACCCCAATCACACGCCTGTTGAATGTTGATGATTATCTGGACTTTGTCAGTAACCGCTCCGTGCCTGACCTGTCAGCCGAACTTCAGTCAGTACTGGAAGCTCTGTGGAGCATGGCAGCAATGATGGGCACTGACAAAACATCCAATGCTCTTACCTGCGTTGCTTGCAATAGTATCATACCACTACCTCCTGAGTTTAAGTTCACGCCAGAGCACTTCTTCATGATACAAATTCACGGATTTATGGATGAGCACACCTTTGATGTGAAGAGGCTAATGAAATGCTGTGTTCACGAATTACTACCTGACGGCCGCGCTGTCCCATTTTGCGCCTATAATAATCTGGGGTACAGAGAGCAGGTAATGCGCCAACAGGAGGAGTATCACATTGACCGACAAGACAAATGACCAAGAGATTAAGATCTGCTGCGCCACATTTTACCAGAGTGACCTCGTTCGCATGCTGCTGGGAGATATTATGCACCCGGGTGG
>SDBV01013411.1_pt1 | contig 10439 bp, 15 predicted proteins | sample 2277081 | NCBI WGS metagenome assembly SDBV01 (sample SAMN10402039, study PRJNA504765) | marine sediment metagenome | isolation source: marine sediment core GS10_PC15, 223 cmbsf | place: Arctic Ocean: Southern Knipovich Ridge | collected 2010
GGCCAGAATCCAGGTGCCCGGATGAGCCGCGGTCCGCTCCCCAAGCAGACTGCTCGTCGGCAGCGGCGGAATCGCGAGCGGCCCCGGCTTGAGGTCCACACGGGGGGGGTCCCGGCGATCCAGCCGCCCGAGCTCCCAGCGATCCGGCCAGAGATCCCTCCTGTCCCCAAGTCGCTCCTCAAGGTGACCAAGGAGCGGTGGGCCACCTACTGGAATTCCGACGTGGCGATCGTTGCCACTCAGGCCGACTACCCAACGGTCGAGCGGCTCCATCGGCGCTACGATGAGCGGGAGCGGGCGTTCCGGGAGGTCCGGAAATCTGGTCGGTTGACGGTCGGGTCCCAAGGACAGTTGGTCCTCCACCCGCTGCTCAAGTACATCGATGATTGCGAGCGGGAGATCCGGGCGCTCGAGGACCGGCTGGGTCTCTCACCTCATGCCCGGCTCAGGATGGGCGCCACATTGGCGGGAGCAAAGCGGACTCTCGATGATGCCAACCGGAATCTCGAGGTCGACCATGACGACCCTCGCTAAACGTAGGCCGAAACGCCAGCAAAAACGGAGGGTTTCAGCCCCCACGTTGGGTCCCTACGTCTGCGCTTGGATCGAGCGCCATCTCGTTCATGGAGAAGGTGACTACTATGGCCAGCCCTTCCTGCTCCGGCCGTGGCAGAAACGCTTCATCTGGCGTGCCTACGAGCTCCAACCTGACGGGAGTCGCCGTTACACCAGAGTCTTGCTCGGGCTGCCCAAAGGGAACGGCAAGACGGAAATCTCGGCGGCGCTCTCGTGTGTCGAGCTCGCTGGGCCCGTGGTGTTCGATGGCTGGAACCCAGACGGCTCACCCCGGCCCAAACGCCGTCTCTCGCCGGACATCCCGATCGCTGCGGCCAGCTTCGACCAGGCCGAGCTCTTGTTCGGGGCTGCTCGGATCATGGTCTCTGAGGGCAACCTCGCCGACTTTTTCGAGCCCTACGACACTGAGATTCTGTTGAAGGACGACCCGGGGCAGATTTACCGGGTCGCTGCGGTGGCGGGGACCAATGACGGGCGTCGGCCGACGTTCTTCCTGGCAGATGAGGTCCACGAATGGGTGGGTAAGAAGGAGCGCGTGCATCTAGTGCTCTCGAACGGCCGGGCCAAGCGGGCGGATTCGTGGGAGTTGTCGATCTCTACGGCCGGCTGGGATACCTCTTCCCTTCTCGGTCGGATGTACCAGCACGGCAAGGACCTCGAGGCGGGCCGGCTGAAGGACCCGCGATTCCTCTTTGAGTGGCACGAGCCCTCGAACCCCGACGTGGATCTCCAGGACGTCAATGCTTTGGAGGTGGCCATTCGGGAATCCAACCCTGCGGCCGACGACTTCGTGTCCGTTGAGACGTTGCTGGAGCGAGCCCAGGAGATGCCTGAGCACGAATTCCGGCGCTATCACCTCAACCAATGGACGGCGGCACCGGACTCCTGGCTACCGGACGGGGCGTGGGATGCCTGTGTTGGGGAAATAGATCCGCCACCGGACGGTACGCAGATCGTCATGGGATTCGATGGATCCTACTCCGGAGACTCGACCGCGATTATAGGTGCCACCGTCGAAGAGAATCCACACGTCTTCGTGGTTGGAGCTTGGGAGAAGCCCGAAGAGGGGGGCGAAAATTGGCGCGTGGACATCCCCGACGTCGAGGAAACCATCCGCAAGGCGTGTGCACGGTGGCGGGTTCGCTGGGTCGGATGTGATCCCTACCGCTGGCAACGAACGATGGCCGTGCTCAACGAGCAGGGCTTCCCAATCCTTGAGTGGCCGTCTCATCTACCGAGCCGGATGGTGCCGGCGTGCGCAACGTTTTACGACATGGTGATCGACAAAGGACTCACCCACGACGGCGATCCGCGCTTGGCGATACACCTTGATCATTGTATAGTGAAAATTGACTCACGTGGACCGCGGATCGTGAAAGAACACAAGGACTCGGTGCGACGGATTGACTTGGCGGTTTGCGCTGTGATTGCGATTGACTTGGTCGTGCGGGCGCGGAACGCCCCGAGCTGGAAGGTAATCGAATAGCCAGAACCACTTTTAACTTGGAGTCGAAAGATGTCTGATCTTACCAAAGAACAAGAGAACACGCTCGCGGAGATCAAGGATGAGCAAGCCCGTGCAGCAGTGCAGGCTCGGATGGAAGCAGAGAACAAGGCGAAGAAGTAGAGAAGGGAGTAAGGTGTCAATAGCTATGAATGTTTTCAGTCGTTCGTTGGCGTATCGGCTTGAGTGGCCGTGGAAGCGGCAAGGCGCCAACGGACAGAAACAACTCACCGAAATGGTGCACAGTGGACAGTCCGGACTGTTCTCCGTCAGCCAACTCCTTCCTGCAACGAAAATTGATTACGCCCAAAAAGTTGGCGACGGTCTTGGTTCGTCTGTCCTGGCGGCGCCGTTCAACTGGATTGCGCGGAACTTCCCGCAGGCACCTCCGGTGGTGGATCGGTCGGAGAACGAGCAGTGGAAGAAACTCCCGAAGCATGGGATGATTGATCTCCTACGCGAACCAAACGATTTCTATAGCGGCCGGACGATGTTCATGGCCCTGTCGATCGATATTGCGTGGGGTTACGCCTATCTACTAAAGATCCGCAACTTAGCCGGTGAAGTCATTCAGTTGTGGTGGGTGCCGCGTGAGTCGCTTGTCCCGAAGTGGCCCCGTGATGGGACGAAATATATCAGTCATTACGAATACACCGTTGGTGGGATGCGGCAAAAAGACATCCGGCCCGAGGACGTGATTCACTTCCGATTCGGACTCGACCCGCGCAACCCGAGACAAGGTCTCTCGCAAGTCGGCTCGTTAATGCGCGAGGTCTTCACAGATGACGAGGCGGCAAACTTCGCTGGCTCGATCCTCAAAAACATGGGCATCATCGGCGTGGTGATCTCACCGAAAGAAGGCGGGACCGCAAGCGAGGAAGATGTCAAGGAACTCAAGAAGTACATGCAAGAGGCGTTCACGGGCGACAAGCGCGGCCAGATGATGGCCGTGGGATCGCCGACCGACGTCCAGGTGATGCAGTATAACTTGCAAGGGTTTGATGTCTCGCCGATTCGGGACATTGCGGAGGAGCGGGTCTGTGCGGCTCTGGGGATTCCTGCCGCGGTGGTGGGGTTTGGGACGGGGCTGCAGCAGACCAAGGTTGGAGCGACGATGAAGGAGATGCGCAAGCAGGCATGGCAAGATGGGATTATCCCATTGCAGGGAGCCATGGCAGAGGAACTCCATCGGTCACTGCTGCCGGATTTCGAAGAGGACACAAGCGATCTACGTGTGCGGTTTGATACGTCTGAGGTTGTGGCGCTGCAGGAGGAGGAGAAGGAGCGCCACGAACGCGTCCGGAAGGATGTTCAAGCGGGCATCATCATGGTCGCAGAGGGCCAGGCCCTACTAGGCTACCCGGTCGACGAGGAACGCCGTGTGTACTTGCAACCTGTCAATTTGATTCAGTTGCCGGATGGGGTTGTGCCCACGCCGGCGAGCGAGGGACCATGAAGAACGACCAGCTACAACTGACCGGCGAGCGCAAATCGGTCTCTGTCGAAATGAAGGTGGACGATGAGGGGCACTTCGAAGCGATCTTCTCCACGTTCAACGTCATTGATCACGACGGCGACGTGACATTGCCCGGTGCGTTCGATGATGGTGCGGAGGTGATCGTTGGTGCGTATGGCCACAGTTCGTGGGGATTTAGTAGCGCCCTCCCCGTTGGGAAAGGTGTCATCAAACAAACCGAGAAAGACGCGCGGATCGTCGGCGACTTCTGGCTCAACACGAAGAGTGGCAAGGAACATCACGCTGTCGTCAAGGAACTCGGTGCCAAGCAGGAGTGGAGTTACGGGTTCGATGTGAAGGGAACGGGCGACGTGGACGAACTCCCGGAAGAACTCCGAGGTGCGGATCGGGTGTTGACGAAGCTCGAGGTGTTTGAAGTCTCCCCCGTTTTGAAAGGCGCGGGTATCGATACGCAGACGGTCGTCGTGAAGAAGAAGGACGAACCGCCCAAAGACGAAAAGAACAATGCTGCTGCAGTCACAGAGTTAGCCCGGTTCGAACTGTTCAGATTTTCATTAACACAGAGAGGAATAGATGTCTAATCTCCCAACAATAGAGAGACCGATCAACCTGTCTGGCGATTTAGCGGAGTTCATCGAAGGATTGCTGGAACCGCTTTCCGGCAAGGACCGGGAACGTGGCCGGGAAATCGTTCAGCGTGTGTATAGCAACGGTGAACCGGCGACATCGGCTGATTGGCACGAACGATATACCTCCGCTTTCCACGAAGCCAAGTTGATTAATTGAACTATCGATGCGAGCGGTGCAAGAGTTTCATGGCGGATATCACGAGCGATCTCGTGTGCGTGGGATCGTTCAAGCCCGCTGTGTTTGGTGCAGTTGTTCCCCAACCCAAAGATGCGATCTTGTGTAAATGCGGATACCTTAACGTCTTCATTGAGCGATCAGCGGTGAAGATTTTCCAGGCCCGCAGACAGAAGGTGAGTTGACAGGAGGGCCGGACGAGTATAAATAGATAGAGACAATTCCAAAGGCCAGTTGAAGGCCAGCATGGAGTGCGGATCATCGCACCGGCTGGCCTTTTCTTTTTGTGCTATTCCGGTGCCCAGCTAGGGGATCGGAAGCATGACGCTGAAAGAACTGCAGGAAAAACTGGCGGCCAAGCAAAAGGCCATCTTCGATGTCTCCCAGGCTGCCGGAGAAGACATCGACTTCTCGCTTGACGAGGTGCTCAAACTCACCGGGGCCAAGGATTCCGCCGGCGCGGTCGAGGCCGTCCGTGCATGGAACCGCGAGTGCGACGATCTCGGCAAGGAACTCGACGAGAAGAACGAGCTGAAGCATATCGCCGACAACGCCGCGAAGCGCCGGACCGAACCCGCGAAGGGTTCCCCTGCCCTCCCGGATCCCGCGAAGCCCGAAGGCGCCAAGTCGCTCGCGCAGATGATCGTGGATTCCCAGGCGTTCAAGGGTTACCGCGAGAGCAAGACCCCGTGTCGTGGTCTCACCGACGATTACGGGATGAAAACCCTCTTTCAGACGAGCGCCGGCTGGGCGCCGGAATCGATCAGGGTTCCGGGATTGGTGATCGATGCGGTGACGCGGCCGATCCAACTTCTCGACCTCATCCCGCCCGGCACGACAGGGATGGCGGCCGTGGTCTACATGGAAGAGACCACCCGCACCCACGCCTCGGCAGAACGGGCAGAGAACGCAGCTTACGCCGAGTCCGCCTTCGCGCTGACCGAACGCAGCTCGTCCGTCCGTAGCATCGGGACGTCGATCCCGGTCACGGACGAGCAGCTCGAGGACGTGGTGGGAGTTCAGAGTTACCTGGAGGGACGGCTCGTCTTCGGCAACAGGCAGCGGTTCGACAATCAGGTCATCAACGGAGATGGCAACGCGCCGAACCTCGAGGGCGTCCTGAACAAGTCTGGGATCCAGACGCAGGCCAAGGGTTCCGATCCCACGCCGGATGCGGTCTACAAGGCCATGACCCTGGTCCGGGTTACCGGCCGCGCCTTCCCGAACGCCTACGTCACCCACCCGAACGACTGGCAACAGATCCGGCTGCTTAGGACGGCAGACGGGATCTACATCTGGGGCTCGCCCTCAGAAGCGGGACCGGAGCGGATCTGGGGCATCCAGGTTGTACAGTCCGACGCTATCGCCGAAGGCACGGGGTTGGTTGGGGATTTCGCCAACTTCTGCCAGATGTTTGAGCGGCGAGGGATGGAGGTCGCGGTTGGGTTCGTCAACGACGACTTCCTCGATGGACGTCAGACGATTCGGGCTGGGTTCCGGGTGGCTTTCGTGATCTACAGGGCGGCGGCCTACGCAACGGTTACGGGCATCTAGTAGATGGTCGGGTCTGAACTGCAGTACGCCAGCATTGACGCGGCGGCGTCGGGGGATAACACCCTCGTTGCCGCCGTGAGCGGTAAACGGATTCGGGTCCTGTCTCTGTTTCTGGTCGCATCTGGGGCGGTGACAGTGGCCTTCGAATCCGGCGCAAGCGGAACAGCCCTAACGGGAGACATGAACGTTGGGGCCAACGGTAATGTGACGATGCCGTTCAACCCGGAAGGCTGGTTTCAGACGGTAGCCGGAGCCTTACTGAACATGGAACTAGGGGGCGCCACGTCGGTTGATGGTTGCCTGACCTATGTACTCGTCGACTAAAGGGAAATCGAAATGAGCATCATTGAAGGAGTATTGCAACGGGCGGGCCTCATCCTCGGTCCAACGGCCAGGGTTTTCATATTCGATCCGGCGGTGACGAGCTTCAGTCTGCAGAATGCCATCGATGAAACGGTCGCCGATGCGGGTGACGTGATTATCCAGAAGCGGGGATACTACGCGCCGAGCGCCACGGTGAATTTCAATAAGCAGGGGATCATCCTAATTGGGCAGGATTGGGGAATGAATCCCAGGGCGCGGGGGGAATTCTTCACCATTGATCCCTCCAACACCGACGGCCCCGCGGCACGAATCACGAAGGGCTGCCGCATCATGGGCGTCGGGTTCGCTGGCAACCAGGCGAGTGGTGATACCAACACGGGCTGCATCCAGATCGACGGGAGCGCGTCGGGCACTGACGGGTACGGCACGTGGCTACAGCAAGTCCGGTGCACGAACTGGGCTCGAGCTGCGGTCAAGTACGGGATCGTCAACCAAGGCGCTGCGAATGTCCGCGTTGAGGATTGCGCGATTGTCGGTGGGGCATCGGCCAATCCATTCGACGCCGGGATCCTCCACGACGAAAGTACCACGGGTGGCGGTGGCCGGCCGGGCGAGATGGATGTCATCAACACCCGCTTCGAACACGCCGCGTATGCGCATGAAGTGGTCTCGGGTTCGCGCGTGGTCAACTCGGTGTGGGATCGGAACATCATGGGATTCAATGCCACCGCGGATGCCTGGGTGAAGTTCCTCAAGCTGAATGTGCTGGGTGGCGGTGGGGCCGTACACGGTGCCCACATCATGGATTGCCATTTCCCGACCGCGAAGGATACGGGGACGTTCAGCCACACGAAGGCCCAACTGATCACGGAGGGATACCAGCTCTCCGGAGATCACTACGGATCTGACATCAGCCAGATCGTCAACAACTCGTAAACCTGAGAGGGTTTGAGGGGAAATATGTGGGACATAGATCCCACCATCGTTGAGTTTCGGCTCGAAGGAACTTTAGAATTACTCTGGCGGTCGGTTTTGCCAGTCCCGCGAGTGGATGATCACGTGTACTACGGAGTCGGGAGTGGGCCGTTGACGGAATACGAAGTTGTGTCTATCCCAACCACCTACCGCAAGATGGTTGTCGAAGGTCCGAGTCCTGGAGGTGGAGAGGTGGAAGTGGAGAATGCGCTCTCGAATTGCGTGCCCTGCGTGATCGTTAGACTAGGGTCGTAGCCAAATGACGCTTGAGGTCACGCTACTACCGAAGAATGAGGAGGAATCCGACATGAAGGCAGATAGACGCTTATGGCTCACCCGAGACCTCGAGACAGTCGTGGACGATGGTGATGCTCGTGCTGCGATTCTCCTCGCAGCTCCCGGTCGCGGCATTTCGGAAACGGAAGTCAAGCGGCTCGGGCTTCGCGCCGACTCGGATGGCCGGGTTACGCAATCCACGGCTGCACCCGAAACGCCAGAGGTGAAAGAGCGTCCCAGGCCGGAAGACAAGCAACGCAAGAAACCTACGACAAAGTCTCGGCGTAAACGCGCCAAGAAAGTCTAGCCGCACCGTGAGGTTCTATGTCGCACCGATCCACGCTGACCTTAGTCACCGATGCCGCGTCCGAGCCGGTCACGGTTCCGGATCAAAAGACGTGGATGCGCGAGGATCTGGATAACGCCGACAACGATCTGCTGATCAACAAGCTCATCACAGCCGGCAGGAAACTCATTGGGAAAGATGTCGGATACATCTTCCTCAATGAGAGCTGGCGTCTAACCCTAGACGCCTTCCCGACCGGGAGCGATCCGCTGGAGTTTTGGAAATTCCCGCTCTCGAGTGTTACCCAAATCCAATACATCGACAGCGACGGTGCCACACAAACGTGGTCCGACGCCCTCTATGATGTCGATACCGATTCGAAGCCAGGTCGCGTTGCGCCAGTCTTTGGCGAGGTCTACCCCGTCACCCGTGACGTACAGAATGCCGTCACGGCCACCTTCGTCGCTGGGTACGGGACGACTGCCGCCGACGTACCGGATGACTTGTTGAGTGCGATCAAGAGTGTCGTCACGGATATGTACGAAAACCGGGAGACACTGAGCAAGCTACCGAAGGAGGTGCGCGCCTTTCTCTCGCCTGGGTTTGTGATCGCATGACGGCCACGACCGCGCCCAGCAAGTACAACAAGCGGATCACAGTGCAGTCTCTCACGGAGGGACAGGACGACCGCGGTGGCCCGACGCAAACCGCTGCCACGTACGCCACGCGCTGGGCTGCTGTGATCCCACTCGGTGGAGGCGAGCAATTTACCGAGGGTCGAGAACGGTCGACATCCCGGGTGCGTTTCGAACTCCGCAGTGATGCGATTACGCGTTTGATTAAGCCGAAGATGCAGGTGAGTTGGGACGATCGGACGTTCAATGTTCTGTCCGCGTTCGACGTGCGCGAAGCACGGCGAGAGGTGCACGTCCTGACCGAAGAGGTCACATAATGACGATTGATGGGGCTATTTGGGCACGGCTGAAAGCGATCACAGCAGTGACGGACATCGTCGGGTCTGGAGCGAACGCGCGTATCTACGCTGAGCACTTGCCTCCGACGCCCGTCTTGCCAGCGATCACGTACAAACTGGCCAGCGCGGTGCCCATTCATGCGTCTGGTGCCGATCCTGGGATCATGCGCTCGCGGTGGCAGATCGACGCCTGGGCGACGACATACAAGGCCGCGCGGAATCTCGGTGATGCTATCCGCGGCAACGGGGCAGCGAATGCGTTTAGCCGCTGGTCTGGTACGCTCGATTCGACAACGGTGGACGACATTTTCCTTGAGAATGAGTTGCCGTTCACCGAGCGGGGTGTCGGGGTAGAACAAACACTGTATCGCAACACGCAGGATTACATGGTCCACTACAAGGAGTAAACGGAATGGGTGTCAGTGGGTTTCGGGAACTCGACCGAAATCTTGAGCGGACGGAGCGCGCGATCAGCGACGGTGCGCTGGTCAGTGCGACCCAGAAGGGTGCTCAGATCATCGTGGAGGCGGCCAAGATGCGCGCAGCACGGCGGACGGGTAGGCTCGCCGAAGGGATCACCCATGAGGTCAGTGAAGCGTCGAGTTCCGAGGTGCGAGAGAAGATTGGCCCCAACGTCTTCTACGGACGCCATGTCGAGTTCGGAACAAGGCACAACCCCGCAAGGCCGTTTCTCCGGCCGGCGCTCGATGAGCGTGGCAGTGCGGCAATGAACGCGACAGGTAAGGATCTCTGGGCACGTATCCGTCGCGTGCTCAGGTAACCGGGAGTCTAACGGACGATGGCAGAACAAGGCGCGGCGACCCAACGCAAGCTCTGGTTTGGAGAATACGATCTCTCGGGTGACATGAACGCCATGCGCCTCTCGCTCGGGGTTGCACGGCAGGACAATACGCGGTTTGGAGACGATACAGATGTCGGTGCGGGTGGGTTGACGACCATCCTCATGGAGCACGAAGGGATCTGGCTCGCCGGCGGTGGGAATTCGGTCGACGACGTTCTGGCAGCGCAGATGGCCGTCGCGGATCTGCCGATCAGCATCGGGCCCGAGACGGGAGCCGACGGGGAGGTTGGGTATCTGTTCCGGGCGATGCAGGGACTCTACGTACCGATCAATGCGGGCGTGATCGGCTCGATGCATCGCTTTCGCGTATCTGCCGAGGGGTCCGGCGGTGATCGTGCCGTGCGTTCGACCATCATGCACAACGCCACCAGGACGGCCACTAGCAACGGGACCGCTAGGCAACTCGGGGCCGTCACGGCATCCCAAAAAGTCTACGCCAACCTTCATGTCATCACCGCCTCAGCCGGCGATACACTCGACGTCATAGTGAAGAGTGATAGCGCCGCAGGGTTCAGTGCCTCGCCGGAAACACAAATCACATTCACCCAAGCAACCGCGATCACCAAGGAGTATGCGACGGCAGATGGTGCGATCGACGATACGTGGTGGCGCGTGGAGTACACCATCGCCGGCACGGACCCGTCGTTCGAATTCATTGTCCTGATAGGGATTCTTTAGGAGATAGAGCACATGGCAGAGCAAGGAGTACTCAACAAGCCGTACCTGTTGGTCAATGCAGTTGATCTCACAAGTCGGGTGCGGCGGATGTCGGTGCCCCAGGGCGTCGTGCGGAACCCCGATTCGGCATCGGGCGACGATACAGAATCG
>SDBV01013412.1_pt1 | contig 10438 bp, 11 predicted proteins | sample 2277081 | NCBI WGS metagenome assembly SDBV01 (sample SAMN10402039, study PRJNA504765) | marine sediment metagenome | isolation source: marine sediment core GS10_PC15, 223 cmbsf | place: Arctic Ocean: Southern Knipovich Ridge | collected 2010
ATGGTCTGGCTCGTCGCCAGCGACCCCGACGACATCGACCGCCGCTATATGGTCTGGTACAAAGGCAACCTCGCCCCACGCACCGACGGCATCGCCTACCGCCTCATAAACACGCCCGTCACAACGCCTGATGGCCGAACATCCTACCAACCGGCCTGCTGCCTTGAAAAAGACCCCATCCACATCACCGCCGAAGAACTTCTCGCTCCCCGCAAGCGACCACAAGGCCGTCCCCGCAAACAAACCGACGCATCCGACTGGCTCGAATCCTTCCTATCCGAAGGCCCCGTCGATTCCAAACTAATCTTCGAGGAAGGCGAACACCTTGATTATTCCCAACGTACTTTAGAACGAGCCAAGAAATCAGCAGGAATCTTATCCACTTTCATTAAAGACGAGAAAACTGGCAGAGTAGTCCGTTCAGAATGGAGGTTACAATCGTCATAACCAATACAATCCACGCTTTGCAGACCCCAGGGAGAGTATTATTGGCGGTACGGAGTATTTCGCTAAAAACCCGGCCCGCCCCGCCAAAACCCCCCCTACGTTCCGTTATTGGCGGGGCGGTACTTTTGGCGGTGCGGGTGATTTTTTTGGCGGTGCGGCCACTAATTATAACGACTATAACGATTATAACACTTTAGAAAGGAACTAAAATGACCTCCGCAGAACTAAGGAGAATTAAAAAATGAAAACTACTTGAAAAATCCTAAAAATCTGCTATAATGAAAATAGACAAATGAAAGGAAATCAATGAGTGATTTTGTACTTCCTAAAACTCACAATTTTGGTGGCGTCGAACTTGTGGAACTAAAACATCTTGAGACGACATTCCACATCTCCCGCCGTCTGGCACTGAAATATTTGAAGGTCCTACACATAAGGCCGATGTACTTTGGGGACGATACTTTCTTCTCACTATCCACATTCAACCGAATCCTTCACGTCCTTAACCGACCCGGCAGTAAGGGTTTCTTGTTCCCCGGCTCTAAGTCCAAACAGAACCAACATCTTCGGGCCTCTGGGGATTACCTAATAGAGGTCACCGACGAAATCCTCAAGGAAGCATCCTCTCCCGTAGTCTTGGCAGAGATGGCCGCCGCATCCGGGCGGAACGATTCTATGGTGAAAAAATTGATGACCTCCGCAAGAAAGGGTTAATACTATGTTCAGATTGGCAATCGTAGGTGGCCGGGATTTTAATGACTATGAGAAATTAGCAATCACAATCCATAATCATTTTTATCTGGTTCAGATAACAGAAATCATAAGTGGGGGGGCTAACGGGGCGGATTCCTTAGCTAAAAAATATGCCCGACAATACTTGAATATTAAATATAGAGAATTCCCTGCGGAGTGGGTTAAATATGGCAGGTCGGCGGGATTCATTCGTAATCAAACAATAGTCGATAACTGTGATATGGTCCTTGCCTTCTGGGATGGTAAGTCTCGTGGAACCGCCGATACAATCGAGAAAGCCAAACGAGCAATGAAACCTACTTTTATAGTGTACTACTGATATGAAAACTATTCTTGGATTTCCAGATTATAAAATAACGAAAGACGGACGGGTGTGGAGTAAGCCTCGTATAGATGCTCTTGGGCATAACCTAAAAGGTCTGTGGATAAAACCCGCAATAAATTCGGGGTATTTTCGAGTTGTCTTGTGTAAAAATAGTAAAACATATAACCGACTTATTCATCGTTTGGTTCTTGAAACCTACATTGGGCTATGTCCTGATGGTATGGAATGCCGTCACTTAAATGGAAACAGAACCGATAACCGCTTGGAGAATTTATGTTGGGGAACCAGAAGTGAAAATCGCTTCGATGCCATTAAACATGGAACTCATGTAGATAATCGAGGGGAAAAACAAGGTCGGGTCAAACTAACTGATATTAAAGTTCGAGTAATTCGCTATTTACATAAAGTAGCTAAATTCTCCCAAGTTGATTTAGCTTGGCAGTTTGATGTTGATCAATCTACTATCCATAGTATTATATGCAGGAAAACATGGCGACATATATGAACAATAATAACATTGAAAAACCTGAGTCACCTAATCCTGACGATGTGCTTTCGGCCATAACATCCTTCAATGACCCATCTATCATTGTAGGCATCTTCAAAGAATTAGGGTGGTCATATTCTTTCGAGATAAAAGAATGGCTCATAATGGCCAGACAAAATGCTAATCTTGCTGTGAAATCGAAAGCCCTCATTCAACTCCGAATATTACTCCGCGAGGCTTCGGAGACCTCTGGGCTTATTGCAAATGTGTCCTCGACGATTCCGAATCCTCAAGGGGGGCATACTACCTTTTCTGCTAAACGTATCGCCGATGTATTGAATCCGACAAAACAAATAGAATCTACTATTAAGGAAGCACAAAATGACAAAACCGAAGAAACCACAAACGAATCCAATCGAGGAAGCAATCGGAAACAGAGCCAAACCGAAAGAACTCAACCCGAAAACGAGATTGATACACGACATAGAGACATCCAGCCCGGAACAGACACCAGGGACGCCTTCCCGAGTCTTGAGGGATGCCCCGGAGCAACCCCTAACCCAGAACGAGATAGTGGACTTGGAGGAACTGAACCGCCAGACGGAGGAGAGATTTCTGGACAACGACCCAGGGGAGGAGGGGCAACTCCTGACTTCAAAGGATGCTCTGAACAATTACGAGAACAACCTGAAGACATCCTTGAATCCACCAGTTCACCAATTTCCAAAGAAGATAACCCATGTATTAAAACCCAACCCCCAACCGGAGACCGAGACCTCTTCCCAGGAATCTCAACCCCCGCAGAAGAAGATTGATATGGAAGCATTAGGTAAACATATCAACGACCCGTCCGCGGATTGTCCTGATTGTGGGGAATGTACTTCCGACGCCCCTAAGATAACTCCCCCTGCGGAGGATAAGGATTTAACCGCTTTGAAAGAATATATCTTGGATAATGGATTCACTGTCGCTGGGGTTGCGATGCACATTGTTGTACTCTGTGCTCAGCCGATGGTCACGCCTGCGACTCCTGATTGGGATTTTGTAGATAGGGCAAATGTTCCCGATTTGGTTTTCGGTGTTTTACGGCAACCTGGTTACTTGGATGGGATCTGGCCAAGTCTTAAAATTGTTATGGGGACAAGTCGTGGGAATTCGGCTTGGGCGGCTGGGGTAGCCACGACACTCGCCTTCTTCGACGTAATCCGGATTCTCCCAACACTGAAGGATTTGAAAAATGAAAAAAAGTCATAAGTGGGAAGATTATGAGACTATTGATATACGATGTCCTCATTGTGGAAAATGGGAGACTTATACCGGATACGGTATGGGGGCGGGGGATGTTGTAGATTGTTCTAATTGTGGTGTGAAGTTTGAATTAGGACGTCAAAAATAAATGTGGATTAAAAGACCTTATTCTATATGGCCGCTACCGAGAGATTATGAGGAATTGTCGGCTGAGAATCAAAAGCAAGCAAGGTTGGCTATTCTGCATAATCAATCGACCTCTTTTGACTTGGTAGTTGCGTGGGATTTCTTTCGACGGGTGTACTTGGCTGGGGCCGGGAAACTTTTTTTCAAAAACGGTTTTCAGGAATCTCCCCCGTTCCACTACGACTTGATTTATGATTTGGGGGAGCATGGTCGAAATGCCCAAGCTGCTCCGAGAGGGTCGGCCAAATCAACTGTGATAGGGCTTGAGGCCCCACTACTGCTTTCGTTGACCAGACCTCATTATGAAATGACTTTGGGATTAGCGACAGACAGGCTTGTAGAGGAACGGTTTGATAAGTTGATACAGCAGTTTGTTGAGAACGAATTAATTTTGCAAGACTTCGGGGAGATGAAACCTCCTCGGGGGCATAAAATTTGGAATCACCACCAGTTGTCCTTAATGAATGGAGCGATAATTAAGGGATTGTCTGTGATGGGTAAAAAAAGGGGCGGGCGGCCTCGGCTGTTTATACTGGATGATCCTGAAAATGATCCGGATTCAGATTCGCAGGCCGCCGCTCAAGCTGTTATAGAAAAATTTGAGATGATTATGTTCCGCCAGATTATCCCGATGCTTGAATCCGGCTCGTCGATTTTTTGGGTGGGGACGTTGATTAATAGGCGGTCTTTCCTTTATCATGCCGTAGCTGGAGATGACCCCCGATTTAATTTTTGGAATCGTAAAATCCTGAAGGCTATAGCTTATAAGGACGGGAAAGTGTATGTTTTATGGCCAGAAAAATGGCCACAGGCGGTTTTAGAGGCCCGTAAGGAGGAGATTGGGGAATCTGCCTTTGCTTCGGAATATTGTAATGAGCCGGTATCAGCACAGGACCGCATTCTTGTAATTGACCCCCGCAAGAATGAGTATAGTGTTGAGGGGGATTTTGATTGGAAGAATCCTTTGACTCATACGGGGAAAATAAAATGGTCAGAGCGTTTTATGGAGCCAGGTCGTAGGATTTATAAGGATTTTGAGAAACCCTATAAAGAACTTGTATTGCCGATGTACCGTATTCTGTTGTTCGATTATGGCCAAGGACTTTCCCAGTATAACGACTATTCCTGTATTTTAATTCTTGGATTCGACACTACGAATACACTGTGGATTCTGGATATGTGGTTGGGACGTGCGAAAGACGCAACGCTCTTACGATTAATATATGAGAAGGGGTTGGCTTGGCGACCGAGAGTGCTTGGAATAGAAGCTGTAAGTATTCAGATGAGTTTTGCGGAGGCTGTCAAAGAGTATATTGATGAGATGGAAAGTAAAATCTCGACCCCTTGGAGAGCGAGGGTTTTTCCGATTACATATCCTTCAAAAGTGTCTAAATCCCAACGAATTTCAGGTATGGAATGGCGATACCGCCCGGGGCGGATAAAATATCCGGCTCATCTTGCCGGGAAATGGCCATTTGACCAACTATACCAACAGACAGAAGATTATACTCCTGATTTGGCCCTATTACCCCATGATGATGCTATTGATACCCTTTCGATGTGTCAGTATGTTGTTAAGAATCGTGGTGGGAATTTCATCAAAGAAAAAGGTAAGCCAGGTTTGCTTGAACGTATCCGTAGGAATCTACCCCTCGTGAAGGGAACTCCTGTATTGTCTGGGGTTCCAACCTCTCAAATAACCGATGAGATGTTAGATGTTCTATCTCATAATGCACGGAAATCTATTATCAACCCAAACGACCGCCGTATCACCAGAGGCCGTCAAAACATAATCGGGTAATTTAAGATGATAAGAAAATGGGAATTTGTACCTGGGTTTAATGAATATATGGTTACAGATAAGGGAGAAGTGTTCCGGCGATCTTTAGTCAAACCAAGTATAGGGGCTGGAGGAGGATATGCTATTATTTCTTTATCCCAAACAGGGAGAAAAGTATCTCGAACCGTGCATAAAATTGTGCTTGAAGCCTTTATAGGGCAGGCCCCTTCTAATTGTGTAGCACATCATCTTGATGGGAATCGTCTGAATAATGCTTTAGACAATTTACAATGGATTACACGTTCAGAGCACGGTAGAATGCACCCGTCCGGTAAAGGTGGTAGAATTAATCACAAAGACATTACCTGTGATAATCCCTGGCGTGGTGAACGTGTTTGGACTTCTAAACTAACAGCTGAGCGGGTGCAACAAATCCGTCTGTTATGGGCAAGCACGTCTCCAAACTATACCATTTATCAGCTTGCCAAAATGTTTGACGTAACTGAGTCAACAATCAGTAAAGTTATTAATAGAAAAAGCTGGCAACATGTGGTATGAAACTCTGAAAATATAGGAAAGTTCTATTCAGGATATTCGCCATTTTTGGGAAAATTAAAAAGGCTTGGGTTGACAAAAAATAGGATTATGATAGAATAGTTAATATGGAAGGAAGGTCTAAATGACTGTTATAATTGCACTACTTATCTCAGCGGGGTTACTTGCGATTTCTGGAATTGCCCTTTTAATGATGGGATTAAAACTCATCAATAGACTTGTAGAGACCAACAAGCAACTGCTTATTGTTGTGGCGGGGAAAGAGGCGAAGCCAGAAACATTGAGGGCTTTAGTGGCATCGAATAAACCCCCGCAGAAGAAACTACACGGTATTGCTAACGGAAAAGGCAAGAAGAAAAATCCTGTGAATACGGATTATACATTGGCTATAGGAGAGGGATAGAGTGTCTTATAAATTCCAACTGCCAAAGGACATAGCTGCTAATAAGTCCCAGATCGAGGAGATATTCCAGTATCTCGTCACGTCTGGCCGGTCCCGGATGAATCCAATCTCAATTAATTGGCATATTAATCATTTTTATATGCGGGGGCTTCGTAATTTTACCAACGTAAATTATAGGGCTGGGACGTTAAATGCTTCTTATCTGAATGAATCGGGTGTACTTAAATTTCGGTATGAGGGAATTATTGCAAAATATCAAGCTCAACTTGGGAGATTGTTGGCTATAAATTTGGCTCCGGCTGTATCTCGAAAAGGGCAGAGTCTTGATGGGTTGAGGAAGGCAAGCACGGCTCAGGTAGTTTTGGATTCGGTATTTCCACAAGAAAAAGTATCTCGGTTGGCTCTTGATTCTTTCCCGTCTTTACTACAGTACGGAACGGTGGGGTTTGGATTGTGGGTAGCGGGTGAGGATAGTATTGGAATTGAGGTTATAAATCCTTGGGAGTTAATTCCGATTCCGATAGATGTGTCCGCCCCAACAGACGTGCGGGGGTTGATACGGGTTAGGTATGTCCCGACTGATTGGGTGAAGGGACTTTCGATAACTCCGAATAAAGGGGCGAAGGTTTATAAGGGGATGGATGATTTTAAGGTTCCATTTGGGGATTTACCTGCGGATGCTACTGGGAAATTTCAAGGGACGGCATCTTTGACTACTGTTGGGGGCGGTTTCTTTGTCAGGAGTGCAAGTAGTAATAGTCAGGTAGAGACTCAGTGGGCTGGTCGGAAAAATAAAAAGGATGTTACACAAACAGATGTCACCTTACTTGTTGAGGTTTGGACAGAGACTTCTGATGGGTATTTGGCGGAGTATCTGATTCTTGCCGGTTCCTATAGTAAGCTGGATCTTTTGCATCGGTTTGACCATTCAAAACAGCGTTACTATATGCCCGTAAGAGTTGCAAGGGATGTCACTGTAGGGGGTTTTTATGGGCGGTCTTTTGTTGACCAATTATTGCCTCTGAATACCGAGGCCGAATATAGCCTTAGTAATCTTTTTCAATCAATATCCGATTTTGAGTTGTATGGTGTACAGATGTGGCCTGCGTCCCTTGGAACTCCTCCCGACGCTCATAGAGGACAGGATGGAGTCAAGAGAATAACGTATGAACCTGATTATACAACCCCAGAACTGAAACCTTTTAATATAATGCCTGCCAAATTGTCGAAAGCCAATATAGACGGGGCGATGATTGCGGGAAGTTTGATGGATAAGTTGGCAAATCAGCCGACAGAAATGTTGCAGGGTGGAGCACCCGGTCGTGTCGATTCTGCTTCTGGGTTGGGATTCCTTTACGAAACAAGTGCTATTCCGTTGTCCCCTACAGCTAAGAATGTGGCGGAGGCTGTGTCTGGGGTCTATCGGGCTATGCTTGGAATTTGCAGGGATATTTGGCCATCGACTAAGGTTGTCAGTATTAGTAATCTCGACGACTCTCTTGCAGGGATAATCTTGGATGCGGAAACTGGGGAAATCAACTTGGCTAAAAATGCTATTCCGTCTCCAGATGAAGTAAATATAAATGTTGCATCTGAGGTTCCCATCTCTAAGGAACAGCAGAAATTGGAATTAAAAGAAGCCCTGAAAGATGGAATCATTACCCTCGATGAATATAGTTTCAAGGTTCGAGAAATGGGATTGACTGTTCCGGTTGGCAACGAAGTTGCATGGCAGAATTATCGGAGGGCTAAACTCGAAAATCTATCCCTTTTTGGGGACGGAGAAAAACCCGGGAAAGTTACCGTAAGTGAACGGGATATGCACTTGATTCATCAAAGTGTGCTTAGTGCTTTTATGGCCCGACCGGAATTCTACGCCGCCTCTGTAAAAGTAAGAGATGAATTTGTGAAACACTTTGAGGAACACAACAACGGCCTCGGCATATTCCCAGAAGGAATGGAACCGATGGACGAAGCCGCCGAACTTGGAATGGGACAAACTCCGCAGGGTGAGGAACAACCACAATACTAATTTGAAAGGAAAAAAATATGGCTAAAGAAGAGAAACAAGAAGAGCAGAAACAGGAAGAAAAACAAGAGGAGAAGCTAGAAGAAAAGAAAGAGGAAACCTACGCCGTCAAGATAGACGGGGAGGACCGGAATCTTTCAATCGAAGAATTGAAAACCCTTGCCACTAAATCAGCCGGGGCAGATAAGCGATTCAACGAGGCTTCTGAAGCCACTAAAGTTGCGGAAAAAGGGATTCGGGTGGAAACTCTTGTGAAAAGCATATCTGGAGAGGGGACTCCCAGTGAGGCGGATGTACGGGAGTTGGCGGGATTATTGGAAATTGACCCTAAGGAGTTTATGACTTATCTCCACGATGGAAATGATCCCCCGCAGAAATCGACCTCTAAAGCCACTGACACGGACTTCAATGAAGAATTTAAGAAACAGATGGGTGCTTCCCCTGCGGAGGTCCGAGCTATTTTGGAGCATTCTTCGAGTCGGCACGTTAATGATGCCCGGAAAGAAATTCGAGATATATCGGACTTAGCGGTTGACAAAGATGAGATAATTGGTAAAATGATAGTAGGTGAGGACAATAAAGAAGTCCTTACCGAAGTTAAGAATATGGTAGCTGAGGATGTTCTTAGGAAGATTCAAGATGGCAAGACGTTTGGGGCCGAGTTGGTTACAGCGAGCGTACAGAGGGTACGGTCGCAGATGACTAAACTGGGTATCCCAAAGAAGCTCAACCAGCAACCTATTGTTATGGGCCTGGGACCGAGTGAAGGATTTTCATCTGCAATCCAAGCTGACGAACCAATCAAGCGAATTCCTGCTGATGAAGATGCTGGAGAAAAAAATCTTGTTGACCGGTATCTACAGAAAATAGTTAAGTCTGTTCGGGAACAACGCTGATTGAGTCCCTCAACTAACTGCATATAAATGTAAATGTGTTTAGTTAGGGAGTAAGTAATTATGGCACAAGCAATTGATGCCCTTGATAACCTTGTCAGAGAAGAACTGCCGATGATTATCCACGAAATAGGCCCAGTGATTGCCCCGGTGTTCGATAAGATTAAACGGACGGCTTTTGGGGTTAAGAGCCAGCAGGGTCTTGGTCGTGGGTACAAAGTAATTCATCTTTACGAAACAGGTGTGTCGGGTTTGATTGAGTCTGGAGACCCCCTCGGCCCGGAAATGACGACCATTGCTGGGAATATGACCCAGTTACTTACTCAGCCGGGGTCATCGGCTGGGTTGTCTGTTTTCCCGAATGCTACTGAAGTCCCCCATATAGGCGATATTAAACGGGAACTTCTGCTTCATAAGGTTGTAGGTAACTTTAGTATTCCCGCTGCTTGGAAACAGGCCGATTTGCTGAATGCCGCTCAGATTAAAAAAGTGGCAAGGGATATGAAGGCTGTAGCTAAATTGAAGGCTATTTATGAAGCCTCCAGTTTTTTCTCTCATATTGTAACAAACTCTAACAGTAAGGAGAATCAGGTTCTCGGTCGAGTCTCTGCAATAGCTGATAATTCGGCTAATACGGGTTATGTTGATGTTACTATCGACGAATCCAAGGGGCGTATTAGTAACTTCCGCCAAGGTATGAGAATTGACATTGTGGCGGACAGTGCTGGTGTACTACAAAGTGGTATAGCTACTAATGGAACCAAGGTTCGTAACTATGAGAGTGCGAACTATATCCACTTTATTATATCCTCGGTTGATTACCTTGGGAAGAAGTTTACTTTCCGGCCCGTCGATTCATACGATGGTACTTTAACTGGTTATGGTGAATACACCCAAGCTCCGGCTGTGGATGATTGGATTGTATTTGCGAATACAACCCGGTATGAAACCACTACTCGGCCTCAGTTTAGTTGGGGAATCAATGATTGGGTTAAATCGTCTGGTACTATTCTGGGCGGAGCCACTGGAGCCGGTGCTCTTGATTTGGCTTTATATCCTCAGTTTAAGTCGCAGGTTAAAGCCATAAATGGACCTCTTACCGATAATATAATCAATGGTTACATTGGTGGGTATCTGGATGCTTACCCGGGCGAGACCTTGGATACTGTGATTACCACGCAGGGCGTTCAGTTAAAGTGGCTCGAACAGCCTGGTCTGTATAACAACAGACAGAATTATGAGCGTACCGGGAAGGCTTTGAGTTTCAAAGGCGGATGGTCTCAGATTGCGTATGAGTTCGGTGGACGAACCTATGAGTGGATTATGAGTCCG
>SDBV01013413.1_pt1 | contig 10437 bp, 13 predicted proteins | sample 2277081 | NCBI WGS metagenome assembly SDBV01 (sample SAMN10402039, study PRJNA504765) | marine sediment metagenome | isolation source: marine sediment core GS10_PC15, 223 cmbsf | place: Arctic Ocean: Southern Knipovich Ridge | collected 2010
GCTTAAAGAAATTTCGACCCGTGGGAACTGGGGATTTCAAGGTAAAGGAGATAAACGAAACCGAAATAGTGTTGCTAAATCATAATTTAAACCTAATTTTTAGATTTTACCCTTCTTTTTCCGATGCAAAAACCGCCCTGAAACTAGGTGAAATTCACGGTCTTGGTGGCTACACCCCGCAGGAGGAAGAGCAAATTAAAAAATTTGGTGGAAAGAAAGTATATAATAACGTATTAGGCTTTAGACAAGCGGTAGTATTCTTCAACACTAGAAGCTCTCATACAAAAGACAAAAATGTTCGTCAAGCGTTGGCCTACGCGTTGGACAAGCCCTCCTTGGCTTCATCGGTGGCGGGAACAGGCTATAAATTGGCAACAAACCAGTTGTTTTTGGGTAATTGGGTAGTAAATTCCAAGGAAAGATATCCCATGAATCTTGCCAAGACTAGGCAATTATTAAAAAAAGCTGGCTATAAATCTGAAAAAAATAGTTGGTTAAAAAAGGGGGAAGAATTGGAATTAACTATTACCGTTGCCAATGATTCCGAGCTCAACTCTATCGCCAATTTATTAAAACTTTCGTGGGAAGAAGTGGGTATAAAAGTAAAGGTCAGTAATGTTGAAAATGATCGCTTGATAGACGATCTTTTACCAAACAGAAACTTTCAGATTCTGGTAAATTTCCAAGAGGTTTCCCCAGATCCAGATCAGTATGTTTTGTGGCACACTACTCAGGTTCGCAAAGCCAACATTACTGGTATCCGAACTCCAAAATTGGACAAATTGTTAGAAGATACTCGGAAGGTCGAAAAGAGAGACAGTAGAAAAGCCAATTACGTCTTGTTTACCAAACTTTTGCTAGATGAAACCCCAGCCGTTTTTCTGTATTATCCTCAGTATATATGGGTAGTTTCTGATAAAGTATCCGGTATTGAACTAGATAGTCTTGCATTTCCGGTAGACCGCTTTGACTCATACAAAAATTGGAGGATTGAAAATGGATATAAACTCCCTTCGTTCTAGAATAGACAAATTTGATACCAAAATACTCCGTCTTTTAAAAAAGCGGTTTAAGACTGTCGAAAAACTAAAGGTCATCAAGGAAAGGTCTGGTGATCCTGTCAAAGACTCGGAAAGGGAAGAGAAGATTTTCAAAGCCGTCGCCAAATACTCCGAAAAGTTTCACCTAAACCCCACCTTTACCAAAAAATTATTTCGCCTTATCCTAGAAGAATCTAGAAATCTTCAAAAACACAAGTAAATTTGGTATAATCAGAGCCAAATCATGCGCCCTAGAAGCTTAGGCTTCGCAGGCCGCAACGCGATCTTAGCCAAAGGCGCAGGTCGCGGAGCGATCTATAGCTCAGCCCCGATAGCTATCGGGGTCAACCGTGATTTAATCGAAGTTTATTGGAGATAACATTGTGTTAGCATATGTGCGCCTGTAACTCAATGGGTAGATCACCATAGTGATCGCAGGACGCGAGAATACTGATCCCGATAAAGGTCGGGAGAACTATGGAGCGGTCTATAGAGCAGCCGAAGGCCAAATAACTTTAGGGCTAGTTGTACTTTGAAAATAGTTTTTTATAGGCGCCTGTAGCTCAATTGGATAGAGCGACTCCCTTCTAAGGAGTAGGTTACGTGTTCGAGTCACGTCAGGCGCGCCAATTTCATTCGGCCTCGGGCTTTTGGTTGACAACCATCTCTAAGTAGGCAGATAATTTAATAGTGACTTCAATAAAAGAATTTCTGAAACCAGAGTATAAGGGACAATCAAAAAGAAATCTCAGAGTAGTATATTTGTTTGGATTCCTCTTCGTATTCCTCATCGGATTTATAGGTGGTTTATATATATTCAAATCAATTTTAATGGGTTTTATCTTAGGGGGGATAGTTTCGTTACCTTTTTTAATAACAGCAATTCCGATTTATTTAATAAGCAGCGTTGGAATTAACAAAAACTGGAGCAAGCAGTCTTGGCTTATCTTCTCAACTTTAATGGTTCTTGTTGGTCTAGCACTATTACTTTGGGGTTTAACACTACGTTAGAGGGCTGAGAGTACTCATAACTATAGTTCTTCTGGTTTTGGGTAGGAGGGTTTCTTGAATCCATAAATTATCTCTAATAAACCAGCATGCACTATTGAAATCGTCATTGAAAAGTACCATACGATTCTCAGCGGCCCCAAGAAATCAAAGGGTTTTGAGACAATAATATAATCCCAACCAAGTATAAATAGTAGTAAAAAGGTAGTCACGGTAAGGCTTATTAGTGAAGCTATTGATAGATATAGAATATAGGGCTTTTTCATCAGAAATAATAGGAATAGGAACACCAACCATGAAGAAAACACTAAAACACTACCATACCCAGTGAACGGATGGATATAACCAAAAAACTGATTCACGATAACAAGCCCAACAATAAATTGTGTTACAAAAGACGAGATAAAAGCTAACCAGAACACTCTTTGAAATTTATATAAATCCACATCTACATTTTAATACATTTAAGTTAAAAAAACTGAAGAAGATACAAATAAATTATGGATATAGGACTAAAGATTGGTTTCCTGCTGTATAATAAGTTCGAAGTTCGTCCAGTGTAGAGCGCCATTGAACTCAGTCTTCAATATTAGACTAAATAAGTTAGCTGGGGAGTCTGTACCTGGTTAGGAACTACTTCCGACTATAGAAAAAGAAAGACCGTATACAAACTTGTATACGGTCAAAACTCTTACCCTCAGTTTAAGAATCGGAGCCGAAGGACTTCAAAGAATCGGATAGCTCATTTGCTTCCTTTTGGCTCTCGATTATCTTGTATAGAAGCAAGCCAAATATCAGAATTCGAGAAGAGGAGCGGTGTTCATTGGTCTCCTCAAATTCTTCTATAAGAGGCCTACCAGCGTTTAATATTTCTGGATTCTCGACCATTAGTTTGTCTATTATGGCCTGGCCGTAAGCGTTGTAGTCTCTCAGAAACTCCGTTTGAACAGGAACCGCAGTTTCCTGTGAGACTGTAACCATTGCTCCAGCCAATTCCAGCATTCGATAGACTCGACAGGCATAAACTACTTTCAAAACGTGTAAATGCCAAGGAACATTTGCCCGACTTGCAAGCAAGTTATCGAAGAATTGCGACACCAGTGGGTTTTCCTGCTGTAAGGTCTCTGTCAAACCTACAGCATAGTCGATAACTGCTTCCTCATCTGGGATTTCTCGCCATTCAGCTTCCACAGCTAGACGGATGTTTTCAGAAACGATAGTCAAAGACATTGCGACTCCTCTCCAGTTTAATTTTGGAAATTTTAACAGACGGAATGGGCAATGTAAAGACTATAGGGCTTTGGCTGGGGAGGCTGTATGTAGATAGGAACTTCTTCCAAAACAAACTGCCATCAATTTCTACAAGCGTCAATTGACAATCATCATCTACTAGGTAGATAATTTATTTAATGGACGATCCAATCCAATATGTACCGCCATGGAAAATACCTCCAGATGGTTCTGTAACCCAAGAACCAGGGGTACCACAACAGCCCACGCAAAATGAAAGACCAAAGACTAAATTGAAATTTAAAATAATATTAGCAATTATCGGTTCGTTGGTATTAGTAGTAGTTGTCTTTTTCGGCTTTATATTATTCCAAGGCTTAAAAGACGCCCCGCAAATTAAACTCAAATTAACTTCTTTTATGCGCTATGTTTCCGAAGACAATCTGGAATTTGCCCATAATCTAACCTCAAAAGAATTCAAAAGAACTTATTCACTGAAAGAATTCGAAGAATTAATATCGACATATGAGTATCAGTACTCCGATTTCGAAAACCAAAAGCAAACGGGATTCAGCGTGGAATCGGTATCTGGTCAACCAACGCTTTATCAATACTTAGGCGAAGTAACCTATACAAATGGGGATAAAGGCGATATCGATTCTACATTGGTAAAAGAGGATGGAGAATTTAAAATTCAATTTATCGATGTTATTAGATAAATAATCTGGCTGGCCATCGTTGATGATTGAAGTTTAAACTGAGTGAATGCTCAGTGAACTTTTGATTGGGTAGGTAGTGTCCCTTACCCGTTACTTTTGCAGAAAGAAGTTAATTACTTTTTATGAATAGATATAAATGCTAGAATTGCATTTATGAAAGTATTTATTTCGCATTCTAACCACTTTGATTTTAAAAACCAATTATATCTACCATTAAGAAAATCTCAGTTAAATTCTAGGCATCAAATCTTTTTACCAGAAGAAGACGGCAAAATTAATACGAAAGAAACTATCAAAAATTCCGATTTACTAGTAGCAGAAGTTTCCTTACCTTCAATTGGATTGGGCGTAGAGATCGGCTGGGCAGATTCTTTTAATATTCCGATTGTATGTATTTATAAGGATGGTAAGAGTTTTTCTAGCTCACTAAAGTTCTTAACAAATAAATTTATTTCTTATAAAAATGAAGACGATATGATTGTAAAGTTGTCCAAAGTATTTGAGGCTAAATAATTTGGCTGGGGAGTCTGTACGTAGTCAGGAACTACTTCCAAGTATTCCAAATTAGTGTTTGAACTGAAAAATAACTAGAAAAGAGAAAAGTCCCAATCTTTGCTGGCTGCAAAGCGGGACTCTGTTTAATCGTTTTATCTCCTTCCAGTACCTTTAGGCGGCCATGAAGAATGTCCTCTGATAGGACTCGGGCAGAAGATCTGCGGTGGCAGGATATGTCATAAAACCCTTCGAAAAGATTGAAGTCCTTACGAAGATCATTGTGGCCTCTATCCTATGACCTATTGATCCTCTCGTGACCACCTTGTACTCGCAGCCAAGTACTTGACCGCAGTCAACCATTTCACCTTCGTTGTTCCGTACAAACAGTAGTTGACCTAACACAGGGCTAGAATAGATAATTCCGTCACTTGGTGATTCCATCTCGCTCACCTCCTTGTGGCTATTTTAGTCTGTTTGTTGCGTATATTATACTGAAATTTAGGCTAAATGTCAATGCTATGGGGTGGCTGGGGAGTCAGGATTCGAACCCTACGTGGTTGAAGGTAATAAAAGCCTGTTTAGCCCTTTAAATTTATTAAAGATATGCTGTAGATTGGTTTCCTGCTGTATAATAGGTTCTAACTTCGTCTAGTGTAGAGCGCCACAAGGGCCCGTAGCTCAATGGTAGAGCAACTGCCTCTTAAGCAGTGTGTTGTGGGTTCGAATCCCACCGGGCTCACCATTGTTTATTTGTTATTGAGCTCACAGATCAAGAATCAAATAAAAGCTAGCATCTAGTTAAAGGAGGTACTTATGAAAATGGGAACCCACGGTGCACACCATACTTGTGCAATGTGCTCGGTCGCAAAAGCCACTGGAATGATGAAAAAACATCCAGAAAACTGTAACTGCGAAGAAGCACAAAAAGCGAAAAACGAAGATAAATAGTAAATTAACTAATTAGATGACACCCCAAAAATAGAAATAGTCTTGGCTGCTTTCATTGTCAAATGGCAAAAGACTAGTGTAAATTTCTTAATATTCTACACTCTTCCATAGTTTTATAAACACGATTTAAATATGGGCAAATAAGGTGTTATAACTTTTGAGCACCGGGCTTACCAAATTTAGGCAGCCGGTATAGAGGGGGGAGAAATGTGGTTTTGACTGGGAGAGGACCCGTATTTAAAAGGATCCTTTACCAGAGCGTGTTTGAGCACTTCGTCCATTGTTTCTACAAAGGTGAATTTCAGCTCTTTTTTAGTTTTTGTGGGAATATCTTCCAGATCTTTTTTATTTTTCTTTGGCATCACTATTTCTTTTAGCCCAGCTCGGTGCGCTGCCAATACTTTTTCCTTTACGCCGCCAATTTCGAGTACTTTTCCGCGAAGAGTGGATTCACCAGTCATACAGAGGTCTTTTCGAACTGGCACCTGGGAAACAAGACTTACCAGAGCGGTGGCCATAGTTACGCCGGCACTCGGACCGTCTTTGGGGATACCACCAGACGGAACGTGAACATGGATATCATGAGTTTTGAAAAAGTTTTCTTTTACACCAATTTCCGCGGCTCTTGTACGAGCGTAAGATAAAGCTGCTTGAGCACTTTCCTTCATGACATTTCCTAGACTTCCCGTAAGGGTCAGACTGCCTCTCCCAGGCATAGCGGTTGCTTCTACGCTAAGTACTTGACCTCCAACAGAGGTCCAAGCGAGACCGGTGGAAACGCCTATTTCGTTTTTCTTTTCCGCGGCCCAAGGTTCAAATTTTTCTGGTCCTAGATACTTACGAAGAGTCTTTGGAGTTACTTCCGCACTTTTTATTTTGTTTTCTACAATAGCTCTAGCTATTTTACGACAAACGGTAGCCAATTCGCGCTCAAGATTTCGAACCCCGGCTTCACGAGTGTATTTGGAAATTATTGTTTGTTTTGCCGCATCGGTTACTACTATTTTCTTGTCCTTCAACCCATGGGCTTCCAATTGTTTGGGGAGAAGATACCCACTGGCAATGTGAAATTTTTCTTCTTCGGTGTAGCCAGGAAACTCAATGATTTCCATTCTGTCACGCAAAGGGGCGGGAATAGTATCCAGTACGTTGGCGGTGGTGACAAACATCACCTCTGAAAGGTCGTAGGGGACTTCTAGATAATGATCCGAGAAGCTGTGATTTTGCTCTGGATCCAAAGCCTCAAGTAGGGCGGAGGTCGGATCTCCTCGGAAATCAAAACCCACCTTGTCTATTTCATCCATCATAAAGACTGGGTTTTTGGTTTTGGCTTCTTTCATGGCTTGGATGATCCGACCCGGGAGGGCGCCGACGTAGGTTCGGCGGTGTCCGCGAATCTCCGCCTCATCGCGTATGCCGCCAAGGGAAACTTTGACAAATTCCCGTCCCAGAGATTTAGCGATAGATTTGCCCACCGAAGTCTTCCCGGTTCCTGGTGGTCCGGCAAAACAAAGAATTGGCCCTTTTATTTTTCCCGTTAATTTATGAACCGCTAGGTATTCAAGGATACGTTCTTTTATTTTGTTTAGACCGTAGTGATCCCTGTTTAATATTTTTTCGGCTTCTTTTACATTTATCTTACTCTCGGACTTATTTTTCCATGGTACTTCTACCAACCAATCCAAATAGGCGCGTATATAGGAAGTTTCTGGAGAAAACTGCGGCATTTTTCGGAGGCGATCCAGCTCCTTCAAGGCTTTCTCTTGGGTATCCTTGGCCATGCCAGCGGCTCTTATTTTCTTTTCTAGTTCAGAAAATTCTTCTTTTTCTTCTTTAACCCCCAATTCCTTCTCTATGGTTCTCAGTTGTTCGCGAAGAAAGGCTTCCTTAGCATTTTTACCTATCTCTTCCGCTGTGCGATCTTGGATCTTTCGGGCGGTTTTGTGCACCGAAACCTCTTTGGACAAGTATTCTTCGAGTATTTTCAGTCTGGCCTTTAGATTTGGGGCTTCGAGCAAGGCTTGTTTTTCAATAGATTTGAGATCCAGATTAAAAATTATCATGTCCACCGTTTGCATGGGTCGGGATAGATCAAAAATTGTGGGTATCAGATCGAGGGGAACAGATTTACCCATAGATATTATTTGGCGAAATTTTTCGACAATTGGTCGAACAATTGCTTCTATTTCTTCACGAGAAAAAGAGGTTTCTGGTATTTCCCGGACTTGTGATTCAAAAAAGGGGTCTACCTGGGTGTGCTCGATTATTTTTGCTTTGGAAACACCCTCGACGGTAATATTTATTATGCCATCAGGTAGTCTCTGAACGGAAATAATTCTCGATATGGTCCCGACATCAAAAAGATCGGTAGTGGTTGGGTCGTCGACATCCTGGCTTTTTTGCATGACCATTAGTAGTTTTTTATTTTTGGTCAAGGCTTCTTCCAAGGCTCGTACCGATTTATCACGCTTTAGAGAAATAGGTACTTTGGCATTTGGCAAAATGACTACGTTTCGTACTGGTATAAGGGGTAATTTTTGTTTGGGTTCTTTTTCCATACCCATACATTTTAGCAGTTTTGTCAATAGACTGCTAGAGGCCTCTTAGGGGCGGTCAAAATGCGATTTATTTCACATATTTTTAAAGAACATTCTGGTAAATTAAAACAATGTGTAAAGGTACAAGCTGCAGTTGCGGAGGATAATGCTTCGGCAGTTAAAATTTAATAGCAACAAAAGACTGGTTTTCAAAGCCAGTTTTTTGTTTATAAATATTATAGTAAAGGATAATATAGGGTCGCCGATTGGAAAATGTGGGGACTACCACCAACAAAAAACTAGCCTTTCAGCTAGCTTCTTGTCCTAATACAGTAAATGTAGTTTACTTCTTTCCTAATTCTTCATTAATCCATTTAAGTTTCTCTTCCAGCATCTCCTTTTTTGCTTCAAGATGCCTCTTTGATTCTTTATGTTCCTGACAACAGCCCATTGCCATCATTCCATGTTCTCCAGGAGAACATTGACATTTATGATCGGACATATATTTCACCTCCTATTCTGTAATTATTTAAAATACTAACACATAAATCTGATTATTAAGAGTAATGTATGTTAAAAGTTAGGCGTCATCTGGTAAAATGCTGTGGTCTGGTGGCAGGCGACAAGACACCTCCTCTCTCCCTCCTTGAGATTGGAATGTGGTGCGAAGCGAAACCTGTCCGGCCAAGCCTTGCAGTCCTCTTTCACCAGACACCAAACTTGCGGAAAAAGGGGTTGCAGATAAGCGAATATTGTCAACAAGTAAGACAAACATCGGGCAACTGCGACTTCCCTTCCGACTGGGCCTGGAGATTAATAGAAAGCGGTCTTCAGGTTCATTTAGGGCTCTGTGTGTGATACCTACCACATGCAGAGTCCTTTTTCTTTTGCAAATATATTTTCAGTAAAGAAAAGTCCCCATCGGAACTAATTACCAAAAATAAACTTCTCCCTAAACTTTGTTAAAAAGAACCAATACTATAGTTGTGATGGGGTCGGTTGGTAGGGGAAGTCAGAATTTTTTATGCGGGGCTACTCTAGTTCTATGGTCAAGACTTCCACCGTATCCGTACTTGGAATTAATTCACCAGTGATTTTTACCTTTTTTCTATCGAAATCTGAGGCCTTTTTACCACCAGAATATTTAGTATCATCTGTAAATTTTAGCTCTGTTGTTTTACCTTGATCGTCGGAAACAGAATAACTATATCTTGGGGCTTCGTTCTCGTTTTGAGGATCCCCGTAAACTAGGTTTAGAAACCCTTTTAATTCGATAGTAGAACTCGCTGCGTCTTGATTAGAAGTGTCTTCAGCAGCGGTGTCTTTTGTTGTAGGATCTTGGTCTTTAGTCTGAGTCGATATATTATTATTTTCTTCTTTCAATTTGGAATTTTCCCAGTACAAAAACCCCGCTACAGAAGTTGATAAAACAGCGATTACTGCTAAACTTACTACTAAAATTTGGATTTTTGTTAGGCTCATTACCTATGATTTTCCTATAATTAATACGAAAGGTCAACCTGCCGATGTCTTAATTTCACGACATTAATTTGAGGATAAAAAACATGGGGTCGACGTCTGCTAGAAGTAGGGAACTACTACCAAATGAAAAACCCAGGGCTGTTACAGCAACTCATCTAGAGTGCTATAACCCTGGGCAACCAATTAGGGTTTTCAGTCTAGGAACTGTAAATGGCGTCTGCAAAGACAAATCCTGCACCAAGTACAAGGAGAAACTGACCAGCAAGAAAAAATTTGCCTGCTATCATAGTTCTACCCGTACTCTCTACGCTCACTGAATAATCGTCGGAAGTGAGCATCTGAAATTTATTAAGTTTCTTATTCGTGGGAACAAATTTAACTAAACTAAAAGCGAAAGCTACAGTAGTTAACCCAATTCCCACGCAGGCTATGATAATCCCTAGGACTGTGAATACCACGACTACTCTCCCTTTTCATGAATTCAATTGTTAGTGAAAATATACCAAAATTAAGTAGGTAAGTCAAAGCTATAGGGTGATGGGGTCGTTGGCTGGAAGATGTGGGGAACTACTTCCAACAGTCCCAGCAGTTTTTAAGTTAATCAAGGAATTTAAAGGTTGTGAGCATTTTTTCAGTAGTACTGTTGAGAGTATAACGTATATCTAGGACTGTCTCTCTGTATTCTAAAATTATAATTTTCAACGAGTCTAATTTCCCCTCCCCCTCTTGCATAGAGTTAGGATTGTTCCATTTAACATTAACTCCTGACATTTCGAAATAGTACGCAGTTTGACCAGCAAATTGAGTGCTAGTTAATGGAGTGATCGATTTAGGTTTATTAACAGCATTTTTATTATCATCGTAGATAATCTCAGCAATTTGATTAAGTGATTTATTATAGTATTCATGCGGATTATCAACTGAATAGTATTTCATCTCGGTAATATGAATTTTCAAAAATTCATTATTTGGTTTTAA
>SDBV01013414.1_pt1 | contig 10437 bp, 10 predicted proteins | sample 2277081 | NCBI WGS metagenome assembly SDBV01 (sample SAMN10402039, study PRJNA504765) | marine sediment metagenome | isolation source: marine sediment core GS10_PC15, 223 cmbsf | place: Arctic Ocean: Southern Knipovich Ridge | collected 2010
TTTCGTTTTACTTTGCATTATATTTTTGCTTTTATGTTTTTATTCTGTTTTTTTGTTTGTGTTTGCTTTATTTGCTTTTCTCATAGAGCTTGGTTGACCATCCTCACAATTCTGCTCAGTCTTTGTTTATGAGTTTTGAAGCACTTATAGCCTATAATATGGAACTTGAAAGCTTTGTGGTATCAGGCCATAGCAAATAAGCTTAAATTGAGTATAATAGAAGTGTTAGGATAATGACAATCTATTAAGGAGCAATGAGCAGACCAGCAACGACAATCTTAACCTATTTTAGGAGAATATGCATGAAATTACATACTACCATTAGGATTCTATGCAGCTTCATACTACCTATTTTCATAGCATATCCTTCTTATGAAGAAAAATCGCCTCTTTTTTTTGGATCCTATACCGATAATTTCGTTATCCGCTGGGGATTTCAAAGCATCTGCCAGCACTGTTATGATCCACGACCAACCAATTTCGCCACGAGCTCATCGGGTATAACAACCTTTGATCCTCTTGATGTAAAAGCGGGTGATATTATCTTTGTGCGTAATATTGTGTCCTTTATGAAAAATCTCCATCCCTTGATCAAGCAACCTTATATTATTATCACGGCAGGAGATTTTTTAGAGAGAGTAAGAAAAAAGTCACTCGCTATGCTTAACAATAAGAAAATCATTGCATGGTTCGGCGTGCATGCATCAGCAACATCCCACTCTAAATTCTATCCGATTCCACTTGGTATCTTTCAAAAACCGGAGCATTATGCAAAGCGAGCAGAGTTTGCTCAGATATTTGCTAAGCTACGCCAATCACCAAAATCAGAATTGCTGTACAGTAATTTCAATGTTCGAAAAAATAAGCCGGACCGACTCACTGCTCAGGCCATTTTTGGTAAAGCCTCTTTCTGCACTCAAAGAAAACGTAAGCCTTTTTTAAATTTCATGAAAGAGATGGCCCAATTCAAATTCGCGCTTTCACCAGGGGGAAGAGGCCCTGACACATACCGTACGTGGGAGGCTTTGCTTGTTGGAACGATTCCTATCGTGAAAACCTCTCAGCTCGATGAACTCTATGAAGGTTTACCGGTTCTCATTATTAAGGATTGGAAAGAAGTTACTCCCCAGTTTCTTGAGCAAAAGTACGCAGAAATAACGGCTAAAAAATTCACTATCGAGAAGCTTTTTCTCGAGTATTGGCTTAAAAAAATAGAGCGTGTAAAGGAAGCTTTTCTCAACGCTTAAAAATAAGACGGATAAATGGATTAGACATTTATCTTATCACAGAGCATTTAATTGAAGCTTGGTGTCTTAAACAGAGTAATAGATCTGCTTATGCTATTAACTCCTGGCACTGAGGAGGTAGAAATATTTACCACAAGTTGTATTGTTTTAATGTCTTCATCATTCGGTAGCATATTTGCCTCACACGTAATAGTCATCTGAGCCACTCCCTTTTTTTCTAAAGATGGCAAAAATCCTGTTAGGCTAAAAATGTCATCAACGGCTTTCTGACGAATGTGAAATACTGTAGACTGTACCGAACAATAGTTCAAACCTGAGGGAGAAAAGCCCTCAATGTGTAAGCGTACATTTTTAAGCGGCTTCTTGCCTGTATTTTTTATACCTACAGTATAATGAGCCTGATGTCCTTCCTCCAGAATGGTATCTCCCTCCATACTTATTTTAATCCGCGCACCCTGAACGGAAAAACTGATAATCGCTAAAAAGAAAGTGATAGCATTACAATATGCCGACAAACTTTTCGTGTGTAATGTCTCCATATACTCGATTCCTTCCTTAACACTCCCCAGCCTTGAAAGCCGAAGATTCTTGCTTTGCAGGGTGACCCATGATCATCCCTCCATAAGCTTTGAGACGATATGCCCCGCTACCTTATCTTTAGCTGAATAATTTATTATCACCTTGGCTTTCGGCAACTATTCTTAATCTATAGCCTTTTTCTACGAAGGCAAGCATCAAAAACTTCCCTTTTTTAAACTTTGCTTTGCGCTTTACATCCAACAGCTAACGCAACTGATTTTACAGCGTATCCAAGGTATTAATTGTATAGCATATACCTTAGGATAAAATCAACCATCTACAGTCCGAACATCCATTATAACCCACTACAGAGAACATTAAAAAATCGAGTGTTATTATTGCAGTTTGAAGTCTATCATTGGTATCCTAAGTTATAGCAATAGTGCATATAGAGAAAATCGCCATGGGGGGCAGATTATGATCAGCTATAAAAGAGTATTGTTTGGAATAAGCCTTTTTTTTCTGGGCATTCACCAAACTAGTGCAAGCATCGAAAAAAAAATAGGTGTGCTCGGAACGGGATATGTAGGTCTTGTCCTAGGAACATGTCTCGCTGAATTTGGCAACAGCGTTATATGCGCAGACATCGATACAGATAAGATTGAAATGCTCAAAAAAAATCAGATTCCCATATACGAGCCCGGCCTTCCAGAAATGATAAGCTCTCTCACAAAAAAGGGAACCTTAACATTTAGCGATAATCCTGAAGAAACTATACGCAATTGCCAGGTCATCTTTATAGCTGTCGGTACACCCACGAGCGAAGATGGCAAAGCCGATTTGTCTGCGGTAAAATCGGTAGCACGTATTATTGGAGAAAACCTCAACGAATACAAAGTAATTTGTACTAAAAGCACCGTTCCTATTGGCACCAGCGCTGAAATCAAAAATATTATAGCTCATCATAATCAAAATAACATAGGATTTGATATTCTATCAAATCCGGAGTTTCTTAGAGAAGGATCAGCTGTTCATGATTTCCTCTATCCAGATAGGGTCGTGATTGGATACGAATCAGAAAAGGCGCTCACAATACTCATGGATATTTACCACCCACTCAATACCCAAAAAGTGCCATTTGTCTATACTGATATGGCATCAGCAGAAACTATAAAATATGCGAGCAATGCTTTCTTAGCAACGAAAATTTCATTTATTAATGAAATTGCCAATCTCTGTGAGGAAACGGGGGCTAACGTAACCAAAGTTGCAGAAGGTATGGGGCATGATACCCGTATTGGCCCAAAATTTCTGCTCCCGGGACCCGGATATGGAGGATCTTGCTTTCCTAAGGATATCCAAGCACTGCTTCATAAAGCACAATCATCTTCTATCGACTTAAAAGTGGTAGGTGCAGCTCTAGAAGCAAATAATGCACAGAAAATGCGTATTGTTGAAAAAATATCCCGTTTGAGCAACTATGATCTTGAAGGAAAAACCGTTGCCATTCTTGGTCTCGCTTTTAAAGCAAATACGGACGATATTCGTTATTCACCCGCAATTACCATCATCGAAAGCATACTTAATGCAGGAGCTTTCGTAAAAGGCTATGATCCTGCGGCAAATAGCACCATGCAGAAAATCATACCGAATATTCAGTATTGTAATTCTCCCTATGATGCAGTAACGAATGCTGATATTAGTGTGATTCTTACTGAATGGGATGAATTTAAAACAATGGATTTAAAGAAGATTCGCTCACTGGTGAGGCAACCGGTCCTTTTAGACACACGTAATCTAATTGACATTAATGAGTTGCACCAACTAGGATTTAGATGGGAAAACATCGGGGGGGCGAGAACAAGCCGCTCAATCTCTACCGATAATTAAGAAAACAGGAAGACAATAAGGATATCTATGAGTACCCAACTGAGATTATCACTCGTATGTATTGTGGTCTTGATGACCATCACTACCTATGCAGAATATCATGAAAAATCTCCACTCTTATACGGAACTTTTAGCGAAAACTTTATAGATCGCTGGGGCTTTCAAAGCATAGCAGATCATTGCTATGATCCACGCATTGAAGCTTTTCCTACAACACCATCACGTATTACCACCTTTGAACCAAGTCTGGTCAAACCGGGCGATATTATTTTTGTACGCAATATCAAAGAATTTTTCATGACTCTTCATACAAAAATCACCAATCCATACATAATCATTACAGCTGGCGATTATAAAGACGCAGTTAAAGAAGAATTTCTTGATTTTCTTAATGATGAAAAAATAATTGCCTGGTTCTGCGTGCACCCGTGCCCTCCAACACACCCTAAATTTTATGCTATTCCTCTCGGAATATTTCAACGCAAAGAGTTTTATGACAACCGCAACTCACTTACAAAGCTCTTTGCACAGTGGCGTCATATGCAAAAAGAACATTTACTCTCCTCAAACTTTGGACTGCGACCTAAGTTTAAACCTGCACGGAATGACATTTTTGATTTTTTTAACAATAAGGATTTCTGTCAAAAATTGCAACCCCAACCTTTTCTGGAATACATGGAAAAAATGGCCCAGTTCAAATTTGTTCTATCGCCCCAGGGCATAGCTCCCGACACCTATAGGACCTGGGAAGCTCTCCTCGTTGGCACCATCCCTATTGTTGAAACTTCGCATCTAGATCCTCTGTATGCAAACTTGCCAATTCTTATAATACCGTGCTGGCACGCAGTAACTCCTGCCTTTCTTGAAAAAAAATATAATGAGTTTAAGAAGCAGAAGTTCAATATAGAGAAATTGTTTATGGAGTATTGGTGGAAAAAGATAAAGGACGTACAACAAGAATTCTTGCTAAGACAGAAAGCTTCTACTTCCTACTAACAACATATAAAGAAAATGCTCTGTGGAAATTAGTAGCATATACAATACTTTATTCTTGAGTCGATTCTTGTTTGCCCCAATATACTGAACAACAATAATGCAGATCTTAGAAGAGGTAATGTAATGTATTGCAGTCTACTTTATGAAAATGCTAGGTTTATGTTAAGGCTCATACAAAAAGTAGAACGTCCTTAAATGAAAATTTCACCCTATTGAGGAGAACATCCATGAAATTAGGAAAAATCCTTATGATCCTATGTGGTTTCATACTACCTGTTTTTATACTATACCCAATGTATGAAGAACAATCAGATCTTTTTTATGGGTCATATACCGATAATTTTGTTATACGATGGGGATTTCAATTTGGCTGCCAGCATTGCTTTGATCCACGCATTAAACTTTTTCCAACTAAGAGAAACAAAATAACGACATTTAATCCCGAAAGCGTAAACCCAGGAGATATTATATTTGTGCGCAATGTCGACAAATTTATCAAGGGGATGCATCCATTGATTAAGAATCCCTATATTATGGTAACCGCTGGTGACTACAAAGATGCAGTAAAGCCTCGCCACATGGCGTTTCTAAATAATATCAACATAATCGCCTGGTATAGTGTACATCCCTGCTGGAGATTACATGCCAAATTTCATCCCATTCCTCTCGGAATATTTCAGAACAAAAAAAACTACTTACGCAGAAGGAACCTCACGCAATATTTCAGCAAATTACGCCACACACCCAAAGAGAAATTGTTGTACATGAATTTCGGTTTTCGCCGCAAATTTAAACCTAAAAGAAATCTTGTGCATAGGCTCTTTGCGAACGCTCCTTTTTGTACCAAATCTGGCCGAGTACCTTTTGGAAAGTATATGAATGATATGTCTCAACATAAATTTACTCTTGCACCGCGAGGCGTAGGTCCTGATACCTATCGTGCATGGGAAGCGATGCTCGTAGGTTCGATCCCTATTGTTCAATCTTCACAGCTAAATTCGCTATATGCTGATTTACCTGTTCTTATTGTGCAAAAATGGGAAGATATAACGCCAGAATTTCTTGAACAAAAATATGCGGAAATATGTTCAAAAAAGTTTAATATAGAAAAATTATTTATGGAATATTGGTGGAAAAAGATAAAGGATGAACAACAAAAATTTTTTCTAAGATAGAAAGCCTTTCTTATAACCTAGTAACTAATGAAGGAAAAATATGATAAAATCAATACTCTATACACTACTCTTTTGGAGTTCTTTCTTTATCCACTTTACAGCTCAAGGAGAGCTAGTAGAATCATTTCAACCAAGAAAACTAAAAATCCTGGTCGCAACAAACATATTTCCTAAAAGTTCTGAAACATTCGTTATGAACCACATTGTACATCTCCTCAAACAAGGGCATGATGTCTCTATTTATGCAAACAAAAAAAATAAAAAGGCCATGCGTAATGTCGTCCTACAACACAAAATCATTTTTAAAACGTATATACACAAAATACCACGTGATATTGGTTCGTTTGATATTATTCTTTGTCAATTTGGCATGCATGGCAAGAAGTTCGCTGCCCTTAAAACAAGCAGAAATTTGAAGGCAAAAGTAGTAACATTCTTTAGGGGCAATGATATAAGCCGTAGAAAATATCTGAAGCGAAGTTTTTATGCCCCTCTCTTTAAACAGGGTGATCTATTCATCCCTATATGCGAATTTTTTAAAAGGAGATTAATCTCAATGGGAGCACCCAAAGAAAAAATGGTTGTTCTTCATGACGCAATCGACTGCACTCAATTCTCCTTCTCTTCACACCCATGCACCAACGATGATATTAATCTTATTACCATTGCGCGTCTCGTTGAAAAAAAAGGGATAGCTGATGCCCTGAGAGCATTACAGAAAGTGGTTAAACGCTTTCCAAAAACGAAATTAACGATTGTTGGAGATGGCCTCCTCAAATCAAAGTTACAAGCACTTACCAAACAACTAGCACTCACCAATAATGTCCAATTTACTGGATGGCTTCCACCAAATAAAATCCCTCAACTTTTAGCACAATCCCATATTTTTGTGTTGCCTTGCAGAACAGCTAAAAATCATGACCAAGATGGAACTCCTAATTCAATTATTGAAGCTATGGCCTGCGGTCTTCCTATTGTAAGCACTTCCGTCAGTGGTATACCAGAAGTAGTACAAGATGGTAGAAATGGATTTCTCGTTCCAGCACGTGCTCCGTCATTACTTGCACAAAAAATCGAATACCTTATTGAGCACCCCGAAATTCGAGAAGATTTCGGTAGAGAAGGACGCACTCGAGTAGAAACTATATTTAACATAAACCATAATATCAAAATACTTGAAGATATTTTCTATGAATTATGTAATGCATCTTCAATATACCAATAGGCTATGTGAATCCGAGAAAACTCGTGGCCCTGATTTCTTGGTACAAAATTATAAGCACTATTATTCGTCATATTTTTATACGGTAAGACCCTTATAAAAATATGACGAATAACATGCACAAAGTCATAACGCCCCCGCCGAGCGAGGGGTATAATGAACCCCAAAATTCAGACCACTAGCTAAGATATATTTTTTCCTCCAAAATATATAGTTCGAATTTTAAGGCTTTGGTGGCATTAGAAGCCATAAGAAATGAAGCAACAATAGTTGAATTATCCAAATGCAGAACTGGATAAACCTTATCAAGGGGCCTCGTTTGCCATGCGTCTACTTCATCCATAACTTCATCTGTTACCGTTGAGATAAGATCGGCAGAGACTTCGGTTTGGTAAATTTCCTCAATATGAGATTGTATCTCCCTGAGAGTCATACCACGAGCATAGAGAGATAGAATCTTGTCATCAAAGCCTGGGAATCTGCATTGATGTTTACCTATTAACTGTGGTTCAAAATTGCCTGTCCGATCTCGTGGAATCGCAACATCCAGTTCACCTTCATCTGTAAGGAGACTTTTTGCTGTGACCCCATTTCTGTAATTGCCATCCTGTTTTGATGAACCATGTTTCTTATAACCCAAATATTAGGTCAGTTCAGCTTCAAGAATCCGCTCAACCAGGGCCCTTTTTAGTTTCTTATACGTTCCATTTTCACCAAAGATGTCCTCTGATTTTTTGTAGCCTTTTAATAGCTCATCTAACATTTTTTTATCAAATGACATACTTAAACCCTTTCTGGTTTTTACATTATAGTATGCCACTTACACAAAATTTAGGACACTCTCAATTGTCCAGATTCATCAAAGCCTTGCGCATCCAGCTGCTCTTGCAACCTTATATAGGCTCTTACCTGGCTCTCTTCAAATCCAACTGTTGATACCGCATAACCTCTTGCCCCAAATTTCTCACCATTAAAATTCCTCTTTCTTCCTCCAAATTGCCTGGCAACTGCTATTGCGCTTTTCCCCTTAATATACCCTATCACTTCTGATACTAAATATTTTGGCGGAATTCTTATCAGCATATGCACATGATCTTGCACCATATGACCCTCTGTTATTTTACTTTCCCTTTGCCTGGCCAATTCATGAAAAACCTGACCTAAATACTCTCTGATTTTCCCGCACAACTCCTTCTTTCTCTCTTTGGGTATGGAATACCACATGATATTTGCAGTCCCACTTAGAATGGCTTAAACTTGCATAGGATGTTGTTGTCATATTTTTTCTCCTATTGGACCGTCAAGCCCTTAGGAAAATATAGCGCAACAACATCTTTTACTGAATCTTATGGCCAAGCCTTTGCTAGTCTCACTAGTCAAACTAGTGGTTTGCCTGTCTTTTAATCATCAAGCTCTTTTTGCAAGAGTAGATTGAGAAAGATGAAACGTGGGTAGGCTCCATATTTTTCCAACTTTTATAAACTCATTTGTAATGAGAATAAGCGGAATATGTAATCAGGATAGATTGAGAAGAATGCTCTCTAAGTCTTCTCTTACCTTACTTACATCAAATTTTTGCTCCATAATTGCTCGGCCATTTAACCCATATGCTTTCCCAACTTCAGGATAGTCTATAAGAAACCTAATTTTTTGTGCAAGGCCATGTGGATCGTGTTGCTTAACCAATAATCCGTTAATTCCATCTTTAACTATCTCTGGAATTCCACTTACCATAGTACTAATAACAGGCAATCCACAAGCCATTGCCTCTTTTAAGGCATTAGGGATGCCATCTATATTGTGCTTCATACTAACGCACGGCAATATAAAAATGTGTGCATTGGCTAAATATTGAGCAACTTCGGCCGGACTCTTCCAGCCTACAAAAACAACTTTATCTGCTAAGCCTAACGTGCGAGCAAGCCTTCTTAGCTTTGGCATTAAAGGCCCATCCCCAATAATAGTATATGTTATCTTTGGAAAGTATTGCACTACTTCCCGTACTGCTTTAAGAGCGTCCTCAATACCTTTTTTTTGAATCAATCGAGTTACTGTTACTAAATGTACAATCCCATCTTGGTCTAGTTTATGTTCTGAAAGTGAAAACCTGGAACAATCGATCGAAGAATAATGCACGCGTATTTTTTCAGAAGGAAATCCTAAAGAAATCAATCTTTTTCTAAAGGAAGCACAAACTGGCAAAAAGAAATCGCCATATTTAGACAAATATTTATATTTTCTAGTAATATCAGCGCCTCTAAAGCAAGTGATCAGTTTTGCTCGTAAATTATGCTTCCTCTTAATTTTCACAAATTTTTCTCCAAGATCGCCAAACTGACAAATGATGAAATCATACGTAGTAATATCAGATGGCAATTTCCCATAATGGATCTTAGCTATCCCCCGATACTTAATAAGACTTTCATGGAGGGAATGACTACTGTTTTTATAAGAATAAATACTAACATCATGGCCAAGATCAAGAAGCCCTGCAATTTGGTTAACGATCATTATCTGTGGCCGGAAGGGGAATTGCTGGGTTACAATAAGAATTTTAAGCTTCTTTTTTTGAGAGGCAATGGGAGAATCTGATAACTTATTATTCAGAGTTCCCTTACCATCTAGTGTCAAAGCTTGAGATTGGGCACTGAACTCGTATTCTTCGCTTTCAGCGAACCCATCACAATGAAAAAGGAGAGTTGCACTCCATAAAAGAAAAATGTGAGTTGGAGTTATCTGCATTATACCCTCTCGATTGATTGTTATCTAGTCACTCATTTCACGCAAAAGGTTAAGGCTTACGTATCAGTATTACACCCACCTTGTTTAAGATATCTGAATATATGAGCACACAAGTAGTTCTTTTCAGAATCAATTCCATGGCCGTAACGTTCAGTACAACCTGAGGTGGACCCCAAACGTTGGACAAAAATTGACCGAGAATAAGCTAGTTTTGCAAGCCCAAAATTAGTTAAATTGATGCCTTCTTTTGCTCATTCATCATCTCCAATTGTAATTTATATTTAAGCTCTTTTCAAGCAAAAATCGTTGCTTTTGATATGGCCCTCCCTTCCATATAAATTTCATGTGGAGTTTTATAATTAAGTGACTGGTGCTGCCTTTCATGGTTATAGAACTCAAAGTATCTTTCTAAACTAGTTTTTACGTCTTGAGCTGTATTGTAATCTTTCAAATACACTTCCTCATATTTTACTGAACGCCAAAGTTTCTGAACAAAGATATTATCAAAAACTCGCCCCTTGCTATCCATGCTAATCGCGATCGGCTGTCTCTGCAAAACGCCTATAAAGGCATTTGAAGTAAATTGAGAGCCTTGATCAGTATTAAAAATTTCTGGGCAGCTTATTTCTAGAGCTGCTTCTAAAGC
>SDBV01013415.1_pt1 | contig 10436 bp, 7 predicted proteins | sample 2277081 | NCBI WGS metagenome assembly SDBV01 (sample SAMN10402039, study PRJNA504765) | marine sediment metagenome | isolation source: marine sediment core GS10_PC15, 223 cmbsf | place: Arctic Ocean: Southern Knipovich Ridge | collected 2010
AAAACACGGAGATACTCCTTGTGGATAATAATTCAACAGATGGAAGTGTAGACTTTGTAAGAGAAAAATTTCGGGATATTAAAATCATAGAGAATAAAGAAAATTTAGGGTTTAGTGGGGGGAATAATGTGGGTATTGAAAGATCAAGCGGGTCTTTAATAGCTTTGGTCAATCCTGATACGATACTAGACGAAAATTGGTTGAGGATACTGGTAAACGTTGCGTTGTCAGACGAAAAGATAGGCATTGTCGGCGGAAAGATTTATTTCTGGCCGGATTCAGAGAGAATACAATTTAGCGGTGCAAAATTAAATATTTCGATTATATATTCCCAAGAACTAAATAGCAGTAAGTCCAACGCTGCTGGATATGCTACTGTTTCAGAATCAGACTTTGTCAGTGGATGCTCTTTACTAGTTAAACGAGAAGTAATCGATGAAATAGGGCCGCTCGATCCAATATTTTTCATATACTTTGAAGAGGTAGACTGGTGTTTTAGTGCCAAAGAAAAAGGTTATAAAGTAATCTATGTCCCAACAGCGGTTGTTTACCACAAAAAAGATTTCGATATTACACCGTTTCAAAACTATTACCTGAATAGAAATTTGGTTATTTTCTATTTCAAACATGCTAAAACAAGGGTTTTAATTCCATTTTTGTTATTAAAATTAATAGCACTGCCAAGTGACATGATTAAGCAATACCGTAAATATAAGACCATAAAAATACCTATTGCATATCTCAAAGCTAATCTGTGGTGTATACTTAATCTGCCAAGATTGATTAAAAAGAGGATTACAAGAAATAGGACATAAGGAGTTTACATGCTTGACAGGGATAATCTAACGATATACATAGTAACCCATAAACTTCCTCCAGATCCTCGTGCAACTGGAGGGCATGTACATGCCAATAATTTATACAACGAATTAAAAAAGAAAGGATTTCTTGTTAGGATAATATCAACCAGCTCATCATCCACTGTTTACAAAACGATAAAATTATCAGTATTTCATTACTTTCCAGCCATAGAAATTATTTTGTTCTCTTTTTTAGCGTCGACAGTAATCGTATTTGATTTCTTAAAAGAAAAGCGGAAAATAATTGTCAATACGCAAGGTCGAGCAATGCATTTAGTTGGCATTTTATTAAAAATAATTAGTCTTAAGAAATTTAAATTTGTAATGACACAACATGCAACAGAGCCCTTCTTCATAAAAAAAACAATTAAACAACTAAAATCAAAGCGCACACTACCAAACAGTCTTTATCTCCTACCCGGGTTTTTACTATTCCACTTGCTTGAGAGAACTGCATACATATTCTCAGATAAAATTGTATGCGTAAGTGATAAAATAAAACAAGAATGTCTTGAAGAAGGCGCTAAAAAAGAAAAACTCAAAGTAATTTATAATGCAACATATCCAGTTAAAAAAACAGATAAGGGAATCGGAACCTATTTTTTGTTTTTAGGCATAGATGCTTATACAAAAGGTTTAGACATTTTGTTAGAATCATTTAATCTTTATCTTAAAAAAGGTGGGGAAAAAGATCTTTACATATGCGGCATTGATAAAATAGGTCATAGTCACGAAAAAATTAGGCTATTAGGACTAGTATCTGGAGAAATAAAAGAAGACGCGTTTCAAAATTGTTTCGCTTTATTAGCGCCTTCCCGATATGACTCTGGACCAATTACTGTATTAGAAGCTTTAGCATACAATAAACCGGTTATACTATCGAAAAACGCGGGACTTTCTGATTATATCTCTTCTAACGGATTTGGGATTTCTACAGATCTTAATCCTGAAAATATCTCCGAGGCAATGTTTCATTTGAAAAATGATATCGTATATCAAAATTTTAGGAGTAAAATCGAAGACAATTTTAATTTGTACTGGTCTGTTACCATCAATGAATACCTTGACTTATTTGAAAACTTGATACACATTGAAGGATAGGATAACCATGAGATCTAGTCAATCAAGTCGTCAGAAGAGGATATATGAAAATTTTTTCTTTGATCAAATCTCTAACAGAGACAATCTATTTTTTGACCTTTCGGCAGAACCCAAACAAGTTGATGTTGAAAAAATAAATATCCTGATTAATTCCATAACTGATAAAGAAGGCTTATCGGTTTTAGACATCGGGTGTGGAAATGGATACTACTCCAAAAAATACTTAATGAACGGTTGTAATGTTGTCGGAATTGACATCTCAAAATCGGGAGTAGTTTTGTCAAAGAAAAGATTACAAAATTATAAGCAAGGAAAATTTTTGATAGCCGATACAGAAAAACTTCCTTTCAAAGACAAGTCTTTTGATATTGTCTCATTTATGTCAATTTTAGAGCATCTAGACGATCCAGTCTCTTCAGTCTCTGAACTTTCACGCGTCTTAAGACCTATGGGAAAGATAGTTGTTTATACCATTAATTCTCGAGATCAGATGACACCAGAATTTATTATGAGATTATTTTTTCCAAAAAAGTACAATAAAATGCTCAAGTCTTTGGGACATTCTCGCGATAACTTCTATACAGTTGAAGAATTGAAACTCTTGTTTGAAAAGTATGATATAAAAATTATCAAAGTCAGATTAATACATGTGTTTCTTGCTTACATATATGACCACTGGATTTTTAATTATCTGGTGCACATCGGAAAAAAACTTATAAAGATTGAAGAAATCAGTTTTCAGGAGGGGGAAACATCAACATATTCCAAAAAAGTGGAAGACTCAAAAGTATCGAAAACAGTAAACGTTTATAATAAGATAATTTACCCGTTTATAAATGGAATTTGTATAGTTGATACCATTCCACGGTTATTTGGACAAAGTACTGGCATTGTTGCCCTCGCAATAAAACCTGACAACTATCCCAAGACATCCTTAAACTCTTTTAAAGTGTTTCAGGTGAAAGGGGAATTGAGTGATAGTACAAATAAAGGCAATGCACCCGAAGATATTGCAAGGTCAAGACTATCCTACTTTAATCTTGCTTATCAGTATACCTTCAGTGTATGGAGAAAAAGCTTATTGATATTTTTGCTTCTAATCTTATTTTTCCTTACCTACATCAATTCGAAAATATTGGTGTTTCTGGGTTCTTTGTTTCTGATAGATTGGGCTATACATCGGTTGGGAATGAACGAACGGTATAGAAGGGATTTACTTATTAGGCATCAAATATTGGGCGGGGGGGCATTGTCTCAAGATAAGAGAATTAGTGGCCGAGATATAAACCAAGATAATGGCACTGGTATAAGGGAGAACAAAATAGGAGCAGAACTTGCTGGGTACTTAATGGAGAGAAAAAAGATACTTCTTCAAAATATTGTAAGCGGGTTAGATGCATCGAGGGTGCTTGATGTGGGTTGTGGAACAACCACGGATCAGGTACTCACGAACACACACAAAAAGAATTACATCGGAACTGATATTAGGTCAGATTATTTAAACGAACTTCGTATGAAGATTGACGTTGATGCGGTGTTATGTGATGCCCATCGCCAACCATTCAAAAAAGATGTTTTTTCAATGATTAATCTTGCGGATGTCATTGAACACCTCCATGATTCAGCGCTCGTACTTCAAGAATTATATGAGATACTCGAAGATGATGGAGGATTAATAATCATAGCAAATAACAGATCCCAATTTTCAGTGGAATGTTTTAATCCCCTGATATTTATTGAGAGGGCATTGGGGATTTATATGCCAAGTATCTTACCCCCTCAGCGTTTAGTGGATCAATGGACTGGCTTCACCCCATTTTACCATGTTGATTTCTCTAAGAAAGAAATTGTGAAGATGATGGAGCATGCAGGATTCAAAGTTGAGAAATGCGTAACATTTAATCAACTATCATGGATAATACACTTAGCACTCTTGGTAAGGGCAAATAACAAAAACTTGACTAAAGTTGTTTTTGGTTTAGAAAATTTAGTGATGAATATACCCGTGATAAAAAACATGGGGCACTTTATGATAGTATGCAAAAAACTGTAGAATATAAGGGATATAATGGATTATTAAATAATTTCTTCATAAACTCTCAACGTCTCTTTAGTAGTTCTATCCCATGAAAACATTTTAGCTCTTTCTAAACCTTTTTTTATTAAGTCCTGTCTTAAGGCATTGTTAGTCAAAACTTCATGCATTGTTTTGGCCAATCCTTCTATATTGTTCGGATTAACCATTACACCAGCATCACCTACAACTTCTGGTAATGATGTCGTGTTTGAGGTGATTACAGGTGTACCACAAGCCATCGCCTCTAATGGGGGTATGCCAAACCCCTCATAAAAAGATGGAAATACGAACAAATCAACCATAGTATACGTCTTCAGCAATTCATCGTCAGATAAATATCCTGTAAAAAGTACATCTTTCTGTAAATTTAGCTTTTTGATAAGATATAAATTTTTTTCTCTACCACCTTTCCATTGTGCGTCTCCCACTTTAATCAATCTTGTCATTGGATATTTTTTCTTTAGCAAATAAAATGCTTTGATTAGTCCATCAAAATTTTTACGAGGGGCCTCGGATCCAACGTAAAGAATGTTTTTAAAATTTTCGTCAAGGTAAGAAGATTCTTTCACATTTTTGTTGTTCAATACCCCCACACATCTATCATGATCAACACCATTATATATCACAGTAATATCCTGTTCTGGATATTTTAGATATTTTATAATCTCTTTTTTAGTGAATTCTGAAACAGCAATAATTCTATCTGCTTTTTTTAGACCACGTATAGAAAATGCAAACATTGAGTTAAAGAAAAAGTTATATTCAGAATATTCTTTTGTAATATAATGATAAATATCATGACAAGTTACTATTGATTCGTCCATTCTATATAGATTTAAGATATAAGCAAACCATTGATCTGTGATATGTTTTATACTCTCTTTCCTTTGTTCACGTTTTATTAAATAAGGATAATAAACATAACTGACAAATAAGGATAGTAATGGATTAGCAGGAGCTCGATAGTCTATTTCTATAACATCGATGCTATGTTTTAAACGCTCATAAACTTCTTTATGACGGCGATGCATACCAAAGACCAAATGAGACTCGCGTCCTGTAATATAATCTACTTCCATAAAAATTACTCTCTTTAGTTACTTCACCATTCATCTCTGATTAAGTAAAATATTATATAGATCCAAAGTTTCTTCTGCAATTTTGTTCCAACTTAGATTTTTTTGAATATATCCTCTTGCATTTTTACCTAGTTCACCAGCATATTTCGGGTTATCTAATAACTTGATAATGGCATGAGCAATCTGATCCGGATTTCTCTCTTCAATTTTAAGACACGGAATTTCATCCTTAAATCTAAGTGAGGTTTCAGTTCCAACAACCGGTAAGCCGGAAGACATCGCCTCTAAAACAGAGATATTCCGTCCTTCTTCTAAGGATGGTAGGATATATACATCAGAAATAGCATAATATTTATTAATATCATCAAAATCCACACCCTCCACAATTTTAATAGTGTCAACTATTTTTAAATCATCAATTAAAGTTTTCAACCTTAGGAAAAAATTCCTAGATCTAACTGGCCCTATAACTAAAAAAAGCGTATCTGGATGTTTTTCTAAAACCTTTGGAATGCTCTTAACAAGATAGTCGAGACCTTTATGGGGGATAATACCTGAAACCGTTAATATTATTTTCTCGTTTTCCTGAAAATCGAGGTCATCTTTTATTTTCGCTTTATCATCTCTTGGAGCAAAGAAGTTTGTGTCAACACCATTTTGAAGAATGATTATCTTATTTTTGGGAACGTCCCGTTCTAGAGCCAATTTGCCTGTATTTTCACTCACACATATTAAATAATCAAATTTCGAAATCCCCAATACAAAATGCCCATAGAAATCCGCAAGAACCCTATAGACAGATTCTAGGATCCGATTAAAATAGCTTAAGTTTTCAAATATGTTTAAGCTATGTTCATATGGGGGAATGTTTTGTATTGTCCAAACAATAGGTTTCTCTTTTACTCTCTTGTTTAATATCGTTATGAGGGGCACGAAAAAACCGTGGGCAAAATGCATAACATCAGGTTCAACGTGATTTAAGATATCCTTAATTTTTAAACTTAAGAAAAAAGGGAAATATCTCTCCTTTATTAGAATTTTGGGGATCTTTAAGCGGTATATCCAAAAATTCTCCTCTTTATACCATTCTAAAACCGGGTTTTTATCATCAGGAATTGTGACTAGATAGACCTCGCAATTAAGCGAAGCAATGTTTTTACACAAATTATAAACATATGTTGTGGAACCCCCCAGAATTGGAAAATAATGTTCGCTAATTACTAGAACTTTCATAATATCAATATATGGTTATAATTTATTTAAGTCTAAGCTAAGATAATTAGTGTTGATAAAATGCGCAAAAATGACTTCGGATTTATATTCATTTGTATATATGCATTAATTTCTAATATATATCTTTTGATCAGATATTCGGGACGTTGGATTGAGGGAGATAGTTCTAGAATGATTAGATCGGCTCAGGCTGTCCAGAGCCAGGCCACTATTATCCCTACCAAATTTGCTTATCCAAACGGTCCAGGGCATTCAATGATTAGCACAGCACTATCTGAGTTAAGCGGAGTCTCAATTCCAATGTTATCTATGTATATACTCCCCCTTTTTGGTGCAATTGTTGTTATGATCGCATATATTGCCTTTTTAGAATTGACAGGAAGCAAAAAAATTGCTCTTTTATCAGCATTCTTATTGAGCCTACAATCTGATTTCTTATTTACTGTATTCCGTAATACACATGAGAAATTTACATATTCTATGATCTTACTGTCGATATTCTTCCTAAGCAGGTCATTTTCCAAGAGGACAAATGTTAAGGAATTTGTATATTATATCTTCCTTTTTTATGTCACCGTTCTGGGCATGATCTCTTATAATTTCTTTTTCGCTGCGACTTATATTTTCGCTGTCACCGTCACCTTTGCTTTAGGATATCTGATCTCTGATTTGCCCCATCAGAGCCTGTCTTTCAGAAGGCTGACATATACCGCAGCCACCAGCTTTACTTTCTTTTTTTCTTATATGTTTTACCTTTATGCACCGTCCATGAACCTTTTCCATCTTTTCGACAGTTTAACGGATAAAATAGGTGCTATTGCTCTTGCCACGGAGCTTCATGTCACCCCCCAATATACCTATATCTTTCAAACATGGATATCCTTTCGGATATGGTTAGTTCTGACCTTATTCAATTGGGTTATAGCCCCCCTTTCCCTAGCAGCGTGGATCTATTTTGTTTACAAATTTCTAATAAAAAAACAAAAAATATCCCAGCCCATGCTTTTGTTGCTCATGTTCTATGCGGCCTTCAGCATACAGCTCCTCATTACGATATTCGTAGATAGATTTGGAGTGTTCAATAATCTCGAACTCAGGGTCTTTCCAGTGCTTATGTTCTTCGCCATCCCCTTGGCCAGCATTTCAATAATTAAGATCCTCGAATTCCAAGGATTAAGGGAAGGACAGAGCAGGGCGATTAAGTCTCTTTTTATGATCTTAATCTTAATCTTTGTAACCGGCTCTCTGCTAAAGGCCACCAACGACCCTCTTGTAAGTAGCAAATGGCTATTCTATTCCGGTCAGGAGAAGGAGGCGATATTCTGGATAGAGCGCAACATCCCAGGAGAAGCTGTCTGGGCAGGTCTCGATGCACGCATAATATACCTTTTTAACACATATTCTAAATTAGAGCGCCATGACAGCATAAAGTTTATTGGGCTCGAGAAAGCCAGATATTGGTTCATTTCTGATATCGTTGAAACACGGGCCCAGAGGATCAGATATCCCTTACCAGCTGTTTTGAAAAAGCCTATAATCTATGACAGTGGAAGTGTAAAGATCTACGAAGGCAGAACCTTATGAAAATAATACACACAATCCCTTATTTCCTACCTTCTAAGGCCTTCGGCGGCCCAATTATAGCGGTACACGAAATTGCAAAGGCACAGGTGAAGAGAGATCATGAGGTTCAAATATTCACGACTAACGTTATAGACCAAAATAATTTTCCATCAAAATTCATAGAAGAGGAATTCATCGATGGAATCCAAATTAAAAGATTCAAGGTCTATGGAAAGTTCATGAGCTATTTTTTTACCCCACAAATGATCACGTCCTTACGGAAGGAGAACTTCGATATAATCCATGCCCACGGATACAGAAATTTTCAGACAGACACTGCTGCTTTAGTTTCTTCACTTAAAAAGAAACCCTTAACGATAAATCTCCACGGAATGTTTGCAAAAAATGTTGCTTTAGAGAGAGGATTCGAACGGGGTCAGAAGATCTATAACATATATGATTCTATTACTAGAACATTTAGTCTTAGGACTGCGAAGGTTCTTATAGCAAATTCAAAGTTCGAATATGATTCAATTCCTAAATTTAAAGATAAAACACATATAGTCCCATTTGGCATAGACTTTAAAAAATATCAAGATAGAAAAAAAGGGCAGTTTAGACGAAGATATAACATAAAAGATGAGACAATCATCCTATATGTAGGCAGAATAAGTAGAGGTAAGAATATTGAGACACTAATTAAAGCTTTCAAGGCTGTTTCAATGAAACACGACGTAAAACTAATTATTGCAGGAGAAGAGCTCCCTTCGGTCCATATAGAGAAGAATTATAGAGACACTTTAATTGAACTTGCACGCAACTATGGCGTAGACAATAATGTAGTTTTTACCGGGGGGCTTTACGAAGATGACCTCCTTAATGCATATGCCGATGCAGATGTTTTTGTTAATCCTTCATCAGCAGAAAACTTTGGCTTGGTGAATTTAGAGGCAGCAGCAGGTTCTCTTCCCGTGGTTGCAGCACCAGTTGGAGTTGCACCTGACTTGGTGAAAGAGCACAGATGGCTTCTATTCCAAAGTGAGGAAGAGCTCGCAGATATCCTGAACAGGCTGTTGGAAGACGAAACTCTTCGCTTGAAAATTGGTGAGATGCTCAGACGGACGGTCGAGAAAGAGTACCACTGGGAAAAGGCTGCTGAGAGGATCGAAGAGATATACGAAATGTTAATAAAATGAGTATATTAAAAGAAGCACTAAAAACTATGTTTTATTATAATGAAAAACTGAAAGAATCGAAGAAGCATCGTATCTGATCTACTGGACTATATATCTCCTTTACTACCAAATAGATTCCATACCACCCTCATTATCCCCCGAACCATCCCAAAGGCGAATAACAACCCCCTTAGGAAGAATACAGCACTGAGATATGGAAACGCCGAATAATCTCTATTCCTCCTACAGGTTCTGACAACGAGGGGTACATTCCATAGGAAGGATACAATGAAAAGACCAAGGAAAGGATATCTTAACACAGTAAAAAAGATGGAGAGGAACCCACTGATGATAAGCATCAAAAAAACCAAGGGCTGAAGGATAAGGCCGGGATTGAAAAAACTATCAGCAAAGGCCCTCCTATATTCAATAAAATTCTGAACACTTACAACTGCATTTCTGTAATTTCTCTTCATAAAAGCGGAAGCCATGGTCATATGATCGTGAGATACCTTTGCATGTGGTTCATAAACAAGTCTATAACCCGCTTCCTTAACTCTATAAGAGAACTCGATGTCCTCCCCTCCCACATCCTCGCCTAATATCCTTTTGAATCCCCCAACCTCTTCGAAGACCCGTCTTCTGAAAGCAGCGTTTATACAGGCAATGGACTGCGTATTCTCTCCCCTTTTCTCGAATCTCTCCTCGTATTCGATCGATATAGCCGTTGTTAAACTATCCATTGTAAGGAATATCACTCGTCCACCAACCCCCCCGACCTCTTCATCCTCAAAGTGAACTACCAACCTTTTAAGCCAGTTCCTATCCGCTATGCAATCCCCATCTGTAAATGCCAAGATTTCACCCGTAGACTGTTCGATCCCCGTGTTCCTGGCAGAGGAGACGCCACCCTGCTCTTTCCTTATCAATTTTACAGTATAGTTGGACACGATCTCTTCTGTCCTATCTGTGCTGCTATCATCTACCACTATTATCTCCTTCTCAGGATAATCTTGATCCAACAAAGCCTCGATGCACTCAGCAATCGTCTTTTCCATATTAAAGCCAGGGACAACGATCGAGACAGGCGGATATCTTTTCAAAGGCATTCCTCATAAGATGATATAATTCTCTATTCCACTTATACTATTCATTTATCTTTCGTAGATCTTTACAGGAAGACGAAACTATGGACTCTAGGATATCATTCAAACTCCTATAAATCATAAATTTATAGTGAATAGTGGGATCGGAAACATGGATCCGTTATTCAAATATAAAAATTCTATACTAAAGATAAAAGCAGTACACGTATTTGTGAGAGTTTATTTCAGGATCAGATAATTTC
>SDBV01013416.1_pt1 | contig 10436 bp, 8 predicted proteins | sample 2277081 | NCBI WGS metagenome assembly SDBV01 (sample SAMN10402039, study PRJNA504765) | marine sediment metagenome | isolation source: marine sediment core GS10_PC15, 223 cmbsf | place: Arctic Ocean: Southern Knipovich Ridge | collected 2010
CTTGAACTGTGACGGCAGCGTCGACTTCTTCGACATCGACGCCTTCGTCCTGGCCGTGACGGACCCGGCGGCATACGCGGCGGCGTATCCGGATTGCGACATCATGCTCGCTGACATCAACGGCGACGGCTCGGTCAACTTCTTCGATATTGACGGCTTCGTCGCCCTGATCGTTAGCGGCTAATCACCCGCGCCGTAGATGATGTACACTTCGCCGGCATCGCGGCGACCGAGCGCATCGGCCGGCACGGCGCTGATGGCGCAGTCGGCGTAGCCGTCGAGGTCGCCGATCGAGACGCCGCCAGTAGCGTCGGACTGCTGACAGCCCCCCCGCGCGGCCGGTCCGGTTGCCGCCGATGGCGGTTTCCACTAAGGTCGCGGGCGTGGATTTGCGCGGGAAATTCATCGTCATTGACGGGCCCGACGGCTCCGGCAAGGGCACCCAGCTCGATCGGCTCCAGGCCTGGATCGAGGCGCAGGGTGGTGCTTGTCGGCGCGCGCGTGATCCCGGCGGGACGGAGATCGGGGACCGCATCCGGCATGTGCTGCTGGGCTACGACCTGTCCAGGATGGACCCGCAGTGCGAGGGGCTGCTGTTCATGGCGTCCCGGGCACAACTGGTGGCGGAGGTGATCCGTCCCGCCCTGGCCGCCGGCGAGACGGTGCTCTGCGATCGGTTCATTTCCGCCACGTGTGCATACCAGGGCGCGGCCGGGATGGCGAGCGCGGACATCATAGCGCTCGGTCGCTATGCGGTCGGTGACACCTGGCCGGACCTCACCATCGTGCTCGACGTGCCGCCCAAGGTGGGCTTCGAGCGCACCGGCCGCAAGCCGCACCACGTCGGCCGGCGCGACCACGCCGGGCAGATCAACATGTTCGACGGCGCGACGGCGGACGCGATGGAACGGCGGCCGCTGGAGTTTCACCGCGCGGTTCGGGAGCGTTTCCGCGAGCTGCCGGCCAGCTATCCGACGCCGGTGGTCATCGTGGACGCCGACCGCGACGCAGAGGCGGTCTGGGAGGACGCGCGGAAGGCGGTGGAAGGTGCGGCTGGGTGACGTCCAGCATCAGGACCGGGCCGTGTCGGTGTTGCGCCGGGCCTTGCGCAGCGGCCGCACGCACCATGCGTACTTGTTCGACGGGCCGGCGGGGGTAGGCAAGGAGTTGGCGGGCCGGGCGCTGGCGGCGCGGCTGCTGTGCGAGGACGACACGCGCAAGCCCGACGCCGACGCGTGCGGCGACTGCAACGCCTGCCGATTGATGGCGGCGGACAACCATCCTGACTTTCACCTGATCCACCGCGGGTTGCACAAGCTGCACCCGGAACGCACGATCCGTGCCAGCAAGGGCCTCTTCCTGGTCGTGGACCTGATTCGCCATTTTCTGATCGAGCCGGCGAACATGAAGCCGACGCAGGGCCGGCGGCGGGTGTTTCTGATTCGCGACGCGGAGCGGATGAACGAGCAGGCGCAGAACGCGTTGCTCAAGACGCTGGAGGAGCCGCCGGGCAGCGTGTGTCTGATCCTGGTGACGGCGTCGGGCGAGCGGCTGCTGCCGACGATCCGCTCGCGGTGTCAGCGGGTGCCGTTCGACCTGCTGCCGGCGGAATATGTCGCGCAGGAACTGATGGCGCGGCTGGAGCTGCCGCAGCCGACGGCGCAGGCGCTGGCGGGATTGAGCGGCGGCCGGCTGGGGGTGGCGCTGCGCTGGCACCAGATCGGGTTGCTGGACGTGCTGGACGACGTGGGTGCGAGCCTCGACGGCCTGCCCGCCGGCGACCCGGAGGCGTTCGGACAAGCGCTGGTACAGGCCGCGACGACGCTGGCCGGACGGTCGCTGCGGTTGTCGGACGAGGATGAACCGGACGCCCCCATCGATGACAATGCGAAAGCCCCCAAGACGGTGCCGACGGACGAGCTGCGCGACGCGCTGAAGCTGGTGTTCATGCTCGTCGCCGCGTTCCACCGGGACGCGCTGGTGGTGAAGACCGGCGTGCAGGCCCTGCGTGGTCTCTCGCAACAGCGGGCACGCGTCGACCAGCTCGCCGCCGAGGCCTCGCTCGATCACCTGGACGTGTGCATTGGGGCGGTCAGTGAAGCAGAGCGGATGCTGGACCGCAACGTGGCGCCGCAGCTCGTATGCGAGCGGCTGGCGGTGGCGCTGGCCGGCGAACTGCCCGTGAGCGGCTGACGCATCGCACTCGCAATCTCGCTGAATCGAGCCGGGCCGAGCCGGGCCGTCCCTGGCCCGCTACGAGCCTGCCAGTTGGAACGTCAGCTCAGCGAGACCGCTCACGGCAACAAAACATGACGATTTCGCTGCGCAGGGGTGCTCTTCGTGGGTCTGACCTTTTGGAAGGCATACGCAGCCCTTGCCGAATCGGCAAGCGGCGGAGGCAGGCCCCGGGAACAATGACCGGCCGTGGCACATGCGCGCGACCACAGCGGATTGACTGGAGGCGAATCATGAAAGGACGTAGCCGACGCCGACTGCGGTTCTATGTGGTCTCTCTCGCAGCTTCGTCGTGCGCGCTCGCCGGCTGTCATGGGCCCCTCGCAAAGCCCATGGTGGACCGACTGGACGTTGAGCAGCAGCAAGCCGTCGACGACGCCTGGCACAACATGTTCGACCCTCCACAGCGCCTCGATCCGACGTTGTTGCTGGATGTGATCCTCGCGCAGCAGCTCCACCAAGCCGGCGTTGATTCTCTGCACCTGGTCAGTGAGAAACGAGTCGGCGACGGGCTCGTCGTGATGGAGGTCTGGTACGATCGGGACGAGCCGGCCGGCGACGAATTCACACTCGCCTATGTTGACGCCGAGGGCGACGAGATCAGACGAGAACGGTACACGCGCGACGAGGTGGAAGAGCGCTTCCAGTTCCTTTTTCGTCCACTGCTGGTTGCGCGAAGTGCCGACGCCGACGTCCCCTGCCCCACGGAAGAGGAGCTGGCGGCGTTGCAGGCTCTTCAAAGGGCGCGGTTCGAGGAGATCCGCGCTGCGACGCAGCCGGCTGCGACGCCGATTGAGCGATGATCATCGTTAAGGAGGAATACGAATGCCCAGTCTGCGGCCGCGTGCAGCGGTGTTGCTTCTCATTGTCTCGACGTTGCTGACCGGTTGTGTGCGATACCGCGTCTACGAGCTCGACACGGCGGGATTGGAGGACTTCGACTGGAACGGAACCGTTCTAGTAACCGAGGAGACACGTCCGGAGCTTGACCTGTTCGGCGTGTCCCAGAGGAAGCACTTCACCCGCGTCGATTTGGTGGGCGAGAACGACCGGAATGTCGTGATCTTCCTGGACAAAAAGTACTGCGACGGTTCACCGCTAGCCAAGCTCCAGGACGTTGGCCGTCCACCGGACCAGATCCTCGCGCTGCTCGTACTGGGAGATCCCATGCTGAGACGCGTGGCAGCGGCGGCCGCCAATCCCGCTGACGCAACAGCCGAGGACAAAGAGGCCGTCCGCGCGTTGGCAAACCGCTATATTCGCGCCATCTCCGATTCTCAGAACGGCGGCTTCGACGAATTGAACGCGGCTGACATTGTCTTCCTTTGCGCAGCCGACCCGGCAAGGCACGTCGAGTCGCTATATCACGGTGACTCCGGCACGCGCATCCGCGCACATGTGACGGACCGGAATCTCCTCACGGTCGTCGTCGAGGACGCCAGCGGGAGAGTATTGCACCGCTACGAGCCGCAGAAACTGAAGGTCACGGTGGTGGGCGACTGACCCACGCTGGCGGGCGCGGCTCACGTCGTTCATCGTCGTTTGACGGACTACGACCGGGACGGAGCCCGGTCGCTACTACTGGTGGCCTGCGCTTCGAGCGGGGCGTGTCTTACTCGCGCTCCAGGCGTTTGATACGCTCGAGCACTACCTGGCGGAAGGGGTCGTCTTCGTCCAGGACGCGCGCGATGTCGTGGTAGATCCGCAGGGCGGCGGGCGTCTGGTCGTTTAGGTTGTATGCTTCAGCCAGATTGAGATTCGTGCGCAGGTCGCGCGGCTGTGACTCGTGGGCGCGCCGGGCGTGGCGTAGAGAAGTGGTCGGATCCTCGTCGGCCAGTAGCTTCGACAAGTTGGCATGCGCCCGCCAGTTGTCCGGATCCAGCTCCAGCACCCGCTGAAACGCCGCGCTGGCCCGCTCGTATTCGTGCCGCAGAGCCAGCGTCTCCGCTTGCCGGCGGCGAGCCGTGATGTCATTGGGGTCCAGCGCCAGGACGTGCTCGAAGTGGTTCAGCGCCTCGTCGTACTGACCGTACTCGACACACGCGCTGCCCAGCTCGAGCAGCAGCGCGGCGTCGTCCGGGTGGGTCGCCACGTCGGCCCGCAGGGCGTCCAGGCGGTCTTCGGCATCGCCGGTGCCGTGCAAGCGCAGTTGGGCCAGCGTTTGCCGCGCGCCGCGGTTGCCCGGCTCGAGCAGCAGGGCGCCGTCCAGGTCGAGGAAAGCGCCGTCTTCGTTGCCGAGCCAGGCGCGCACCTGGCCGCGCAGGGCGAGTGCTTCGGCATAGCCGGGGTCGACGTGCAGGGCGGCGCCCAGGTTCGATTCGGCGGCGGCCAGCAGGACCACCTTGTCCGCCCTGCTCGGCGTGCGGTTGGCCAGCTTGATCAGTTCGCTGGCGAAGCACTTGTTCAGGTGGGCGCCCTCCGGCCGCTGTGCGGCATCGCGCGCAAACAAGGTGTAATTGTCCTGCCAATCGACATTTCGGACGGCGCAGCGCAGACCGAACGCGAGGATCAACAGCACGCCGAGCACGCGCAGCAGGTTCGCACTACGGGCCCAGCCGCCGCCCGGGGAACACTGGCGGCGCCAGAATTCGACGATGCCGACCGCGGCGAGTATGAGCAACAGCACCGAGGGCCAGTACATCAGACGCTCTGCCAGCGACACGCCGATCAGCAGGAACGTGTTCGAGATCAGCAGGTAGCTGGCCAGGAACATGGCGGTCAGGGCGGCGATGCGCCGCGCGAGCAGGCCGCGGCGGATGAAACCAAAGAGGGCCATCATCAGACCGCCGGCCGCCACCATGCCGAGCAGCGTCAAGGGCGTGAACCCGGCCCGCGGATCGAAGATGGCCAGGCCGTAGTCGCAGCAGAGTTGGTCGGGCAGTACGAGCAGGCGCAGATAGACACCCAGGATGGTAAACGCGCCAAGCACGCGCTCCCCCGCGCTGGCCGCGATGAGCGGGTTCATCAGCAGGGCGAGCGGTTCGTGGCGAATGACCTGCTGCTCGAGGGCCGCGAAACGCAGCGGCCAGTACGCCAGCAGCGGCAGCAGCAGGCACACCACGTGCATCAGCCACCAGCGCCGCGCGGCCCCGCGCGCCGGCGACATGATCAGGAGCACGAGCAGCGCGAGCGCGGGGTAGCAGAGCGCGGATTCCTTCGCGAGCAGCGCGGCCAGGAAGGCGGGTGCCGCCAGCAACGCCCGGCCCAGACCGGGCGCGCCGCGCCGGGGCAATATGGCAAGTAAACCCAGCAACAGGAACAGAGCGGCCAACACCTCGGCCCGCCCCACGACGTTGGCCACCGCCTCGGCGTGGATCGGGTGGACGGCGAACAGGGCGGCGGCCACGCCGGCGACAGCGCGGTCATCCGTCAGCCGGCGGGCGAAATGCCAGACGAGGAAGCAAACGGCGGCATGCAGCAGCACATTGACCGCATGAAAGCCCGCCGGTCGCACGCCGTGAACGGCGTGGTTCAGCGCGAAAGTGAAGACCGTGAGCGGCCGATAGAGGCGGTCGCGGGCGGGGTTGGGGTCGCTGTCATCGTGGATGTGCCACCAGTCGCGGAGCCAGATGTCGCGGACGTTGGTCAGCGCGCGAATCCGCGGGTTGTGCTGCACGATGGCATAGTCGTCGTAGGTGAAGTCGTTCGGCAGGGTGTTGACGAAGCAGACGACGGCCAGGACCGTGGCCGGCCAGGGGCTCAGCAGGAAGTGTCGCCACGGGCTGCCGGGCGCGGCGGCCGGCGCGGCTTCACCGGCCGGGCTGCACATCGGCCACGACGACGTTGTTGTAGTCCAGCAGGGTGCCCTTGGCCTTTTCGAGCTGGACGAGCCCGACATTGTACTCGGTCACCAGGCGCAGCAGGGTGGTGCGCGTGGAGGCGAGCTGTTCCACGGCCCCCAACTCGGTCTGCAGATAGTTCGGATCGATGCGCTGCGTGCGGGCCTGGAGCGAGCGCAGGTTCTTTCCAGCCGCTTGGACCGCTTTCAGCGCCGGTCCGATCTGTTCGAAGCGCACCATGAGCGTGCGGATGGTCTGATTGACCTCTTCGACGATCGTGTCGGACTGCTGGTTCAACCACACCACGCCCTGCGACTCCTGGAGGCGGGCCTGGCGGAGCTGGGCGCGGGCGGCGCGCTCGCCGAAGTTGTAGGAGAAACTCGCGCCCATGGTGTAGGACATGAACCGGGCGGTGGTGAGATTGTCGAACGAGCTGTCCGCGCTGCGGCCAATCCCCTGCACTTCATACTCAAACGACACGTCGAGCTTGGGCAGGGTCAGGTTCTTCGCGACCGTCGAGTTGATCCGCGCCCGTTCGATGTTCTGTTTCGCCTGGCGGATCTCGCTGCGCCGCTCGAGGGCCGTGCGGACCTCCGCGAAATGGTCGAGGATGAGCGGCGCGACAAACGGGGTCTGCGACGTGACCAGCTCGAGCTCCTCGGAGAGCTTCAGCTCCGGGTCGTTCAGCAGGTTGAGCAGGCGATCTTCGGCATCGCGAATCGTCTTGACCGCGTCGAGGTAGTTCACCTCGGCGCTCAGCCAGCGCGCCTCGGAATTGGATACTTCCACCTGCGTCGCGTCGTGATCGAGGCGCTGCTTCATGTTTTCGTAGGTGACCAGGTTCTGCGCGACCGACACAGCCAGGATGGTGACGGTCCGGCGGGCTTGCGCCAATTGCCAGTACGCGTTCTCGACCTCGAGCAGCGTGTCACGCACCCGCTGGATGAACGTCTCGTAGCTGATCTCGTGCTCGATCTTGCGGATGTTGATGGTGGCCCGGTTCACGTCCAGGCCGAAGCCACGCAGCAGCGGCTGCCGCAGCGAGGCGACGAAGCTCGAGGAGTACGCCGGGTTGAGGGTCTGAAACTCGGCCGGCAGGCTGTTCTGCAAGCGGTTCTGGTTCAGGGATACGGAGGCCTGCGTGCCCGTCGGCAGGAGCTGGCGCAGGCCGCCGCCGTAGATGCGCTGGTCGTCTGACCCGGCGATAAAAGGGGAGATCGTGGCGCGGTCGGAATCCGCCCAACTCGTGTCGAGGAAGAACTCGACGTCAAAGGCGGCCTCGGCCTCGACGATCTGGGCCTGTGCGATGGCGGGGCTGTGCGCCTCGGCCCGGATGGTGTAGTTGTTCTCGATCGCCCGCTGGATGCACCCCGACAGGCTGAGCGGCACCTGGCGTGGGAGGGCCGCCCGTGCCAGGTAGTCCTTGGCCCGCGCGACCACCCGCTCGTAGTTCCGCACGAGGCGTTGATCCTGGCGATCGGCCTGCGACCGCCGGAGCTCCTCCAGGCGCCGATCGAAGACCTCGGCGGCGCGTGCGGAGTCGGGAAACTCCGCCAGCACTTCGGCCGGCGAAGGCGGCGACTCGATCGCCGGCTCGGTCAGCAGCGCCGCGCGCTCCGGCAGCGCCACCTGCGCCGCGACCGGCCGCACCGTCGGGCGGCGCTGCGCGCCTGGGGTCCGTTCCTCGGCGGTGGCCGCCGCTTGCTGGTGACGCGTGAGCATCTGATCTCGGTAGGCGGCGATCGATGCGTTCAGGCCGGTGGATTCGGTCTGGCAGGCCGGCAACAGAGCGGCGAGCGTCAGGGCCCACCAGCGCGCCGCGCTTTTGTCACGTGCGTTGAAGAACGAGCGAGTGTTCATCATGTGCCCATACCCCCGAGGCGTTTCCGCGCCTGGTTACCTCTCACATGAGGGCGATGATAGGTGGCTCTCCGGAGAGTGTCAAACGGCTGAGGGCCGGCCGCCGGGACGTGATACGATACCCCGGGCGCGGCACGAAAGGAGGCCGGCGATGCAGGCGGAAGAGTTGGCGCGGGAGTTCACGAGTTTTGCGACGGAAAAGCTGACCCAGCAGTCTCGGCAGGTTATCCGCTGCGCCGAATTGCTGAGCGCGGACGAGGTCTGGCACCGCGGCAATGACCATACGAACAGCGTGGGAAACCTGCTGCTCCACCTGAACGGCAATGTGCGGCAATGGATCGTGGCCGGCGGCGGCGGCGAGCCGTTCAATCGCGACCGGCCCGCGGAGTTCGCCGCGCGCGAGCCCTTGCCAAGCGAACAGCTCGTGGGACGGTTGGAGAAGACGGTGAAGCGCGCGTTGGGAATCATCGGCGATCTGGACGCGGCGGGCCTTTCACGTTGCCAGACGATTCAAGGCTATGACGTCAGCGCGCTGACCGCGGTGTTCCACGTGGTCGAGCATTTCTCCGGCCACGCGGGTCAGATCGTGCACATGACGAAGGTGCTGAAAGACGTGGATCTGAGCCTGTATGACGCGGAAGGTCGCAAACGCTCAGGGCTTGGCGCGCTGCCGTAACGGAGCGAATGCGTTTTCTCACCGCAATAGTAGGGTTTCCCCTAATAGAAATGCGCCGGTTACGCGCACGAACTCGCCAGTGGCAGTGACCGGGAACGCGCAAAAAAGTGGGCCGGCGGTCGGGACGTGCGGGGGGGGACACGTACGCCGACGCGATCCGGCCCGGGGGTTTGGGGCTCGTTAACCCGTACAGGCTGATCGTAGTTTATTCGCTCAACAGCCAGGACGCAAGGCCTTTCGGACCAGAATCAGGCCGGGTTTCCGTTGGCCGCCAATCGCTCCTGAAATCGGCCGCGGGGCGTTAGCTGGGGCGGACTGGGGATACAGGATTCGAACCTGTACTAACTGATCCAGAGTCAGTCGTGCTACCATTACACCAATCCCCAAACGCACACTTCAGGGGACAGCTTACGCTTATCGGCTCGGCAAATCAACGGGTTTAGCGGGGGCGACTTAACTTGCTCAGTGACAGTCGGTTACGCGAACGCTGGTCGCTGGGAGCCGTTTCAGCGCCGCTTGAGGTCGGGCATGCGTCTTTATAGATAACGAGTTCTCGTGTGCATTAAGTATCGCCGACGCGGGCCGATTTGCCGCCCTGCCCTGCTTGAGGCCGTCGTGATGCTGGCGGGCCACGGGATATAAACATCAGTCGCGTGCGTCGCCACGCTGTAATGGCCGGCCGTTGGCGCGCAGTGCATCCGCCATCAGCCGGCAGGTCGCCGGGCCGGTCAGGTCGAGCAACTCTTCGAGGACGCCGGTTGTTTTGACGTTGCAGATGGCCTCGATGGCGGCGGAGGAAACATCGACCAGCTTGAGCGTGAGGATCAGCGCCTCGCCGACGTGGGCGGCGCGGCCGTGGATGATCTTCTGGGCCCGCAGCTTCTTGCCAAAATCCACCAGACAGCGTGTATCGTCGCACTGGACCGTCGCCGCGAAATCCTCCTCAGACAGGATCGCGCGCATGTTCTCACGATTGACGAGGATGTAGCATTGGCTTTCCTGCACGGTTTCGCGGCAGAAGTCGGCCAGTGCTTCGCCGACGTCGTGTGAAACATCCTCGCCCACGCGGAAGTCGAGCACGGCTATCGAAGGCCGCACGGTCGGGGTGGGCAGTTCCTCGAGCTGACACTCCAGGACGTCCGCCGGCCCGGCCGGCACAGCAGGTCGCAGCTCGAACAGCACGTAGGTCGGGAACGCGCCGAGGGTCTTCACCTCCGTGCGATAGCCCTCCAGGCTGGCGGAGAAGTGATAATCGGAGCGCCCCATCTTGCCTATCGGGTAATTCAGCTCGCACGGGGCCTGGCCGACCCGCTGCCCGTTGAGCCGGATCGTCGCCCCCGGCGGCTGCGTCTCCACCGCGCACTGCTGCATCGCCAGCCGGGCCGCCTTCGTCACCCTGGAGATGGAGATGCAGCCCGGCTGCACGGCCAGCAGGGCGAACAGACTGACAAATCCCAGGAATCGCACGGTATTTCCTACCTTGTCGACGCCGCGGAACGCGCACCGCCGAAGTGCGCGCAATCACGCCGCTGCCGACATTCTCGCGGATTGTGGCATATAGGCAAGTTGGCCGGGATCGGGCAGGCCGTGGGGGAACCTGCCATGATGCCCAACTTGCCGAGTCGATGACCCGACCTTCAACTCATGCCTCGCGTTCCAGGATGCAGCGATCCTCGGGACCGTCGCCTTCGTAATACGCCAGCATCCCGGGGATGCACGACACCAAGGTCCCGGCCCCCATGCCGACGATGCGTGACAGCACTTCGGCCAGATCGAGTTCGCGGCCGTCGATCGCGGGATCTTCCGACAGGACGTGGCAGCGGTCAGGCGCTCCGCTGACGCACAGCAGGTGCAGTATGCCGTCGGGGGTCTGCGCGCGAGGGGGA
>SDBV01013417.1_pt1 | contig 10435 bp, 6 predicted proteins | sample 2277081 | NCBI WGS metagenome assembly SDBV01 (sample SAMN10402039, study PRJNA504765) | marine sediment metagenome | isolation source: marine sediment core GS10_PC15, 223 cmbsf | place: Arctic Ocean: Southern Knipovich Ridge | collected 2010
TTTGAAGACAAACAAGAAGCGTTCCATCATTTGAAGCGGGAATTGGAAGAACGATGGTCATCCGAGGAATCGCACGCCTTACATCGCTTGATTGATGAACAAGAGATGTATTACGACCCCATAAACAAGTTGCATGTGGATCGGTTGTTGTGGTTGTGTTATGAGAAAATTATGATCGAAAACAACAGAATCTTTGAAGAACATTTTAAACAACAACTCCAAGATATGGGTAGTGGATTGCATCCAAGGGAGAACGGTTCGATTATTGCAAATTTTGGTCGCTTTTTGAGTGAATGTAACAATTTGTGTATAAAATATATACACAAAACTCAAGTATTTTAATTGAGATATTCAAAACTAAATCCTGATCTGGTTGTTCTTTTATAACGACAAAGTCTTCTAATGTAATCAGCAGAGACATTAAATTTTTTAGAAACTTCATTTGCTGATTTATACACGATCACTGATCCATTGCCATCAGAAACTTTCACCTTCATCGGAGATTTTTGTATATGATTTGTCTCTTTGATATTGGCATTTTCAAATCTAAAATAAAATCCCTTATGTGCTTTTTCTGAATGACATGAGCGTGATATGCTTCTCCTGTTGAAATTTGTTTTCTTCGAAGCTTCATGTAATGAAATATATGTTTTAATCACCTTCATATTTGCATCATGTTGAATTACAGTTTTTCCAGTTATTTTCGCGTTCCCTTTATTTAAACCTATTTCCCATGCATGTTTTATGTTCATTCTGTGGGTCATCCATTCCAAATTTTCGACTCGATTATCTGTTTTGTTACCATTTTTGTGATTCACAACAGGAAAATTTAGTGGATTGTCAATAAACACTTCCGCAATAAGGATATGAACAGGTCTCGCTCGGGTTTTTATCTTCACCTTCAAATATTGACCTGACTTATTATATCCATAAGTGACTCTTCCGTGTTTTAGTTTGACTCTTCCCATAGTTGAGACAGATATTTGGGTTTCCCTGTAGTTCATCCACACCTCCCCTTCAATATTTTGTTCTTCAACCCATTTCCATCTGTATCCTCCTGATGACTTGCTTCTTCCAGCACAATTTTGTCCAATTGCCGTCTTTGATATTCCTAACGTTTCTGATGCTTTTCTGATACTGTGCCAAATTTTCACACATTTTCCTGATTTAAGATCGAACTGTACAACTTTTTTCTCAGGATATGTTTTTGTCGGACGGACGGGAACATTCATCGCATTCTCTTTTCTTGTAGCCCATCTCAAATTTTCTACTCTATTGTCATTTCTTATTCTATTTTTATGATCAACAATGGGTTTGTTTTCTGGGTTGAGGATGAAAGTTTCAGCTATTATGACATGTAGGAGTAAAGGAACTATCTTTTTATTATCAGAAGTTAACGCTTTGCGAACATAACCTATTTTATTTGGTTTAAGTGATAATATTAGCCCGGTATGTTTATTTTTTATTTCCCCATTTTTAGTCACTTGATAACTTGATAGGGACATTTTTTCAGATATATCGAACCATTCCATTTTTAAAAGTCGAACTTAGTTTTATATTAGTTTTGGTCTGGTCACATGGACGAAGAAAAATTTAATCAATTGATCCAGTCCAAGGGAGAACAGTTCGATTGTTGCAAATTCTGGTCGCTTTCGGATAATATATAATTATTCTTTGAATAATTATTCACCATGTATTGAATCAATGTGCTCTAAAGGAGTAATAATAAGTGTTGGACCCTTGTACAAACGTTTTTCGTCGTGCAATTTGTACTTAACAGCACCTTGAATGAAGTGGTGGTCGTTGTTGGCCATTATTGCACTGTAAATAAGAAGAATAGGATCGTTGAAACCCACATATTTGTGTCTTGTTGTGGCACGGGCGTAAATCCCAAAGTATTCCCCTGTGAGTTTTTGGATGACGTCTTTGTAGGCAACCGTAAGCAGTTGACCAATGGGATTTTGCAATTTCTTGATGTAGAACATGTAATCGAGCTTTTCTTCGTTTTCTGTGTTCTTTCTCTCCAAGTACGTCTCTGGCAACCTCATTTTATGACCTTGAAGTTCGTTTTTGTCCCCCTCCACCACCAAATACTCCAATCTCGAACCAGGCTGTGCCGGTTTTCCCAATTTCTTGAGATCCTCTGCAAAAACAGCCATCTGGGCGGATTTGTTTTTGTAACTGGCACCGAGTCCCTTCACCGTGATCAGATCGGTATACGGTACTCCCTCAGCCAACAACTTGTCAATGGCTTCAAATACCACATCCAACGTCTCTTCAAACGGACGTAGATGCATAATTTTAATCAGGACTTTCAATTGCAAATCGGTCAACCACTTGGGTCGATCCCTTCGCGCCAACTCCACACCGATAAAATGAAGGTCTTTGGTGTCCAACTTCAATTCTCCCGTATCCCAATCGAGTGTTGCATACACGTATCGTTTTTTCTTGAGAGACAACATACGCATCACCTTTTCCAATTCCATTTCCATCGGTGGCGGAAACAACGCCGTCAATTCCTTTTCCAACTTTTTACCCATACGAATCGCTTCCAACGGATCCGTGATGTTTAACGTTGCCATTACCGAGTCCGTGTTATGCACGACAAGCTCTCCCACTCCGGCAGAGAAGTGATGATTCCCGGTTTCCAGATCATAGACATAGTCTTCCACAATCCCAAAATCCTCAATTTTCTTGATGATTCCTGGAGGCTTGCGTTGACTATTCTTGGTAAGTGTCAATCTGTAAATATCTAATTTGTCTTTTCTTGTGTTACAGCTGACTTTGTAACCTAAAGACTTCGACAAGAAAAACAATCCTGCGGATCCAATTTGTCCCTTATTATCGAAGCGATTGTATCCATTCTTGTCTTTATCTCCATCAGCGGCATAGTACCCGCGATAAAAAGCTTCTCTGGACGCTTTAGAAGCTTTCCAAAGTATATCTGGGACTTTTTTGTATCGCGATACTGGATCATAAAAAAGAGGGCGCCATTTCTTTACGATTCCTACAGCATCACCACCGCCGATTAATTTGTACACATTCGACGATTTCATGGTATCCAAAATCTTAAAGTGGTTTTTAGGATGCGTTTTCTCTAAAAGACCTTTGGCTTTCTCTAAGTACTCCAAATTTTGGTTGTTGATGGCCCACGAGTATTTCACACCGGAAGGACATTGATAGTGTCCGCACGATCCATCGCCATAAAATATTCCCCAAGCCCAAGCATCCGGAATTTCTTTTCCATCGTCAGGGAGAGATGGCAAAGCATGTGTCAACAATTGATCCCCGCAGGATACATCGCTTGGTTTGACCTCGTTTCCAAATTTATCCAACAAAGAATGGTCTTCCGTGACTTTTATAACCCCAGTGTGTGTGGTAATCCGATAAATTCGTTTCTTCGTCTTATGTCGCATTGCGTGTTTGATTTCAGTAAATCCTTCGTCAGACCACACTTCGAGCCTTCTCGCGTCTGCGTTGTATTCTTTTTCTCCCTTATGTAGCCATCTTCCCGTATACAGTTGAGAAATAACTATTATTTGAATATTTGTGGATCCATCGGATAAGATTTCTCTACATAGCAAGGGAGTATCCCCAGTGACACTGTCCCCATACACTACTGTTCCGCCGTATGTATCTTCGATATAGGTACTTACTTTGAGAATAGACTCTCTCGCTTTTCCAGTAACACTCATTGCTGCTTCCATCAACGGCATTTTCCCGCCATTTCGTACCCCTAAAAATCCGTAAAACGAATTGCATACCACTTTAAGAGCTTTTTGTCGTTGTTCGTACACCTCACGCATAATAGGATCTTTTTCTATTTTCCCCTTTGCACGGACAGCACGCCGTTCAAAAACCATCTTTTCTTCCAACTGGGGCAATAGTCCCTTGTGACCCGTTTTTTCTGCGTTGAGGAATTTGAAGCGATATTGTTTGGTGACGAGTTCTGTGCGAGGTTTGTCTCCCTCTTTCAAGGGTTCTAGTAAGACTGCCTCCTCTTGCTCAAAGATGATGATGTTGCACAACTCATCCGGAACAAGATGTTCGATACTTTTGTGCACCAACGTGGTGTAATCGATATTGTGGGCCATAATGATTGTAGGGTACAGACTTGCGAAATCCCAACACAACACGTTGTCGTGCAACCCTGGAACGGGGGGATATACAAACCCTCCTGTATATTGATACCCCGATTTGGCAGCTTGGTCAATCACAAAATTCTGATGGGCCGCAATATCGTACAACAAGGACACACAACGGATTTGTTGACCCCGCGTGAACAGTTCGACGATGGTAACGCCGCACACGCTGGACATCTGCGTCAATCCCAAGAAAATGTTCAGTTCTTCCATCAAATCCAGGACCAACTCTGAGTCTTGAATACAATACAACAACACGAACGTCATCAAAATGTTGGCCAAGACATATCGTAGAACAGCATTTAGAACAAAAGGTTTGTCAATATCATATTTCTCAAAAAAGGCATTGTGCTCTACCAAAACATCGAAAACATCTGCTAACGCGACAAAGGGGCACACACTTTCTAAATCTTCTTCCTCTCCACGAAGGAATGTTTGATAGTGTGCCAACAACAGATGACGTTTGTTGTACAGGTCAAAGACATCCGTTTTCGTTTGATCCAAACATCCTTCAAACAATTTTTCGAGTGTTTGTACTATCTCATCCAACACAGGGGTTGTTTCGGGGGTACACAGTCTTTTGAAGTCTCGTTCTGATTCGTTGAGTTGCTCGTAAATCCAAAACATATCCGGCGCAGTGATGTCGTGCTTTCTCGTCCCTAAAAAATAGTTGGATACGAAATCCAACGTATATTTAAGAAGTTTGTAATCGCGTCGAATAATGGGCAATAAATCGATGTTGATGCGACCATCCATCTTCAAATCATAGATGACGTTGAGTCCGTACGCTCCTGAACTCCATTCGTTGTTGTCCATCACTGTTTTCCCGTCCGGCAAGCGACCCATCATGGGCCACTCATACATTTTTTGTGTCAGACGTTCGTGCAAATATTTGTAATCAAACCCAAAAATATTGTATCCAGTGACAATTTCTGGATCCGTTTTCAACACCAACTTCCCAAAGGCTTTCACGAGTTCATATTCCGTAGTGACGTGGATGATCTCCGTGTTTTCCAGTCTCGAAGAAGGAATTTCTGCACAAGGACCCAAAATAATCGCATATCGCTTTCGTGTGGATCGATGATTGTATACCTGGTAGATACACGAAATCATATACGCCACGTGGGTAGCGTGCCAAGCACTTGGGAAAATGCGTTTGTTGTCCGAGTAGCACTCAATATCAAACGCTAAAATGCGCGGATACACACGCCATCCATCACACACCTCGTGGGGAATCGGTTCCATCGTTCTTGAGTCTACAACATATTCATCGTCCATCGTAGAAATCCGTAGAGATTCTTCTACATAGTCCCCTTGGACTGTAAACCACTGTGAAAAGGACATATGTTGTCCGGTAAGAAGTTTTCGCACGATGGGAATCTTACTCTCCCACACATGACATCGTAATGTGCCATATTCGCGCGTTTTCAAGGGGTATTTTAACAGGTTTTGGCAGTGATTCAACGCTTGTATGCTCTTAAATTGGAGTAGAAGCATCGGATAGAGACCTTCTCCAAGATAATAATAGGTTTTCTTGCGGAATGTGAGAGAATGACCAATGGGTGCGTGATCTTGTGCACCATTCAGGCGGAAATTCAAGTATGCCACAACTTTTTGTGCTGCGATTCGATTCCATTGAAAGGGACGCCCATACACAATAGTCGGCAACTCCACATAACATGTTACTGGAAAATCCTCAATCCGCAAGAAATACGGTTTCGAATCGCGGTCCAAGCACCATACGTGAATTGCAATGTGTCCCTCGTCCGTATATTCGTCCTTCACCACCCATTCATATGGAAATACCGTCAAAAGAGTCGCATCTGAAATGTCACTCTCGACTTTGGGGGAGGAAGCCATCCAAATTTAAACAAGATTTCACTTTGTTTAAACGGTCTTTAAATCTCACTTTTTTGGGACCTTCAAAACAAATCGTACGTTTTCTCTAACAGATTACGGTATAAAGGTTCAGAATCAATAGAAACGACATGGATAGGTGGTGAAAGAATGGGTTCTTCGTGCTCTTCAGGGGATAGATCTTTTTCTTGACATGTAGGAGAGTTTGACGATGGTGAATCCGTGAGCTTTTCTTCTTCAGAGGTAGAAAAAATATCCGAGTACAATTCCTCTTCGGTTTCTAGGGATTGTTGGGACAAATCTTCTTCCGAGGAGGTATTTTGATCGTCGACATAATCTGGACAAAATATTTCGGCATTATCACGCCCAAACACGCACATCATGGTTTCCTCCTCGGTTTCGACAGCATAGCGAAAAATATATTCCGTCATCCCCCATCGTTTTTGTTTGTGCTCAAAAACCAGACCAAAAGGAAAAGGTCCTGATTCTTCAAAAATACGCAATTTGAACCCATCTTCTACACATAATACCTTGTCGCTCAACGGTTGTAATTGGGAAATCACCGCTTCGTAGTCCATTCCAGTTCTCAGACATATTGGGGTGTTCTGAACGTGCACATTCATTTTGTTTAAATCTATTTTGTTTAAATGTTTTTGGTTTAAAAATGGATTTTAAATGTTTTTGGTTTTAGATCGAAAAATGGAAAGCCGCATAGAAGAAGAAATGGATCAAGGATGGTCGTTTGTAAAGGTTCTGAGAGACCATTATTGGATTTCGAGAGGATGTTTCATGATGGGATGTGTTGCAGCATGGGTCACACCGTTGTCATGGGTTCTCCTTCCACTTGTGTTGTTGGTAGATCTCTTTGTTCAAAATCCAACTGTTCCTCAACTCGAAATGACCGTTCGAGGCGCTATAGCAATTACATATTTAAAGATATACATATCTTGGCTCAACTACAAAGATGGCGATCGTAAAATCAAGAAAACGGAATAATTTAAAAATCCATAAAATCATCAATGCCAAATTAATGATTTTTAAATTAACTTTTGTGGAAAATAATTCATCACTCAAATGGGAGTGCCTCAATTTTTTAGGTTCCTAAAGAGGAGATATCCAGAAGCACTCGCACGAGAGATTGCGGGAAAAGTGTCTTCCTTGGCATTCGATATGAACGGGTTCTTCTACCGTGCCGCCGAAAAGGTATATGGGTACGGAGATGGCACCAGAGACAACAAGAAGATACCAGATTACAAAAAACGGCAACGTGAAAAAGAAATCGCCAAACTGGATCCTCATCTTTTAAGAAGAATGCTGTTTGACGCGATCTTGACAAATATCAAGGATGTACTGATGCAAGTAAATCCGCAAGATACGGTGATCTTTGCGATTGACGGAATGGTGCCCATGGCCAAAATCCAACAACAACGTCAACGTCGATACAAATCTGCCTTTGAGAAAAAGAGCAAATTCTTTGATACCAACGCCTTTTCTCCAGGAACTGAACTGATGGTTGAATTAGACGAGTATCTACGAGAGCATCTTAACATCGATATTGAGAAGGGCAAGATTGGGGAGGGATTGTGGCTGCCACCAAAAGTCATTTACAGCAGTCACCTCGTCCCTGGAGAAGGCGAACATAAAATTATGGATTTTTATCGCAAAGGACTTCCCGAAGGTCCTATTGCGGCAAAAGGGGGGTCTCATATCATTTATGGGATGGATGCAGATTTGATTATGTTGAGTATGTTGCTTCCACAGGAGCGTGTCTTTTTGATGCGCGAAGACCTCACGGATATTGTCAACATTGAACATTTGAGAGAGAATGTGCAAAAAGATTTGGGGACAGAAACAGCCATCGACGACTTTTTGGCGTTGATGTACCTCATCGGGAACGATTTTCTCCCCAGAATCAAAACGACGAGTAACTTTGACTTTGTGTTGCCAAAAGTCATTGACACCTACAAGAAGGTCGGGAAATCGATTACTTCAAACGGCGGCAAAGAGATCAATTGGCTCGGATTGGCCCATTTTCTCTATCATCTTCGCACGTTGGAACCCGGATTTGCACAAGAACTTTCAAAAACCAAGTATGTACACAAAAGTTTTGTCATGGACAACGCTGTCAAAGACGGAACGCTGGATTTCAAAGAATTTCGCAATGGATGGTATGATTATGCGTTGGGAGTGCCTATCAACTCCCAAGACTTGCTAAAAACCTTTGCAATTCCTCCTTCCCTTGCTGGTCCAACTACCCAACAGATAACAGAAATGTCTGTAGAGTTTCTCACAGGAATGGCATGGACAAGCCTGTATTATAGGAAGGGAATGGCTGCAATCAATCGGGAATGGTCGTATCCTTACTTTTACGCCCCTCTACTTACAGATCTTGCCATAATCGCGGGGCAAGTTGCAAAAAAGAGGCAAAAAATCAAACAATACAAAGCTTTTGATACGATGCTTGAATACAACGTAGTGCACCAATTGTTGTGTATTATACCGCCCAAATCCAACCATCTACTTCCTAAAGAAGTCTTGCCCTTTTACTATGCGCAAAGTCCCATCATTGACCAATTTCCCAACACCTTTTTGTTTGACGAGGATGGGAAAAACGAAAAATGGCAAATGCATGCGCTGGTTCCTCATGCCAACATCCAACGAATCTACGTGGTGACCGAATTTGTAACGTTTACGCGAAAAACGATCAAAGAGTTGGACCCACAAGAAGATTTTATGTATGCAACACGAGGGTTTGGAGATCCACGAAAAACGATCGTTCAAATTCGAAGGACATCCGATCAGATATGCACAGGTATCAAACCTTCGTTGGGGCAATGGGGACGCCAAACCTTAGCACCACGTCAAGAACCACCGTCTAAAGTTATAATCACGCGTAACCAAGTACAAATGCGACCGGATACATTTGTAAAACTCCAAGATCCTACCTTACGACCATTAGAGGAAAGAAAGATCACAGGGGATGTGAAACTTGTCCGTTTTAGACCGCGAGGACAGCTCTGGAGAGTGAGACGTTCCAAACAAAAATCAGCCCCTAAAAAATCAGCCATTGAATTGTTGGCACAATTTGATATGGACTATTCCCAAGTACCCATTATTTTCGAATAATTTTATACCTTGAAGGTATAAAATTGTCTACTTTGTAGGATAGGAGTCAAAGGTACGAATCAAAGGTACGAATCAATATGCAAACACACCTCGTATGTGGTAATGCCAATCTCCTTTTCCTTGGCAAAATACACGTACGGTGCCGTTTTGCCACCTCGATACAAGGATTCGACGGCATCCTGGATGGATAGATAGACCAACGTCTTAAAATTGGGTACACGACCTTTTTGTACGCGTTCCACCTTAAGATGTCCTGTGATCACCGCTTTGTTTTTTACCATCGTGAAACACTTATCCAAAGTTCGATCGGCTGTAATTTTAAAATATTGGTCGTCGATACAAATATATGTTGTGCGCATTACAAGCATTTTTTAGATAACTATATATATAATTCAAGCTCGACCTTGACAAAATGATTTTTTTAAAAAAAAGATGATGTGGTAATAATTACTTGTTCACGCAAGGATGGATGTTCTTCCTGCAGAAATGGTGTGTGAAATTTTCAAGTGGTTGCCTTGTGTTTCCTTGGCTACCGCCCAACAAGTGTGTCAAAGGTGGAACTGTTTAGCCCCTTTACCAAAGAAACAATGCAAGACACCCTTCGGTGCAGCCTCGAACGGTCACTTAGAGTGTTTGAAGTACCTCCATGAAGACGGATGTCCCTGGGATGCATGGTCTTGTGGGAATGCAGCATCAAACGGTCATTTATCGTGCTTGAAGTATCTCCATGACAACGGATGTCCCTGGGATGAAAACACTTGTCGCAGTGCAGCCTTGAACGGTCACTTGGAGTGTTTAAAGTATCTACATGAACATGGGTGTCCCTGGGATGTATGGTCTTGTGACGGTGCAGCCGAAAACGGTCATCTAAAGTGTCTGAAGTACCTTCACAAACACGGATGTCCCTGGAACGAACACACTTGTAGGAATGCAGCAAAATACGGTCATCTATCGTGTCTGAAATACCTCTATGAAAACGGATGTTCCTGGGACAAATGGTCTTGTACCAATGCAGCCTTGAACGGTCATCTAAAGTGTCTGAAGTACCTTCACGAAAACGGATGTCCTTGGAACGAACGTACTTGTGCATGGGCAGCCGAAGACGGTCACTTGGAGTGTTTGAAATACGCTTATGACAACGGTTGTCCATGGGATGGATGGACTTGTAGGGAGGCAGCAAAAAACGATCACTTGGAGTGTCTGAAATACCTTAGAGAAAACGGATGTCCTTGGGACGAATACACTTGTAGGGCTGCAGCAAAAAATGGTCACTTGGAGTGTCTGAAATACCTTAGAGAAAACGGATGTCC
>SDBV01013418.1_pt1 | contig 10435 bp, 12 predicted proteins | sample 2277081 | NCBI WGS metagenome assembly SDBV01 (sample SAMN10402039, study PRJNA504765) | marine sediment metagenome | isolation source: marine sediment core GS10_PC15, 223 cmbsf | place: Arctic Ocean: Southern Knipovich Ridge | collected 2010
GAGAGCTTTGGTGGGAAGGGGTATCTGGTTGTAGCAGTCTATTGATCGTTAACCTGAGTCGGCAGGGCAGCGGGGAGGCTGATGATCTCTAGCGGCGCTCACCAGCCTACGGCCCGGTGGTGGGCCTCGGCATGGCACTGGGCGAGGAACTCACGGGCCAGGGGATCCATGCGGGCGACGGGGCAGGGGGCTGCGGTGTCGATCTTCATGAGGGTGAATCTCCCACCGGCGTCTCAACTCCTTGTCAACGCCGCCCTGTAACTCTTCGGTCCTAGACAGCATCTTACCCAGGTAACCCCTCTGGCCCAGTGGCAGAAGTATGATCACACCGCAGCTCATGGGCAGATCCGTTAGACGGAAGCTTGGAACGTACCCAGCGCAGGACCCCTGACGGCTTGAGTCGAGGCCCTAGGGCAGGTGTCACAAACCGCACCGGGAACAACACATGGCCCAGCGCCTTCTCCTGAAGGAGGCCGTCGCCCGCTACGGCGCTACGGCTTCCAAGAAGCTCACAAATCCGGCAGCGATTGGAGGACCCGAGGATCAACTGCGCTCACCGCTGGAGATCCTGATCGGGGACCTCGCGGCACTCTGCGGCTATGAGGATGACGCCGTTGTTCCCGTCGGCGAATCCACGCTTAGTGACCTGAAGACGCGGCCTGACTACGCGATCAGCGTACGAAACGCACTGACCGGGTTCATCGAAGTGAAGGCGCCCGGCAAGGGTGCGGACCCGAGACGCTTTCGCGATGGGCACGACAAGGATCAGTGGGAGAAACTCCGTTCCCTTCCAAACCTCCTCTACACGGATGGTAACGAGTTCTCCCTATGGAGAGGCGGTGAACTGGTTGGGCAAGTAGTACGCCTGGAGGGTGATATCGAGACAGCGGGTAGCTCACTTGAAGCCCCCTCGTCCCTGCAGGCGCTCTTTGAGGACTTCCTCGCGTGGCATCCAATTCCTCCGCGGACCGCGAAACAGCTCGCGGAACTGACCGCCCGCCTTTGTCGACTCCTTCGTGACGAGGTGACAGAGCAAATCGAGCGAGGAAACCCGGCCTTGACCTCCCTCGCAAGCGACTGGCGACGACTGCTTTTCCCTGAGGCGTCGGACACGCAATTCGCCGACGGGTACGCGCAGGCGGTGACTTTTGGTCTCCTGATGGCACGTGCGCGGAAGATTGAGCTGAGCGACGGCCTGGATGCCGTCGCGAAGCGGCTTGGCAAGACTGATTCGCTCATCGGAACGGCGCTGCGAATCCTGACGGATATCGCTGATGAGCAGAAGGCCCTTCAGACATCCATCGGCACGCTGGTGCGTGTACTCGACGTGGTCGAGTGGTCTGTGATCAGCAAAGGCCAGAGCGACGCGTGGCTCTATTTCTACGAGGACTTCCTGGAAGTCTACGACAATCAGCTACGGAAGCAGACCGGCTCGTACTATACGTCCCCGCCGGTCGTCGAGGCTATGGTGCGACTCGTCAACGAGGCGCTGCACAGTCGTTTTGGCCTGACACGAGGCCTTGCGGCGCCCAACGTGACCGTCGCTGACCCCTGCGTCGGAACAGGTACGTTCATTCTAGGTGTGCTGCGGCAAATCGCGGCCGAGGCCGAGGCGGCTGAAGGCCCCGGTGCGGTACCGGGCGCCATCAAAGCCGGGGTAAGGCGGCTGATCGCCTTCGAAATTCAGCTAGGGCCGTTCGCTGTTGCTCAGCTCCGCATCTTGGCGGAAGTCTCCGAGCTGATGGATGCCACCCCGAGAGGCCCGCTCCGAATGTTTGTGACGAACTCCCTGGGCAATCCCTGGGTTGAGGAGGAACACCTGGGCGCCGTCTACGAGCCCATCGCCGAATCTCGCCGTCGCGCGAACGAAGTGAAGCGCAACGAGTCGATCACCGTCGTAATTGGTAATCCGCCATACAGAGAGAAGGCCAAGGGACTCGGCGGTTGGGTCGAGGCAGGGGGTGAAAACCATCCGGCCCCCTTGCTCGACTGGATTCCGCCTCCAAGCTGGAAGGTCGGAGCGCACACCAAGCACCTGCGAAACCTATACGTGTATTTTTGGCGCTGGGCGACTTGGAAGGTGTTCGACTCCGATCCGTCCTCGGACACCGGAATCGTGAGCTTCATTACGGTAGCTGGCTTCCTCAGCGGGCCGGGGTTCGAGAAGATGCGCGACTACCTGAGGCGGAGGGCCGACGAACTTTGGGTTATCAACTGCTCGCCTGAAGGTTACCAACCCTCGGTAAATACGCGCATCTTCGAGGGCGTTCAACAGCCCGTGTGCATCGTTCTCGCATCACGATCACCCGCCACCGAGGGTCACAAACCTGCCGTCGTCCGTTACCGGGCGCTGGCCGAGGGGCATCGCCGTGAGAAGTTCGGCGAGCTGGCAACGATCTCGTTGGGCGGCGAGGGTTGGCAGGATTGTCCTGGGGAATGGCGCGCGCCCTTTCTACCGGCTGTCAGCGGTCCGTGGGCTGAATTTCCGTCGCTCGACAAGTTCTGCCACTATAGTGGCTCTGGAGTCATGCCTGGACGTACGTGGGTGATCTCGCCGGACGCCGAGTCACTTCAGCGGCGATGGAACGCGCTGCAAAGAGCGGATGGAAAGAACAAGGAAGACCTTTTCCATCCTCATCTTCAGAAGGGTAAGCCCGGCGACCGTCACGTACACCGCGCCTTCGACAGGGGCCTGCCAGGCCAAGAGTACAGATCCGTTTCTGTCGCCGGCGACAAAGCGGACGTCGTTCGTCCGATCAGGTACGCCTACCGTTCGTTCGACAGGCAGTGGCTCATCCCTGACTACCGGCTGATTAATCGGCCGAATCCGACCCTCTGGACGTCTCATTCGTCCAGGCAGGTTTACCTCACGGTGCTGGAGCGGGTCTCTCCATCGTCTGGCCCTGCAGTGACCTTTGCCGGAGAAATCCCAGATCTCCATCACTACAAAGGGTCTTTCGGAGGTCGTGCATACCCGTTGTGGGCTGATGCCGAGGCCGAAGACGACAACGTATCGAATGTCTTGGTCGACCTGCTTGGTTCCCACCTTGGCCAACAGATAGCCGGTGAAGATGTGTTTGCGTATATAGCCGCGATCGCAGCACACCCAGCCTACACATCGCGTTTCCAGTCCGATCTAGTCCAGCCCGGGATTCGGATCCCGCTGAGCGCTGACCCGAGCCTCTTTTCGGCGGCAGTCGCGTTAGGACGCCGCGTGATCTGGCTGCATACCTACGGGGAGCGTTTCCCCGATCCCGAAGACGGCCGGCCGGCCGGCCCCCCTCGCCTGGTTGGTTCCGCAGCGCCTCGCTATCCCCGCGAGGGTGCGATCCCATCAATACCTGAGGACATGCCGGACACCATTGACCATGACCCTTCTCGCATGCGCCTCCTTATCGGGAAGGGCTTTATCGAGAACGTCCCTCTCGAGGTGTGGCTCTACGAGGTTTCCGGTAAGCAGGTTATCCGGCATTGGTTTAGCTACAGGAAGAAGGACCGTGCGCGACCCTTGATCGGCAGCCGGCGTCCCCCTTCACCGCTCGGCAGGATCCAGCCGGACTATTGGTTACCAGAGTACACGACAGATCTGATCAATCTGGTCCACGTCTTGGGCCAGCTAGTGTCCTTGGAGCCACAGCAAGCAGAACTCCTATCGAAGATATGTGCCGGACCTCTCGTATCTGCCCGCGAGTTCGCACGTGCCGTCGAGGAGGCCGACGAGGGCCATCGGGGAGGTGGGAAACGCAGCCCCGCAGCGAACCCCAATCAGATCAAACTGCTAGGAGACGATTAAGTGACTGACACCTCCCGGGCAGAGGCTTCCCTCACTGGCGGCGCGGCGCGTTCTGAGGCATCATGTCGGGAAGTAGAACAAAATGACCACCGTCACCCCCCGCGGTCCCGAACGTCGTTCCGGCGTCGAACGCCGTGTCGTCGATCTCGTGCCGGCCGTCTTTGGCAAACGCGATCGGCGTAGCGGTGAGGAGCGTCGGAGTGGGACGGAGCGTCGGAGCGGAGCTGATGGGCAGCGCCGCTAGGCCGCCCTGACCGAAATCGGGAGTTCGTCGAAACTCTTGAAAATAGAGTACAGGTTTACGAATCTTACGTTCGAGTCCCGGACGGAAGGCGGTGGTATTGCGGTGCTTGGAGGTCAAGCGACGTCCGCCTATGCCCGCCGCACCTTCATGCTCAGAGTCTCACAAGTACCATCCGGTGAATGGAGGCTCGAGGACCTGGCCTGGCGCAGTCCGCCCTCCCAGGACTTTAGGTCCCGCGAGTTACTTCGAGGAATGGTTGATCTGGCTGCACGTCTCCTCCGCACGGTGAACACATGGTGGGGCGAGCAGCATGAGGGTGCCGCGAAGCTTGTCTTTAACGAAATGATTCCGCCGTCTGGGACCGTTCCCCGCGTCTGTTTCTCCTTTCGTCCCCAGATCCTCTCCATAGACCCGCCTCCTTGGTCGAACTTGTGGGAGTTAATTCAAGCCCGGATCCGCTGGGATCCCTCCTTCTGGGTGCAGGGTATCTGCGAGACGGAAGTGCTGCAGGCGGTGGGCCACCTGGAGCGCATCTTCCCGAGTGATTGGGTAAGGGCTCAGTACAAGAAGCACGGAGTTGGCGAGGGTTCCTGCCTAATGAATTGGCCAATGCCGTCGTCGTCGCCGACTTGGTTTCCGGCATTTCATTTAGCTCGCACGGCTGCGGGCGCCGTCTGTGTCGACCCAGCGTGGGTGTATCTCATCGAGATTGGACTAGCGCGACAAGGCCTCGAAGGAGTACCCGGAATTCACATCCTTGAGCGGCAGTTGACCCGAAGCCCTGGAAGTCGGCACCACCTCTGCATGGGCGCCATGTTTCACGCGCGTGGCCTACTCTTGGAGTTAGAGCCCAATGCGGCCTCCGGCAACAACGATCTTCTCGTGAAAGGCTCCGAGAGTCTCTACGAGATCGAAGTGAAGGAATTCACTTCCGAGCGTCCGCTAGATCGTCTTCAGAGCGAGATCGGACGCAAGGTCGCGACGATGCCCCGCAAGCCCGAATTGCCTGTCGTGATCCACGTAGTATTGGCCGATGGCCATGGAGCTGATCCGCTACGGGAGGCCACCTTTCTGGAAACCTTAGCGACCCTCGCGGAAAACCTGCCTCCACAAATCAGCGCGCTAGTCGGTGGGCGATGCTTTCTCGATGCATCTGGAAGCGCAGTGAAGCGGGACGCGCAACAAATAGTTTTGAATCCCGCTGCGATTGTACCGAGCAGTGAACAGGATCTCGAAGCGCTGTTCGCAGAGAATTATGACACGATCCTCTATCCGACGTTCGGCTTTGGGAACTTTGTCGATACACAGGCTTCCTAGTCCAGGAAGGGACGGGCACGGCCGCCAACCTACCATGCGGCTGGCGGCACCTGTTTTCAAACGGAAAGGTCGTTGTATTCATGCGCTTGGAAGGATTCTCAATTGGTCGACGAGGTCTCGCCCGCCCGCCGGTCACGCTGCAGCTGATGGGCAGGGCCGTTAGGTGTTACGCGTGAGAGGGCTCCGTCATCAACCGTGTATTTATTGCGGGAGCTCGCACGATCCCGCCCCAGACCACGTACCGCCTAAAGCCATCTTCGCCGAGCCGAAGCCTTCAGATCTCATCCGCGTACCGTGCTGCCGCGGGTGCAACGAAGGCTTCCAGCCGCACGACGACTACTTTGCGGCAACGCTCGCGCGTCGGGCCGACGTCGAGCGGGATCCAGCTGCCCAGCAACTTCTAGCACGTTTCCAACGAGGCCTCGTCCGGCAGGAGGCAGCGGGTTTCAAGGCGATGCTCGACGGTTCCCTGGACCTGGTAGGCGGTGTGGCTGGGCAGTGGGTGGAGGGTAGCCGCATCAACACCGTTGTGGGACGAATCGCGCGTGGTCTCTACTGGGCGGAGACGAGGAAGGTCCTCCCTAAGGAATATCGAGTGGAGGCGCTACACGTACAGAACTTGGGACCGTTCTTTGATCTGTTTATGAAGTCCCTTGCCGGCGGGGGCGGCGCCGGTACTATCGGCGGTGATCAGTTCGAGTTCATCTGGGGCCAGGCGATCGACGACGAATTCGCTACCGCCTGGTTGCTGACGTTCTTCGACCGTGCCAGCTTCGCGGCCATTACAGCAAGCCCGAGTGCTGCCTAACGGCGCCGGCCTCAAACCCAATACACCCCCTCCCGCACGCGCCACGGGTAATCCCGCCAATCCTCAAGGAACCTTCACCACCCCACCCTGTAACTTTTCGGTCCTAGAAAGCATCTTATCCAGATAACCCCGGGCTCATCTGCCGAAACCAATAGCACATTAATTGCGTTTGGTACTTACGGGATCTTGACAGATCGTCTACTTTGTATTAGAGGTGGGTTCCCGAAAATAACCCGAATATGATACTTAGCGTGCCTAGAGGTATTCATGCGCAACCGAAGTAAATTGAAGACGTTGGTTCACTACATCAGCTGGAAGTGCGAAGATCCAGGGGTGCTGGGTGCCATCAAACTCAACAAGGTTCTATGGGTCTCCGATCTACGGGCCTACGTGCGGAGTGGAACACCCCTCACGGGGGAGCGGTACGTCAAACGCCAATATGGTCCCGTTTCGCACAGTATTGTGGGGATTGTCGATGAACTTGAGAACGAGGGCAAGATCGTAGTCCGCCGCAGGCAGGTCTATGGTTATGAGAAGGTCGACTACATCGCGCTTGAGGAGCCCGATATTTCTGGGTTCACGTCGGCAGAAATCAGTCTTGTCGACGAAGCGATTGACTTTGTTTGCCATAAACACACGGCTCGACAGATCAGCGAAAAGAGCCATGATGTTATTTGGCATCTTGCAGAACTAGGCGAGGAGATTCCCTACCATTCAATGTTGGCGTCTGTGTTAGACGAGGTTACACCCGAAGACGTGCAGTGGGCACGGGAGGCGGTCGAAGTTTCGTAATGGCGTATGCACGTACCATCATCGAGCAGCCCGAAGTCTCCGCAATCTTGGACAGTGAAATCAAAGCCTTTCCGCGGTTGAAGGAGCTATTTGACGGATTGAAGTGGCGTCTGAGCCGTCAGCCGGAGGCGGGATATGCTGTCTCCGGCACCTCGCCTCCTGTTTTCGTCGTTCGTTCTCAGCTCTGGCCCGGTTTTCCGGGTCGGCTCATCTTGGAGTACCGATCTACTGAGAACGAAGTGACGATCATCAAAGCCAAACTCGAACGCCCACCAGACGACCCCAAGAAGGCCGCCAAGGCTGTGGACCGAGTGATCGAGGAGACTAAGGGCACGGGGCCTTCCGACGATCCTAACGTTGCGGCCAAAGAAGCCGTCAAGCGACTCACCGAGGACAACTAGCTAGTCACAGCGCCCTCACGCCAAGGCTATGCTCCCGGGGGAACCCCCTCGGGAGTTTTTTCATGGGTATGCAGTGGATCTACAGCGAGTGGCTCACGCCGCCCGATCGCAGCAACTCGAGCCCGTTCTGGCCGTGGCCGGAGGACATGGCGGCGGAGCCAGCTCATGGTGCCGCGACAGAGGAACGTCGCCTTTTGGACTTATCCGGAGCAGGCTCAACGCCACCATTACCTCTATTATCGGTCGATCCCCCCGCAACCTGATCCGCCGGGATCATGTTGAGCGGCACCAGGTACATCTCTCCCACGCCTACCAGCTTGGGCGCCACCTTGGCGATCGCCAGTTCCTTTCGCGCTTGGAGGCGGTCGTGGATCCCCTGAAGCATCGCGTGGACGGCCTCCCGCGTCATCGCCAGGCTGATCGACGAAGGGGCCCCTCTGCTAACCATTTAAGATCCTAAGATCGACCGGGGGAAATGTGGAATAGAACTCCCCGACATAGGTATGTTGTTTGTATGGCGTTTCACAGCGATCGTCGAACCGCATGACCACCGTTCCAGTTCCCCTCCAGCATCGACCAGCGGTCCACCAGCTCTGCATCGGCGCCTTCATCCAAGAAACGTTGCACCTGCGCTCCAACGTCGCGGCCGTGCCTCTTCAACCGCTAGGGTTCGACAGTGAGGCGCACTACGCTGGTCGTTACGCGAACGAAGTCGTTGGAGCGCAAGTGGACAACGAGAATCTCGAAGCACTGAAGTCAGAGGGGCGCCAGGCCGGCCCCATTGTCGCGATCGTGGTCCAACATAAGATCGACGCACCGCCGGAGCTTCTGGACAAGATCGCCAACCCCTTGCTGCGACACGCTCGAAGCGTGCTTGGCTGGGTCGCAGGGAACACGGTTATGCCGTTTGCTATGGTAACGGCGACGTCGGATAACACGTTCTTCCGGATTATCCCGCCACACGCTCGACAGCGCCAACGACTCGGTTTCGGGAACACCGGGGCCGAGTACCGGGCCCTGTTGGGTCGCATCATGACCTCAGCGGAGGAAGACGAGCACTTCGCGTTCGCCTTGTCGATGTTTCACGACGCGCTGCGTGAGGAAACCCCAGAGTTTCGTGTCGCGCGCTTCTTCGCCTGCTTGGAGTCGCTCGCGTATCGCCTCAAGAAGGGGCGGGGCTCGCGTGATGCGGTCCGATGTCTTATTGGTCTCGAAGACGGTGCGATGTGTTCTTTCTCGGAGGATGGAAAGGATTACAGCTACGACCGGGTTGAAGTCGCCGGTCGCATCCGAGACAAGTTTTTTCACGGCATACCGTTCAATCCCGACGAGTTGAAAGAAGGAGCGAGGGTGGCATACGAGTGGCTGCGGGAAAAACCGGAGCGTCTCGGAGACATGCTGTTGACGGATTGCGAATTGGAAATTGCGCGCTGGGCGAACCGCGCGTCCCGCGGGTTGATTTCGTGACGATCGTTGGGGCCCGCACGCGCGCCTACTCCGGTGGAGACAGCGGTGCGGCAAATGCCGCTTTAAGTGCTCCAGGAGCATGGAGGGGTCGATCACATGGGGCTCGGTAATGTGCCGCGCGGGGGCCTCGAAGGCTGTCGTCAATCCCTCCCGTGTCATTCTTTGTCCGGCCTGTAGGGCACAAGCGGCCCACCCGCCACTCACTGGGGTGCCAAGCGGCCCCGGGGCCTGCTGGTTGATCGGTTGATGGTTTGATGGGTTTTGGGCGTTGGTCTGGCCCACCCTTTGAAGGAAACGAGCTGCCCGATCCACAATAGAAGGCTGTACACGCTGCGTGACGCTGCGTGACTGGTCGTGACAGCCGTGACACGTCACGCTCCTTCGCTTTCCTCTCCCGCCGGTAGCGCCGGGACTGGTGACGTTGCGATGACGAAATTCAATTCCTCGCCGGCGCTGACTCGTGCGAGCTGCTCATCAGACAGCCGGTTGAGGTCGATGTGGGCGTACACGCCCCGGACCTCGACGCGCTCGCGGTATTTCTCCGGGCGTAGTGCTTTCAACCGAAACATGAGCAGTAGGTCGCTGTACTCCCGCACGTAGCCGCCGGCCTCGCCTTTGTACCAGCCGATCGGTTTCCGCACGCCCTTCACCGCCCGGCGATACACCTCAGCCTCCAGGTTATCCGCTGCATCCTCCTGGGCATTCTCAAACGCTCGCCGGTACTCTGGATTGGCTTCCATCCAGTCGTAATGTGTCGTCCGCCCCACCCCCGCCACCTTACAGGCCCGCCGGATCACACCCATCTCCCCATAAACCGCCAGAAAAGCCCGCTGTGCGTCCGTGAAGTTTTCTCCTCCTTCTTTGACTGGTTCGGTTGTTCGGGCGCGAACATGAGCCGTGCGGTGTTTCTCGCCGTCTTTCTTGTTTGCCATTGGCGGTCACTTCCTTTCACTCAGGCATGGCATTCCCATTACCCGTCATAAGTGGTTATGAGGGGTGGGGTTGGTGTTAGGGCAGCGAGATGCTATCCTATCACCAGCCTGATTTAGCAGCAGGCAGCAACCGACTTCGGTCGGCCATTGCAACGGCTCGCAGGATCCCGCCCGTTCCCGCCACGGTTACTCAGCGGCGCCTTGCGAGCCGTTTTTTTACGTCGCGGCCTCGAGCGACGGCAGCACCACGAAAAAATTTCGCGCGCTGCTTGGACCGTGCGGCGCTATGACGACCAGGTTGTCAGGGTGGGACATTGCCTGGATTTGGATTGCTGCGCCTGGGCCTTCCATCCCGTTGAGTTTTTGCCTCGAAGTCGTTGAGGCCCGGCGAACGGTGTCACAGACGCCGGTCGTGAACGCACAAGAGCCCGTGCCGGCCATCAGAGGGCCGCCCGGGCTCGTTTAGCTTGTGTTGCCGCTGCCCGGCGTCTCCGCCGACCGGGCAGGATTATCCGCCTGACAACGACACGACTGTGTTTTTTATCCTCTTGAGTCCTCCGCCCCGGCAGATGTACGCAAAGAGGGGTCTGCCTTCGATCTGCCGATCGCCGTCGGCATTCTCGCCGCCACCGACCAACTGAATGGTGCGGGAGGTGAGTCAGGTGCCGCCGGTCTCCCGCG
>SDBV01013419.1_pt1 | contig 10435 bp, 9 predicted proteins | sample 2277081 | NCBI WGS metagenome assembly SDBV01 (sample SAMN10402039, study PRJNA504765) | marine sediment metagenome | isolation source: marine sediment core GS10_PC15, 223 cmbsf | place: Arctic Ocean: Southern Knipovich Ridge | collected 2010
GCCAAACGCCAACGCTCAAGTGAGTGACCAGCGCGCACTCAATGTTGTTCAGCATCAGGGTCGTAATGATTCCGTTCACTCCCAACCGCGCCTTTAATATGCCCGGGATGAACCCCCAGGCTGCTCCAAACAGCGCTCCGGCAATGGCCATGACGGCCAGCGTCACAACCTTTGAGGCGTCTTCGGATACCACGCCTGCCAGGATGACGATGCTTGCTCCCAGGGCTCCCATAAAGAATTGGCCCTCGGCTCCGATGTTCCACAGCTTCATCTTGAATGCCACTGCGCAGGCCGTACCGGTGAATATGAGCGGGGTGGCCTTGACCAGCGTGTCAGAAAACACGCCCAGGCTACCAAATGCAGCACCGGCGATATGCGCGTAAGCTCGGAACGGATTTCCGCCAACGAGGGCAAGCACGACCGCGCCCATCACCAAGGCAAGCAATACCGCCACCAGCGAAACAAGCGGCGCCAGCCAGCGCGGGGAGTCCATGCGCGGTTCAATTTGCAGCTCCAGCGGAAAGCTGAACGACCGGCGAGTACTGGTTGGGGTCGAGGTCATGCCGCGCGCTCGCCTGTCGATTCGCTGGAACCACCGGTCATCAGCAGTCCGACCTTCGCGGCATCTGCTTCGACTCCATCGGCTACGATCTCGCCCTCGTAGACGACCACAATTCGATCGCTCAGGGTGAATATCTCTTCAAGTTCCTCGGAAACCAGCAGGATCGCGGCGCCCGCTTCACGCCGCTCGAGCAGCATCCGCTGCACCCCCTCGATCGCGCCCACATCGAGACCGCGCGTAGGTTGCATGGCGATCAGCAGAGTCGGTTCTGATGACAACTCACGCGCCAGGATCACACGCTGAAGATTGCCGCCAGAAAGCATCCGAGTGGGCGTCTCAATACTCGGCGCCAGGATCGAATATTCCGCCTTCAGCCCGACCGCCATTTCTTGAGCAGCCTCGCGATCCAACGAGGTACGCCTGGCAATAGGAGGCATTCGGTACTTTTTCATGATGACGTTGTCGGTGATGCTTAGATTAGGGGCGGTGCCCACGTGCGTCCGATCTTCCGGAATGTGAGCCACTCCGAAATCAATCGATGTTCGGGCGGAGCGGTTGGTGACTTCTTTTCCATTAACAAGAATGGTTCCGCTGGTGCAGCTCCGCAATCCTGTAATGACCTCACCAAGCTCAGATTGCCCGTTGCCGGCCACTCCGGCTACACCAACGATCTCGCCCGACCGGACCTTGAGATCGATCGCTCGCAGCGCCGGAAGTCGCTTGTCGTTGTCGGCGCTCACACCAACGAGTTCCAATACAACCTCGCCGGGCTCCTTAGCAGTTCTTTCCAGCTCGAAGAGCACCTTGCGGCCAACCATGAGATTGGCCAACTCGGCCTTTGAGGTAGTCGCGGGATCGATTCCGGTCGCGGTGACCTTACCCTGCCGCAGGACCGTGATCTGATCCGCAATGGTCATCACCTCATGCAGCTTGTGGCTGATAAAAACAATCGACTTACCTTCCGCAACCATGGCTCGCAAGGTTTTGAATAGCTGGTCGATTTCTTGCGGGGCGAGTACGGAAGTCGGTTCATCCATGATCAGCACTTCCACCCCTCGATAAAGCATCTTCAGGATTTCAACTCTCTGCTGCTCACCGACCGAGAGCTGCCAGATCTTCGCATCAGGTGTAACCTGCAATCCGAATTGATCACCAATATGCGCCATTTGCTTGTCGTAATGCGACAAGCGCATGAGGAACCTGGGCTCGTCGAGGCCGAGCAGGATATTCTCAGTCACCGTCTGAGATTGGATCAAGGTGAAGTGCTGGTGGATCATTCCAATCCCCAGGTCGATCGCGTCCCGCGGTGAGTTGAAGGTGGCAGGATTTCCACGCACGAGCACGGTTCCTGCCTCCGGCCGATAAAGCCCTGCAAGCACACTCATCAGGGTGCTCTTGCCGGCTCCGTTCTCACCCAGCAGCGCGTGAATCTCGCCCGCACGGAGCTCAAAGTCCACGTTTTCGTTGGCAATCACGCCGGGGAATCGTTTGGTGATCCCCTTCATCTCAACGAGGTTGTCCATCGCCTCTCAGTCCAAATACCACCCGGACGGCGCGCTTTGCGCGCGCCGCCAGGGATGGCATTTATGTTCTGCTGCTTCTTTGGAACGAGCCCGCATGTCGCAGGCCCTGACTAACTTTAAAGATCCGGCAGCTCTGCCGTAACCCCTTCCGCCCACCAGTACATGCAAGTCTCACAAGGCGAGCCGAATTCGGCAAAACCATCCAGGTCCAGTTGTTCAAGTGACACGCCATCAGCCAGGATCTGGTTGCCCTGGTTGTCAAAGATCGGTCCCTTGAACACGTCAAAGCGATTGAACTCTCCCCTGAGCGCCGCAGCTAAAGTGTCCCGTACAAGCTGCACATCCGCTTCTGGCAGGTCAGCGATGCCCGGCTGAGGGGTTTGACCCTCCATAAAGCCGAACAGCCCCATGCCGCCAGCGGCAGAGTCAAAGTACTGGAAGCCAGGCTCATAGGTGCCGTCCATTGTCCCTTGCGCGATGTCGGCATAGATCGGGCCCCAGGTCCAATAGGGAGCGGTAAGGCAGCCATCGGTCTGGCACGCGTTTACGTGGTCGTAGTTTACGCCCCACTTGCCCTTCTCAGTGGCTACATCACCAGCGGCGGGAGTATCCGCGCCGGTGAAGACGACCTGTGCGCCGCCATCAAAGAGCGATGCTGCGCCCTCTTTCTCGATTGCCGGATCATGCCAGGTGTTGATCCCCCGGATGTCCAGGGTGCACTCGGGGCAAGTCTGCTTGGCGCCGAGCATGATGGCGTTCCCCAGGCGAATTTCTTCGGGGATGGGGAAGGTCGCCATGTATCCCAGCCTCGGATTGCCATCGGTCTTAGCGCGGGAGCCCGCCAGCATTCCTGCAAGATACTTCATGACTTCCATCTCGCCGAACATGTTCCCGTAGTTCTCGCCGTTGGTCTTGAACCCGGTGAGATGGACAAACATCGCGTCCGGAAATTCTTCCGCCACGATCTCCATCGGATCCATGTAGCCGAACGAGGTGCCGATGATCAGGTCGAAGCCCTTACGAGCCAGGCTGCGGAAGACCTGCTCAGAGTCCGCTCCCTCAGGAACGAGCTCGATGAAGGCCACATGCGTATCTGGAATATTGTCTTCGATGTAGTTGAGACCATCCCAGTGAGCCTCGCTCCAGCCGCCATCGTCGTGGGGGCCGATGAGCACCATGGCCACGTTAAACTTGCCGTCTTCGACGGCGGGAATTTCGAAGCCACCCACTATCTCGGGTTCTTCCTCTGTCGCACATGCGGCGAGCAGCAGGGCGAACACCAACAGCAGGGTCATTCCTCGCCATACGGTCTTGAATGACATTTACACTCCTCCTAACTCAAACCTTCGGAACTTCAGGATAATGATCCAGTTCTTCATGAAGCAACTCTTGAGCGCGCTCACCTCCTTCCGTTAAATGAGTCGCGGCGTTCAGGGGATGATTCTAGTCCCCGTTTCGCCGGCGAGCGCTCGCTCGATATTTTCCGGATTCGTCACTAAGGCTTCTTTGCCTCCAGCCTCAAGGTAGTTGATGATCGCCTGAACCTTGGGCTCCATACTTCCTTTAGCAAAATGGCCTTGCTCCATGTAGGCCTTGGCTTCTGCCAAGGTCATCTTATCCAACCACTGTTGTTCTGGCTGATGATAGTTTAACGCAATCTGGGGGACCGCTGTTGAGATAAGCAGCATGTCTGCGCCAATCTGTGAGGCCAGCAGCGCAGAGGCAAAGTCTTTGTCGATGACCGCCTCAACTCCAGTTAGAAGGCCAGCCTCGTCTTGAACCACGGGAATCCCGCCGCCGCCCACAGCGATAACGACAAAGCCATCTCCAATGAGCGACTCGATTGCGGCGCGTTGGACAATCCGCACCGGTAACGGCGAAGGCACAACTCGTCGCCAGCCTCGACCGGAGTCTTCCACCACCACCCAACCTTCCGCCTCGGTCCTCTGATCGGCCATGTCTTTGTCCATGAATGATCCGATGGGTTTGCTCGGCGCTTGGAAGGCCGGGTCGTTCCGATCCACTTCAACCTGGGTCACAACGGTGGCGGCTTGCTTGTCCATTCCACGCTTCGTAAATTCGTTGAAAAGCGATTGCTGGAACATGTACCCAATGGCTCCCTGGCTGTCGGCGCCGCAGTAGTCGAGCGGTACTTCATGCAGTTCATGCTTTGAGAGCTCGGACCGTCGGAGAATAAAACCCACCTGCGGCCCATTGCCGTGGGTGATAATCACATCCCAGCCGTGCTCGATCATGCCCGCGATGTGCCGCATCGATTCGGCGGCCGCTTCGTATTGATCGTTGATGGTCTTGTGTTCCTTGTCTTTGATAAGCGAATTGCCGCCGACGGCGACCACCGCTACCTTTTTTTCTGCCAAATCAATCTCTCCTTGGTTGAGTCAAATCAAGCACAGGCAGCTTGATGCCTAGCGCATCGTCAGCGCCATCACCGCTTTCTGTACGTGCAGGCGATTCTCTGCTTCATCGAAAACGACGCTCTGTGGTCCGTCGATCACCTCGTCGGATACTTCGACATTCCGATCGGCGGGCAATGGATGCATATAAATGGCGTCTTTGTGCGCCAGCGACATCTTCTTCTCACCCGTAATCCAACTCTCGTATTGATCCTGGATGCGCTTGCCTTCGTCGGGGTCCTGCGTAGTTATGAGCGGGCCCCATGATTTTGCATACACCACTTCAGCCCCTTCGAAGCCAGCTTCCATATCGTCCACGATCTCGAACTTTGTTCCGGCCTTCTCCGCCTCAGCCTGCGCCTGTTTCATGACTTCTGGCGACAACTGAAACTCTGGCGGATGGGCCAGCGTGAGGTCCAAGCCGAATCTCGGCATCTGCAGGATCAGCGATTGCGGCACGGAGATCGGCTTCAGGTATGAATCTGCATAGGCCCACGAAACCACCATCTTTACTCCACGTAGATCCGGCCCTTTCTTCTCCTGGATGGTCATCAGATCAGCCAGGATCTGAAACGGATGGTAGATCTCGCACTGCATATTAAGAACCGGAACACGCGAGACCTCTGCAACGAGGTTGAGGTATCGGTTGCCGATTCCCCAATCCACATGCCGGATGGCAATGCCGTCGAAGTAACGTCCGAAAATATCGCCAATCTCTCGCTCGGTGTCTCCATGGGCAATTTGCGTGGTCTTGGATTCAATGAAGGCTGCGTGCCCCCCAAGCTGCGCCATGCCCGATTCAAAAGAGCCTCTGGTGCGAGTGCTGCTGAAGAAGAACAGCATTGCGAGCGTCTTGTCGCGCAGGTAAGCATGCGATTCGCCTAGCGCGCGCTTTCGCTTGAGGTCGTAGGCCACATTAAGGACCGTCTCCACCTCTTCTTTTGTGAAATCAAGGTCGCCGATCAGGTCTCGGCCGCTAAGATCCGTTTGCATTTGTCTAGTCTCTCCTCATTCGATTTCATTGCACATACTCTATGGCTATGCGCATTCGACATAAGTGAATTGGTTAAAGTACGCTACTCCATCGCTCCCAACACAAGCGAAAGCAGCGCCATGCGCATCACAACGCCATTGAAGGCTTCTTCCCAGTAACGTGCATGGCGGGTGTAGTCCACTTCTTCGAGCAACTCGTCCATCCGCGGCAACGAGTGCAGGATGATCGAATCGCCCTTAGCTTTTTTCATCAGTTCCCTAGTGACTTTATAGTTGTCCGGCGTCAGGCCGACGTCCCCCTCGCGCTCATCAACGGATTTGGAGTAATCCGGCTGCACCACGGGCTCCATGTAAATTACATCCGCCTTATCGATCACCTGCTCGATGTGTTCGACTTCTTCGTAAACGAGGCTGAGCTCGTCGATCTCCTTTTTGAATTCATCCGTCAGCGACATGTCCTCAGGCGAAATATAGCTGGCTGTGATGTCAAACTGGCTCATGGCGTAACTCATGGAGTGCATGGTGCGCATGCGCATGTCACCCACCAGTACGAAATGCAGCCCGTCCAATGTGCCTTTTTCTTTGAGGATGGTGTACATATCAGTTAGCACCTGGGTAGGGTGTTCGCCCCAACCATCGCCGGCGTTGATCACCGGAATACTGGCCCACTTTGCGGCTTCCGCCGGAGCGCCCTGTTCGAAATGGCGCATCACGATCACATCACCGTAATACTCGAGCATATGCACCGTGTCCTTGATGGACTCCTGGTAGAAGTCTCCGGCACGCGTCATCTTGGCGTCGGAAAATCCGGTTACCTCACCACCCAGGCGCAGCATGGCCGATTCGTGGGCCAAGCGCGTTCGTGTGCTGGGTTGGTAGAACGCTGTCACCAAGATTTTCCCCGCCAATAGATCGGAGTTCTTTCGATCGCGTGGAATATGCGCCAAACGATCAGCAATTTCAAACACACGGAAAAACTCCGCCCGCTCGAAGCCTTTGAGCGAAAGAATATCTCGTCCTGCAAAGCTTCTCATCTTCAAACTCCTCCAATGTTCCCGATGGGCAAGATCGCCCGGATTATCAACTACGGTGTTGTATTCAGGCCGCGCCCGACTCTGCGCACGACGTGAAATTTAAACGTGCCGGGCAAGAAGTAGCTCGTGGAGCGGTCGACGATCTTGCCCTCGCGTGTGAACAAACTGGCTTCAAAGCTAAGCAACACGGATCCGGTCGGTACCTGCAGGCGATCGGCGACTAGATCTTCGGCCGAAACAGCGCTGATCTCGCTTCTAGAGTATTCCAATTGAGGCTTGCCTCGCTCCAGCAGCAAATCCAGCACGGATCCATGAAACTTCCTATCTAATACTGAAGCGGGAATCAATCCTTCCCCGATCGTATCGACCAGATATGCCACAGGCTCGCCCTCTGCAAGTATCACACGGCGGATCTCGGTAACCTGATTTGCTCCCAGCAGATCGGCTTCTTCGGAATCAGCCGGACGGTGCTGAATCTCAGATTCGCCCATCTCCACCTCGAGACCCACCCTGGCCGCCATATTCTCGATGCTAACGAGATCTTCCAGCCCGGCTTCGATGACGGTTGGCGGAATATAGGTTCCAACTCCTTGCCGTCGCACGATCATTCCTCGGTCTTCGAGTGCGCTCATGGCTTCGCGCAGTGTTGCGCGCGAAACGCCCAACTGTTCCGCCAGCTTCGGTTCCGACGGAAGCACTTCTCCGGGCTCGCTTCGTTCCACAAGCTCTGTGAGCGCCTGCGCAGTACGTTGATAGGGTTTACTCACGCGTCCTCCGCAACAAGCGGTATGAGCTCAAAGCGGTTCACATCCACCAAACCCAAATCGGAGATCCGCAGTTCCGGGATCACGACCAGGGCCAGCAGGCTCAGCTGCATGTTGGCGTTGTTCAGAGTGCACCCACATTCGCGGAAGGCTTCCAACAATCGGTCCGCCTTGTCTGCCACTACCTCCGCGCGCTCGTCCGACATCAGGCCCGCTATAGGGAGTGCGACTACGGCTATGACTTCGCCATCGCGCACTACAATCTGGCCGCCTCCGATGCGTGCTAATTCGTTGGCTGCTATTGCCATGCTGCTATCGTCTGTCCCCACCACGAGCATGTGGTGGGAATCGTGTGCGACCGTCGAGCCGATCGCACAACCTGGGTCCAGTCCAAATCCCCGAACAAATCCCAGCTGAATCGTTCCATTCCCCTGATGCCTCTCGACAAGTGCGATCTTAGCCAAATCCGCTTCCGGATCGGCCACAAACTCGCCGTGGCGAGGCTGCATCTCCACCTGCAGGTGCTGCGTTGATGCTTGATTCTCAATGATGCCGATGACGCTGGCGGTTACTCCTCCATCGCTCAGCGCAGACAACTTGAAATCCCCCGCCTCCAATTCTCGCTTCAAGTGGATTGACCCACGCACCTCTTCAGGAAAGTCAAACTGTGGCGCATCTACCAGGACTTTCCCTTTCTCGGCCACAACGGCGCCTTTGGCGATGACGGTCTCGACTTCGAACGCAGAAAGGTCGCCAACCAGAAGCAGGTCTGCATAGCGCCCGGGCGCAATCTGACCCACTTCGGTCGCCACGCCAAAGTGCTCCGCAGTATTGAGGGTCGCCATCTGGATGGCGGTGATCGGCCCAACCCCCAGTTCGATAGCATGCCGGACCACACGGTTCATATGGCCATCGTTTACAAGTGTCCCTGAATGGCTATCGTCGGTCACCAGAATGAAGTGCCGAGGGTCCAGGCCGAGCTCAGTCACCGCTCGGATCTGCTCGGCCACATTGTGCCAGGCCGACCCCAGCCGCATCATGACTTTCATACCTTGTCGAACTCGAGCTACGGCGTCTTCCAGCCGGGTTCCCTCATGATCGTCTTCAGGGCCACCGGCTGCGTAGGCATGGAAAGGTATTCCGAGATCGGGCGAAGCGTAATGCCCGCCGATCACTCTTCTCGCGGCGCGGGTCTCAGCCATCTCGGCATGCAAGCGCTCGTCGCCTGCAATCACACCGGGGAAATTCATCATTTCACCGAGTCCAATAACGCCTGGCCAGCTCAGCGCTTGCGCCACTTCATGGGGCCCGATCCTGGCTCCGGCGGTTTCCAGTCCCGGCGCCGATGGAACGCAGGACGGCATTTGTACCCAAACGTGAATCGGCTGAAGAGCGGCCTCTTCCACCATCATGCGTACACCCTCCAGGCCAAATATATTCGCCATCTCATGAGGATCAACGAACATACCAGTGGTCCCATGGGGCAGGACCGCCTGCACGAACTGCGTGATGGTGAGCATGCCAGATTCGATGTGCATGTGCCCATCCAACAGCCCTGGGACGGCGTGTCGACCATCGGCCTCGATGACAATCGTCTCGTCGCCGATCGTGTGGCTTGCATCTTCCCCGACATATGCGATCCGCTCGCCTGCGATGGCGATCTGCGAATCGTCCAGGATCTCTCCGGATTGAACAGATACCCACCGCGCGCCGCGCACCACCATAACTGCCGGCTTGCGGCCCATGGCGACATCGACGAGGAGCTGAGATTGCATTTGTATGGTGTTCGTTTCTAGTTGGGGGCGGCCGAAAGGAGAGGATCCTCGGCATTTCACCCCGGGCTCGGATCAGTCTAACATTGCCGATTACGGCGGTCAATTGTCAGACAACACGCCGTGGGATGAGCAAAGTCACTTCTATCTTCGGCGTAGCGCTCACGGAAGGTCGATCGCGGCGGAAAAGCAGGGAGAACATCCCTGGCTCCACAAGTTGCCCGATTTTGGGTCTTATACTTAGGCCGGTGAGTTGAACCGCGCCATCCGTCAAATTAGACCTGGATTCCAACTACACGAACGCTAGTGGCAAGCCAAACCCTACTTAACGATCGCTATCGCCTCGAAGAAGAGCTCGGCCAGGGTGGCATGGGCACGGTCCACCGCGCCTTTGATACGACCCTTGAACGGGAAGTAGCGGTCAAGCTCGTCACCGGCTACGAGATGGAAACGGAAGGGCGAGCGCGCCTCCTTCAAGAGGCCAAGTCAATCGCAAAGCTCAATCACCCCATTATCGTGACGGTCTACGACGCGGGCGAGATGAACAAGGCTCCCTACATCGTGATGGAGCTTGTTGAGGGATCCAGCCTGCATGAGCAGTCGCCCTCCCTTCGATGACTTGCGAGTTCGCAAAGCATTCGCTGGCGCGATTGATCGGGAAGCATTGGCCGAGATTTCGCTGCGAGGTTTTTATGCACCCGCGACCGGCAGCATGGTCCCACCCGGAATTCCCGTCCATAGACCTGACCTGGACATTTCTGCCAATCCAGTGGAAGCCAAAGGCAACTTGAAAGAAGCAGGATTTCCAGTCGATGGTGAGTCCGTGGAGATTGAAGCGCTCTGCTCTGCCGCGTTCTCGGTGGAACTTATCGGGCAGGGTCTGTCATCCCAATGGGAAAAGAATCTTGGTGTGCAGATCCAATTTAAGTCGATGGAATGGAGCAGCTATCTGGACCGCCTGAATGACCACCTTCCCAACCTTTGGCTTCTTGGCTGGGGAGCCGACTATCCTGATCCTGACGATTTCTATCGCCTGGCGATTTGGGACCGATCGCGGACTGTTTGGAAAAATGATCAGTACGGCGAGTTGGTAGAGGAAGCCAGACGGTCACTGGACCATGAAGAACGGATGCGGCTTTACGAACAGGCCCAGAGAATACTCAATGAAGAGCTTCCAGTCTTTCCGTTGGTCTACCACCGTGGTCACCTGCTTCTCAAGCCGTGGATCACAGAATTTCCGCTGTCGGCGCTGCGCTGGGACCACTGGAAAGACGTGGTGATCGAGCCGCACGACTAGCGTGTCTGTCAGCAGTAAAATTCCGGTAGCAGGCTTGCGCCGCCGATAAATGAAGATGGACGACAGCTTGGGGAAG
>SDBV01013420.1_pt1 | contig 10433 bp, 10 predicted proteins | sample 2277081 | NCBI WGS metagenome assembly SDBV01 (sample SAMN10402039, study PRJNA504765) | marine sediment metagenome | isolation source: marine sediment core GS10_PC15, 223 cmbsf | place: Arctic Ocean: Southern Knipovich Ridge | collected 2010
TCTGCAAAACCATTTTGTTTGGCTTTTTGTAAGGGAACAAAATTTGCAGCATAGTTAACAATTGTTGTGATGTCTCCAACACCACCTGGATGTGCGCGATGAAACTCATCTGAAATAACCAGATCAATAGCTCTTACTCCTCCTTTAAAATAATCTCCAACTGGCGTTACAAAAATAAGAAAAGTATAGGACGGAGCAGGGGTTAATGACAGTAAAGAACCCGTACCTATTAGCAAGGGCCTTATGTATAAGGTTCCTTTACCATATGGTGGTACCCAATCAATATTAGCCAAGACTGTCTGCTTTACTGCTTTTATAAACATTTCCTCCGGAAGAATAGGAGATATTAAATTTTCTGGTGTTGAGTGTCCAAAGGTTACAATTCTTTTATCAGGGACACCAAATCAAGTTGCCCCTATAATAAAATCTGTAGAAAATGGCTTATTCTCACGATTTATATATTATTTTTTTAATCCTCCTCCTGTATGGAAAGATCCTTTCCGAGAGAAAGAATCCATGGAAGAAAAATTCAATCCTTTGAGTCATGATTGCTTTGTGCAATGGCAATATCTAAGAGAGCGGAAAACGGAACTAATATTTTCGCTAAATGAAGAGAACAATTCAACTGAAAAATTTAACGAGTTCTTTAGAAATAATCTGAAAGAATATACTTCTCTTGTAGGAAAAGATATGGCCGCTTCTGTTTACCGGCTTGGTGTAATAGCCATGAGAATAGCCGCAATATTGAGTATTTTCAGGAACTTTGGCAACCTTTCTGGAAAGTCAAGAATAATACCTACTGGAAAAGATCTTGATATCGCACTTGGATTAATCGAGGTAAGCGTAAAGCATACGGCTCATATCCATTCTTTAATGCTTCATAATTCCAGCGAAAGAGGCAGCCAGGAAAATAAATTTAAGTTTTTCCATTCTCTACCTGATGAGTTTTCAAAAAGTGATGCTCTTTTAGCTGCAGAGAAATTAGATTTAGCAGAACGAACAGCCAACAAATACATATCTGAAATGGTTAGTTCAGAATTATTTGTTAGAACAAGTAGAGGTATTTATAAAAAATACAATACCTGAACACGAAATTTCAGCATGAAAAGTAAAAGTATGGAAACCCATGCCTTAATGCCTTAACTCCAAAAATCAATGTTTTTAGTATCATCAAGGGCCATTTAATTAGGCATGCCCTCCGTGCCTTAAGTGTCATTCCGTGCCTTAACTATAAGCTTAAGGCACGCAGTTTTTAACTTAGGCATGGTGGCATGCCTAAGTGTGCCTTAACTAACTGTCTATAAATCAAGAATATAATATGAGTGAAAACAGTTAAGGCACGTAAGGCAAGGGTTCCTTATATATTATATTTTACTTTATTGTTATTATCATAAGTATTACTTATTAAAAACAACAAGTATTTTCAATGAGCAGCATGCCTGCGTACAGTGATCAGCATGCCGTCCATTGGATTAAACAACAGCTCGGCAAGTTAGCAGCTTAAAAATCATCCAAGATTGGCAAACTACTGTGCCTCATGGCAGGGTAAATCGGGAAAATATGCCGGATATACATACACTTACTTGCCGAATGTTGGGCGGAATATCTTCCGTTCCAGGCTAATGCCGGAGCTGTAAAAATAGTAACGTAACGGATCGTAACGGATAGTGAAGGCTTGACCATCGGCAGTGCTCGCCCTGGCATCCGGTGAAGATATCCAAAGGATCAGTAGCAGCCTGCGGTGGAGACTTCCGATATTCAATAGGCTTGATCATCGGCAGTGCTAGCCCTCGATCCGGAGCAGCCGGTAGTGGAGACTTCCGGAATATAGTAGGCGATAATTAATTTTAACATAATTTGTAGTGACGTGTATGCTATATAGCATACACGTCCCCCAGATCCGGGCATTTTTATTGGAGGTGTCATAATTTTAGGTAGCAAGTGTCATAAGGGTTATTCATACCCAAAAAACAGTATAATCCGTTACGATTGTTACGATGATGTTACGATATGTAACGGTAATAATCTATTCCAGGCAACTCCCAAAGATAAACCCCTTGAGAATCGCATACACAAAAGCGACCAGGCTAATGTACACTACATACAAAGGAAAACGGCTTTAAATGGTGATGTGGTAAGAATTAAAGCAATTAGGCGGTTATTCTACTCACTTATTAATTCCCTGACTTCACGATCAACGGAGGTTTCAAATTCTTTTAGATCGACTGATGAGAGTTGAATTTCTGCCATCAATTGTTTTTTTTCGCGATCAACAGAAGTTTCATGATAATCGGCATTTATTGAATCCTTCATTTCAGCCCTCAATTTTTCAGCTTCTTTGTCTACTGAGGTCATGAAATGGTTTTTTTTAGCCCTGGCTTTATTTTTTTTTGCGATGGAAGCAATATTGGAGATGGATCCGGCACCGGCAAACAAGGCTTTTAGCTTGGGATATATGCTGGCAAAGGTCTGGTTTTCTATTTTCATTGCCAATCGTGTTTTTGATAGGCTTGCTGTTTTTTGAGTTAGTAAGCTTACTCCCTCTTTCTTCTTTTTCAATAGTTGATCTACTGTAATAGAAGGATCTAAATTTTGAGCTGTTCTCAATTCTTTTAAAGTAATCATCGTATAAAATTTAATTGTTTGCTCAATATACAAAAACGATATCATTAGAAATATGACAATGAAAAATCATAGGGTTCCATAATGCTCATTTTTAGGTGAGATTAGTCTTTATGTATAGTAAAGTGCTGAATATAAACACCTTATAGGCTGTATTTCTCTGTCATAAAAATTAATAACGCAATTATGTATCATTGGGTATTATTTAACATAAACAAATAGTTAGTAATGAAAAAGTCAATTATAGGCAAAGTGCCTAATTTCTCACAAATCAGATCCGAATTATTAGCGGATCTAAGCTACCCAGTAGCAATTGCATTTAATGAGTCTGGTTATGAATCAGAGATTGCCAGGCTGAACAGACTGTGTACATCCTTAAATCAGATCGCTTTACATTATGGGTCAATGTTTAAGTACAATCCTGGCTTGGAGGAGTTCAAGAGAGTCTTGCTACCTCTCATTATCTCAATACCTACATTTGAAGTTCTTGAAAAGAAATTGCGTACAGCATGGCTAATTCAGAATAATATTTCAGTCGAGATACGCGGGGCAATACTCAATAGACAAAAATCTTTAAATTTTCTCCTGGATACCGTGGAATTTCCGGTAGAACTAACTAAGGAAATTCAGGCTATTCCTAAGAATGTACAAGCAACTTATGTTCCTACAGATTTTCAATATGTTGATTTATACAATGATGTGAAACACATATTTGAAATTTCTAAGGAAAACAAAGAAATTGTTAAAGAGAATAATACTCACAAAATTGGTTCTAAGAAAGTTTTGACAAAATACCTTCTTGCGCTTCAATTATGTGACTGCCTCAATGCTTTGAAAAAGGTTGATATTAATGTTCCACCGGAACACATTGGTCGTTCCTTGAGATAATTAATAAATTGTTCTTCAGTGCCTCATAGTCCTTACTCACATTTTTCAGTGATTGAGGTTAAAAAATATGTCGAAGAATCACAAATCATAAAGATCGTAAAGGTAATTGGACAATGACTAGTCAAGTCAGGCGCAAGCTGTTGAAATTTATTGAGGACGTTCATAAACTATCTCCAGATGATGGCCCGGTATATTACCGGGCCGATTCTGAGCCGTTTGAATGGACATTTTACGCCTTTGTCGTTGCCTGGTATGACAAAACAATAGATATAATTCAACAAAAAGAACTTCCTGCTAATTCCGATCCAATCAGTATGTTAAGAACAGAGCATACGGATCAGGTACTAAAAGCAGTCCAGGAAGGAAAACAAATTCCCTATAATGTACTACGTGAAAAACGCTTTAAGTCTGAGTTCTACAAACCAATCAGAAAGTATTGTCGTGAAAGGAAAATTGATTTGGACGAATGAAAAGCCCCATTCACATATCCCTTTTATTTATAGTGGCGATCGCCAAAATGATATAGCGTCCGGGACTGAGGTGTGTCTAATACTTCAATATAAACGACACTTTGAGTGTGAAAATTAGTCAATTAGTTAAAAATCAATTAATTAAAACGTGAATGTGAAAAAGAAAATTCAAAAGTGTATTTTACCTGATCAGATTTTAAACAAAAAAGATCTTGTTCTTAATGATTTTGTTGAAAATGAAGGTTTATTCAATAATTTGATCTATAAAATCAAATACACAGAGCACCTGAAAATAGAACTTAAATCAAAAGAATCTGAATTTTTAATTTTCGATGGACATCAAACTACAATTTCTCATTTTATTAAGGGGAAGAGATTTTTCGGAAATTCAAAACTGATCGAATGTTCACCTTTAGAAATAGTAAATAAAACATATCAGAGGAGGCTAATTAGGATCAATACATCATACTACTTTATTGATGCTATGCTCTTTGTCCAGGCAGGGAGCAAAACTTTCAAATTGAGGGATTCTAATGGATTTTTTCAATTACACATTCCACAAAAACAAACAATTAAAATTTCATAATTATCATGTCTACAAAAGCACAAATAGAGATACAGCTAACAAGCGGCGCCAAAGCTGGGCAAACCCTCAAAGAGCTAAGCCAAACCGCCAACCGGTTAAAAAAAGAGATCAATAATCTGAAACCAGGCAGTGAGGCCTTCATCAAAAAAACCGCCGACTTCCGAAAAGTAACCGGCAGGCTGAAGGAGGTGAGGACAGAAGTGAAGGGGGTGGATACTGCGCAGAAAGGCCTATTATCATCATTTGCCCAAATATTACCATTTGGAGGTCAAATACAAGGCATCACTGGTAAATTTTCAAATTTCAAGTCCGGAGTTGGGGGAGTTACTAAAGGATTTAGAGGACTGCGCGGAGCAATTATTGCCACTGGCATTGGAGCCCTTCTGGTAATAATAGGATCGTTGGTTTCGTGGCTTTCGAAAACACAGAAAGGAATGGAGCTGGTAGAAAAGGCAACGGCAGCGGTAGGCGCAGTATTTGATGTCATCATTGATCGGGCCTCTATGGCTATTTGATGGATTCAAAGCTTTGTTTAGTGGTGATACCAAAGAAGGGCTGGCCACACTCAAAAACTCAATGAAGGGCTTAGGTGATGAAATGCAACGTGAAGCACGATTAGCCTGGGAAATTAAAGAGGGAATGATTGCCCTGGGTAAACAAGAAACAGATTTTACACTTATCCAGGCGAAAAGGAAAAGACAAATCCAAGAACTTATATTTCTCACCAGAGAGGAGACGCGAAGCTTTAAGGAAAGAAGAGAGGCTTTATTACAAGCCAACGAGCTGGAGCAGGCTAGTCTTAATGATTCACTGGTCCTTCAGAAAGAAAAAATTCGATTAATGGAGCAAGATTTTGAACGAGCTGAATCCATGGAAGAGGACAGAGCTGCCTTGGTTGCTGAGCGTGTCAAATTAGAAGATATGGAAGCAGCTTCACTTTCCAGACAAAGGGAATTGAAAAACCGAATTAATGAGATGGATAATAAGACCAGGGCCGACCAAAAGGCAAGAAGTGATGCTAGAAAAAAAGAAATAGAGAAAGAACAGAAGGCACGTGAGGAAGCTAATAAGCAACGCATAGCAGATGAAAAAGCGATGATGGATGAGCTTGAGAGGATGGAAAAGGAAGAACAGGAAGAAATTGAAAAAGGATTGATTGAAATTGCTAAAATGAGAAAGCAAGGTCAAGAGGATAAATTGTTTGATTTGGGTTTTTACATTGAACTTGAGAAAATCAAAATAGATGAGGCTTTTGCTGATCGATTGATCAATGAAGAAGAGCGTCAGGAAATGCTTTTTCAACTTGAAGTTGAGCGGCTTCAAAAGCAAATGGAGCTGATTAAATCATATTATGGTGAAGAATCTAAAGAAGCTAAAAAGGCCATGATTGGATTAAATGCATTTATGACTTCAGCCAGGGCCAAAGATACAGCTGATGCAATAAAAAGTGAAGATGATAAAACAGGGGCGTTCTTGAAAGGGGCAAACGCTTCAGTTGGAGCAGCTAAATGGTTATCTGGCAATATCTCTCACCTTGCGAAGGAAGGAAGTAAAGAATCAAAATCTTTGGCTATTTTTGAAGCTGAGTTAGCAGCTGTTCAGGCGTCATTACAAGCTTTTGCGGCAGGCAGTAAATATAGCCCGATAGTTGGCGGTATATGGGCTGCATTAGCTTTTACATTTGGACAACTAAAAATAGCTAAAATGAAATCGGTTAAAAAAGCTGAAAGAGGTTTAGTTATTGACTCATTAAGGGATGCATTTTCATATGCATCAGGGGGTTTATTAAGAGGGAAGAGGCATCATGACGGTGGTATACCTGGTATCATAAGTAGTACTGGCCAGCCTATCGAAATGGAAGATGGAGAAATCATTCTTAATAGAAATGTAAGCCGTGATCCGGCAGGCCTTGCCATGGCCAGCGATTTAAATGCCAGGTATGGAGGTATAAGATTCATGGAGTCCGGTGGTCCGGTAAACCCTTTGCGCGTTCCTTCTTCAATACCTGTAGCGGCTCTGCCATTGGGTAATGAAATCAGCAATTCTAATGCTTTTGAGATCTTAGCCAATAAATTTGATAATTATGCAAATAAAGTGGATGCATGGAGACAGACTATTAAGGTTATCAATGTAGTATCAGAGACAGAGGAAGGAATAAATGTAATTAACCGTCTGGAAGCTGATGCGGCGTTTTAATCCTTGATGTCTCGTCTGAAAATAACTATCCTTTTTTGGTTGTTGAAAATCTTGATAAACTGATCTTCAGTTAGTCCGGATCCTGTAAATTGTTCCAGAAACAAAACTTCTGTATGCATTGATATCATTTGTCTTAGTACACTTGGATAATCATCACCAACAGAGGGCTTTATTTCAATTCTAAATTCCCTACGACAATATTTGGTGCTTGCTTCCTCTTCTTTGTTGCTTGAAATTAGAAGTGTAAATCCATAATCAAGAAAGACATCAATTCCGTGAACTTCAAAATTCTTATCATATATATGAGATCTAAAATCTTCATTAATTTCTGCTTTATCAATACATCTTCCTATCCAGCCGTAATCAGAATCCCAAATATCGATATATCTTAGGCTTGGAATGATGTGAGATAAGATCACCTTTATAAATTTTTCACAATATTCATTATTAAGAAATAAGGCTTGAAGTTTATTATGCTCAGGGGTATCAGTGGGTTCTTGAAAATTGTTAATAATAATTGTGTGCAGATCTCTGTATTTCTCTGCAAACCAATTTTGAGCTAATAACCAATCTAAATATTTTTTGTCTTGACTCAATGCTTCAATTGGCATGTCTTTATACTTGCCAAAAGGTATTTTAATGGGTTCCATAATTTTCGGGTTAAGGTTTAATCAATTAACCCAGCTGGGGTAGAATGAAAGGCAATTCCTGTGCCAAAATTATTAGCCTTAAAGGAAGATAGATTATTGATAGGAAAAACCAGTTAGAATAGAAATCAAAAAATTAAGCCTTTATAATTTATAAAAACAATGCTAACTAAATTGCGTTTATAAAGGTACAAAAAGGCACGTAAAATAGGGTGAATAAAACAAAATGAAAAAATAGTACTATAAAAGAGTACAAAAAGGTCTAATTATCTTACAAATGTTTTTAATATTTCACGGAATGTTTACATTTGTACAAGTCTTTACCCCTCCTACGTGAGAAATCGTAGGACCCTAGCTCTCGAAAGAGAGCTTTATTTTTTTATAAATGCCTAATAGAGTTAATTTTTATATTGATGGATTCAATTTCTATTTTGGTCTAAAGGACAAAAATTGGAAGAGATATTACTGGTTGGATATCGTTAAATTTTGCGAATCATTTTTACGACCCGGTCAGGTCTTAGAAACTGTTTATTATTTCACTGCTACACAAAAAGCAAAAGGCAAAAAGTACCGCCAAGATTTATTCTTTTCAGCCAATAGACTAAATCCTAAATTTAAATTGGTGTTTGGGAAATTCTTGAAGAAAACAATTCATACACCACATGGCCCTTTCTTCACATTTGAAGAAAAGCAGACCGATGTTAATATAGCCGTCTATATGATCAAAAATGTTGTCTTTGATAAGAATGAAATTTCTGTTCTTATATCAGGAGACAGTGATTTAGTACCACCAATTGATTTTATCAAAGAATTAAATCCTTCTCATAAAATATTCTGTTATTTCCCTCCAAATAGAGTTTCTGTAGATCTTATAAGTAGTTCTGATAGTTTTATTAAATTAGCTAGGTATGAACATCGTTTCAAGAAAGCCATGCTGCCAGAAGAGATCGAGTTAGATAATGGATACATATTGAAGAGACCTGGCACTTGGAGATAAATATTTACAATTAATTGTAACTAACAGATTACCAAACAATAGTAATTTCCTTCCGAGGCTACTTATAAGGTCTGTCAACACCGTACAGGCCTTTTTTGTGAAAGACGGTAAGCGAAACGGTAACATATTTTATTGGAATACCTGATTTAACCTAAACTAATTGAAGTCTATCCCACCTCTTCGAAATGTTCCGTTGGGCATGTCGAGAAGCAGATAACTCCTGCCTTGCCAACGGGCATCGGTAAAAAATTGTCTGTTTCCCCTCAGGCACTAAATAAGAATGGACCTGAAGCCAAATCGTGCTGCTATTCCGAATAAAACTTAAGCTTATGTTTGTCAGCAAATTGCATCATTTTTTCTGCTACTTCAGGATATTTCTCTATGACATTCGTGCTTTCCATAGGATCATTTTCCATATCGAATAGCGAAAGATCTATTTGTTTTTGCTCAAATTTTCCTGGTTGGCCGTCCTTGCCGGGAAAAATAAGCGAGCGGTAGTTGTGAGGCAGATGCAATTTCCATTTCCCATCACCACTCATGATGCCTTCAAAATTTTTACTGGTGGAAAGGGCATAATACTCATGTGGATTTTTAGCTCCTTCCGTACCGGATATCAGCTCCCAAACATTTTGACCATCAATTTCATTTGCCGGTAGGGTTACTCCGGTAAGATCGCAAAGTGTTGGCAGGAGATCGATGGAGAAAAAGGTTTCGTCAGAGGATGAATTGGCAGCAAGTTTATTAGGATATTTGATAATACACGCAGAGCGATTGCCTCCTTCAAACGAAGTGGCTTTAGCTTCACGAAATGGTGTTTTGCCTGCATGATTACCATAGGCAGTCCATGGGCCGTTATCGGAAGAGAAAATGACAATGGTATTGTCATCCAATCCATTTGCCTTAATAGCTTTGGTAATTTCACCAACTGACCAATCCAATTCCAGGATAACATCACCATAAAGCCCTGCTCCTGATTTTCCTTCAAATTCGACGCTACAAAATATCGGAACATGCGGCATAGAATGGGGCACATACAAGAGGAATGGTTCATCATTATGCCGGTTAATAAAGTCTACTGCATGTTCAGTACTCCATTTCGTAAGCATCTTTTGTTCAGGAATACCCACATCCTCAATAATGATTTTGCCATTCTCCCAGTATTGGATAGGATAATTACTATAATGGTCCGGATTCACCGGGTGGTGCTTCCACATATCATTGGAGTACATCAGGCCACAAGACTCATCATACCCTCGTACATGAGGTCGTGTTTCGGGCTGATCACCGCAATGCCACTTCCCAAAAACAGCTGTTTTATATCCTGCCGTTTTGAAAATTTCCCCCATAGTCGGAAAGGTGGTTTCCAGTCCTCGACCCTTTGGTCCATGGGCTCCAAAAACTTTGGTCCTGCCGGGATAGCAACCTGAAATTAACGCCGATCGTGATGCAGAACAAATCGCTTGGGGAACATGGAAATTGGTAAATGATCTTCCTTCTTCGGCGAGCGTTTGCACATGAGGTGTCAGCAAACCCTCTTTCGAAAAAGGCCGAAAATCACCATACCCGGAATCGTCAAGAAAGATAATGACCACATTGGGTTTTTGATCTTCATTTGGGGTTGGATTGCAGGCGCCAAGGAGAAGAATTGTTAGCGCTAATAAAAGCTTCGGAAGTAGCGTATTTTGCGTCATATGATAAAAATTTTTACGATGATACAAATTTAGGAATAGTGATGAAATAACTTACTCAGTCAGCCTTATTCTTTTTGCCCCTGATTACCTTAAAAAATCATTGGCTAATGCTACTCCCGAAAAAACGGGACAGGTATGCTCAAATTTTTTGCCTTGTCAGGAACAAAAATAATTAAGGCTTTAATGAACAACTTATTTCGTTACTGTTCTTTAGGGCATCTCTAATAACTCTATTTTGTTTCCCAACTTGTTCTTTTTTCCAGCTACAGCGTTATCAAAATACTCATTTAGCGATGCTAAACTCCGTTTTTGACGTCTTGTTACTGAAAAAAATAC
>SDBV01013421.1_pt1 | contig 10433 bp, 11 predicted proteins | sample 2277081 | NCBI WGS metagenome assembly SDBV01 (sample SAMN10402039, study PRJNA504765) | marine sediment metagenome | isolation source: marine sediment core GS10_PC15, 223 cmbsf | place: Arctic Ocean: Southern Knipovich Ridge | collected 2010
CAAATTTATCTCTGATCCGGATGCGTAAAGCGCTGATTTAAAGAGAGAGAGGCAACCTGGTCGCCTGACCTGCGATATTGGGTTTATCTCACGCTAGGGTTCTGCGCATGAGAAACCCAAGAGATTTTTTCAAACCATTAGCAATCGATGCACCGGAGCCGGTGCGTGAAATTCCATTCAAGCCGTCGCGCATGATCCACTTTCTCGATTTCTCGAGTGAAAAGATGGTGGCCAAGGTGCCTGACATCGCACCGAAGGTCGACATACTGCTCGGCAACTTAGAAGATGCTGTTCCGGTAGACCGGAAAATCCCAGCAAGGGAAGGGTTATTGGAGGTTGGTAGCAAGATTGAGCTGGGTGACACTCAGCTTTGGACCCGTGTCAACGCACTTGAGTCTCCCTGGGTGCTGGATGACATCACCTCACTGGTTAACGGGATAGGTGACAAGCTCGACGTAATCATGATCCCCAAGGTCGAGGGACCATGGGATATCCACTATGTTGACCGCTTGCTGGCCCAGTTGGAGGCCAAGGCAGGCCTTGATCGCCCAATCTTGATTCACGCCCTCTTAGAGACCGCTCAAGGAGTGGTCAATGTGGAGGAGATCGCAACAGCGTCACCACGGATGCAGGGTATGAGTTTCGGACCAGCCGACCTGGCAGCAAACAGGCGGATGAAGACCACACGCGTAGGTGGTGGGCACCCGGCCTACCGAGTTATTGAAGACCCCGATCCGGACAACCCGGAGGCAGGCAGAGCAACCGCGCAGCAAGACCCTTGGCACTACTCGATCGCGCGGATGGTTGATGCCTGTGCCAGCGCCGGGATTCTTCCTTTTTATGGCCCGTACGGAGATATCAAGGACGTTGAAGGCTGCGAGGCTCAGTTCCGAGCGTCTTTCCTGCTCGGCTGTGTCGGCGCTTGGTCACTGCACCCGGTGCAGATCGACATCGCAAAGAAGGTATTTAGCCCGGACCCAGACGAGGTTGCCTTTGCCAAGAAGGTGATAGAGGCGATTCCCGATGGTCGAGGCGTTCACATGATCGACGGCAAGATGCAAGATGACGCCACCTGGAAGCAGTGTAAGGTGATGGTCAATCTTGCAGAGATGCTTTCCCGTAAGGACCCCGAGTTGGCAGAGGTTTACGGGTTTGAAGCGGTTCCAACGGCGTAGCTCGTACGGGCTGTAGGAAAAAACCGCTTGCCAGCGCCGGGCCTAAAACTCACCGGTTAACTCCTTGGCAAAGGTCCCTCCGCCAACGATTCGCTCTGCATGTGCGCCAGCCACGTTCTGCAAAACACGGTCTGATGTAACCAACCAGTACTTGTGCCCTTCTTCTTGGTAGCGGTGTGCCTCACGCTCTATCCAGCTGTCGGCGCTACGTCGGCCCGTTCCGACAACCGAGCAACCTGGGCCCAGGTCTCGTCTTCCCACCACGTCAATAGGTGCGGCGCCGTCGAAGACAACGATGACCGCATGGCCTTGTTCTGCTCCCCACGACCAGCACAGGTCAACCAACTTCTGCTCTGGAATATTGGGCCACTTTGAGCGTGCAACATTACGAGCGTCGATCAGGACTGTCAGTTCTTTCTGGCTCAAGTGAACTATGCCTTTGAAGTGCTGTCGCCTTGGCTATGCCACCTGCATCTTACGTTGGCTACAGGTCTGTCACGCCGCGGGCTTGTAGATAGATACCACGGCTGCGCCGCCGAGGCCGATGTTGTGCTGGAGGCCTATCTTCGCGATCCTGATCTGGACGACTGCGAACGGGCATGTGGAGCTTGGTCTTATTGGTTTATTGCCTTGACACCTAACGATTTACGATCTAAGTAGGGGTGTGCGCGCGGGTAATAAGAGCCTGGCTCACACCCAGAACGGCACGATTGATCGCTTAAGGGGTCGGTATTAATGAGCAACTTGATCCCCGCCTGTCATTGACAGATTGGGGATTGACGCATCTCCAACTTTTACATATGAGCCCACCGAAATCGCAACACATGTATTTGATAGCGATAAATGTGCTCGGGCTCGTGGCCATGTCTCTTTTGGGGTGTTCGTCTACATCTAGCAAGGATGCCTATATAGACAAGGCTGATGCAATCTGCATAGAGTCCACTGAAAAACAGATGGACCTTCTGAAAGAGCCAGAATCGGCGGAGCCAGATGAGGAGTTCGAAACTGAGGATTTGCAGAGACTGATCGATCTCGAAGTCAAAGACCTGAGGGCCTTGAAGAGGCCAGGAGAGGATCGTACGACACTCGATCAGGTTCTTAAGCTAAAAGATGAGACCGCGAAACTGAGTGGAAAGATTTTGGAGGCTGGCGACACGGAGGCGGGCCTGCAACTGTCAAGAAAAGGCGTGAATATTGCAGAAAAGATGGATAAAGCAGCAAAGAAATACGGGTTTGAGTTTTGTGGGCGGATCCTGGAACAGAGCTAGAACCCGAGGACGGATCGGCCCTCCTCGACCTAAACCCTAGTCACCAAGCGATGTTCGTAGTAGATTATTGGGATGCACGCGAACACGGAGGAAGATAATCAGGTAGAGGGAGAAGGAACAGAACGCTATTCGACCGCTCGGAGGCGCGTTGTTAGCCTGCTGGTTGTCTTCGGCTCGTTCTTTCTATTTTTAGGGATCTTTACCGAGTCGATCAACCGGCAGGTACTCGACAGCAACGAATGGGCGAAAACCAGCACCGAGCTTCTCGAGCGGGAAGAGATAAAAGAGGCATTGTCCATCTATCTGGTAGCCCAGCTGTACGAGGTTGTGGATGTCGAGAAAGAGCTCAAGAAAGCTCTGCCAAAAGACCTCAAGGGTCTCTCAGGTCCGGCGGCCGGAGGCCTGCGAGAGGGGGCGCAACGACTCAGCAAGCAGGCTCTCGGCACCAGCACAGTCCAGTCCAGTTGGAGGGAAGCAAACCTCCAGGCTCACAAGACGCTCATGAATATCCTCGAAGGTAACGGAGATGTTGTAAGTACGGATGAGGGTACGGTAACTCTGAACCTTCGCCCACTGATAGAGGAGGTAGGCGAGCGGGTCGGTGTGCTTGGCTCACTCAAAGGTGGGCTGCCAAAGGACGTTGGGCAGCTAGAGGTGCTGCAATCCGATGAGCTAAGCGAGGCACAAGACGCAGTGACGGTGCTGCGTGGGTTGGCGATAGTGTTCGCTCTGCTGGCACTAGCGTTCTACGTCACAGCAATCTGGCTTGCACGAGGTCGACGGCGGAAGACACTGATAGTCGTAGGAGTTGGTTTTCTGGTGGCCGGTGTCATGGTTTTGGTCGCTCGTCATTTTGCGGGTCAGGCGATCGTCAATGCGCTTGCATCGACTGCGTCGGTGAAGCCGGCTGCCGGGGCGGCGTGGAGTGTTGGTACAAGGCTTTTGCGAGAAGTTGCAGTGGCGGTGGCCATCTATGGAATCCTCTTGATTGCGGCCGGCTGGATTGCTGGCCCGTCGAGGTCAGCGATAGCGATTCGCAGGTCGTTGGCGCCTTATCTTCGAGAGTATCCCGGATATGTGTACGGTGGGCTTGCGATCTTGCTTCTGATCGTCATCGCGTGGGGGCCGACCGCAGCCACCAGGGCATGGCTCGGCCTTCTGATCATCATCGTGCTGTTAGTGCTTGGAACAGAGGTTCTTCGGCGGCAGACGGCGAGGGAGTTTGCAGACGCAGGTGTCGGTGACACCGTAAAGGGTGTGCGGCAGGCGATTACACGTGGTTGGACCTCGGCAACAACGAGTGTCGCGGCTGCGCGTAAACAGCCAGGCGATAAGGACGCACCGGTCGATGACCGAGAGAAAAGGCTTGGACAACTCGAGCGTCTAGGGTCGCTAAAAGACAAAGGTGTGCTTACCGAGGAGGAGTTCGAGGCGGAGAAGCGGGAGATCCTGGATGATAAGCCCGCCGATACCTTATAATGTGCCTATGGCCGTTTCAAAACGTGATCGCGCCTATATGCGGCGGATAGGTCTATGCAAAGCTGATATGCACGAGCATGATACTGCTGAGCATCTGTCACTTTCGGTGGCGGATCGTTTAGAGCGAACGTGGCAAATCTATCGCTCGACACGCATGAATGCCAGGAATGATTTGCGCGTAGACAATCCAATTGCGTTCTATGAAAGGGCCCATTTCCTGGGTCTCTCCGATAGATAAGCAAGAATTCGGATATGGACGCTTTTGCGTCACTCAAGAGATTTCTCGCCGAAACCGATCTCCCTTATGTCGTGATCGGTGCATATGCCGTGAACGTTTACTTGGAGCCGCGGTATACGGCCGACGTAGACCTGGTTGTACAGGCAACCGAAAGTGATGTCGAGTCACTGAAAGATGCCCTGATGGATAACGCTTTCTCGGTTCAGATTGAGCAGGCGACCGATGATTCCTCCGTTCCAGATGTCATACGGTTCAAGTCTGATGATGATGCACTTGTTCTCGATATGCAGATAGCGAAGACCGACTATCAGCGAGATGTGATCGATAGAGCGACGGAGGTTGGCGGCTTACGAGTTGCAACCGCTGAAGACCTGATAATCATGAAGCTGATCGCAGATAGGGCCAAAGATCGAATCGATTTAGAGGGCCTAATCGTTCTCCCAGACTTGGACTGGCAGTACGTCAACAGGTGGGCCGCGATGTGGGATGTTGAGGATAGGCTCACTGCAGTTCGAAGCAGAATCGATTGACCAGACGTCGACGATTCGGCCGCAGCTAGAGCCGCTAATGTTTGTGCATGGCCTATGACGATGCGCTTGAGCGCCCGGAGGCAAGCGAGATGGACTTAACCAAGAAACCGATGCGTGGTTTCGTCCAGATCCCAGTCACCGAGTTAGAAGCCGACCGTCGGCTCAGTGAGTGGGTCGATCGAGGGGTTCAGTTCGCGAAGACATTTCCTCCCAAGGCGAAGTAGTGTTGAGATGTGGGTGATGAGAGGATTGCGTGTACGTCCTTAGCTAGTACTACAACTCGGACTTGGGGCACTGGTGCCGGTACGACTTCTTCTTGAGCGGGAGTTCGTAGATCTTGCGGATCGCGTTGGCGTCGAGCCACTGTGGGCCACAGGCGACTTTGCCCCGCTTGACTTTGTGCTTGCAGCGACCGTATAGACCGACCCGGGGATACATCAGTGAGCAATTCACGTTTGCGTGCGTGAGCCCCATAGCATGGCCTATCTCATGGGCTGCTATATCAGACTCGACCAGTTTGCCATCGGCTTTCCCAAGGATTCTCGTATTCAATTGAACGTACCCGGTCGGAGGTGGCGATGCCATTCCTGCCCAACGTTCGGTCGAGTAAACAGAAACGATCGTGATGTTGGTTATCTCATCCGGCTTGGCCGGGATAATCTTGAGATTCGTGGCGTCACGCCAGCGTTGGACGGCTTTCCTAACTGCTGTTTTGTACTTCGACTCGTTTCGGTATGTGATTCTGGTGGTCGGCCAACGTTTGTCGGTGATCGGGTAGTCGACTCGGCTCGTAACGACAGAATCCTTGGCGTCAGGCGCACTATCGATGTACGTCGGCTGGGCCGCTGGAGCGGATCCAGACGCCGGAACAAAGTACGCGAGCATGAGTCCCACCGTGGCTAATATGGCTACGGCGAGCGTTGCCAGTTGCCAGTGAGATGTCGTCCTTGACTGCATGCTTATCTCTTATAACAAGGGTACGCCTCAAAGGTTTTGTTCTATCGATGCGTAAGTGACGGCGAAGAAGATGCCCTGTAACACGGCTAATAGGGATTTCTGATAGTTATTTAATCTCCGCCGGGCTCCACTTCGATCGGCTTCCGGAAGAAGATCCTGTACGTGAAGATGAAGTATCCGGCTAGAAGTACTGCCGCGATCGACCACCAGATGATTGCCGTGTTCAAGACGTAGGAATCGGCGGCTGCGTTGTAGACGGTCATTGTGTTGTCCGGGTTACCCGAGGCGGGCAGAATGTTGGGGAAGAGCGTGGCGGCGACGGAGCACATCATCCCTAAGATCAGCGCGCACGACGCAATAAACGACCTGCCCCAGAGTCCTCTGGCCTGAGCAACGAGCATGTAGGCGGCCGCACCCACGGCAAGGGCGGGAAAGATGAGAATCCAAGGATGATCGCCGAAGTTCGAGATCAGGCTCTCTCTTTCGGCGAGCGTTGCAAAAAACAGTACGATCATCATCGTGATCTGGGCCCACCACAGCCGTTTTGCCCAGGCGCGAGCACGGTTTGCGACCTCGCCCCGGGTGCGAAACGCGAGCAGATTTGCCCCGTGCGAGGCAAGCAGCGTCACCGCGAGCAGTCCCACCAGCAGCGCATACCAGTTGAGGATCTCAAAGAGTGGCATATTGAAGTACCCGTCGCTGCCGAGTGGCACTCCCCGGATAACGTTTCCCAAGGCCGCGCCTAGAACCAGCACGAGAGCGGCCGAGGCGAGACTGAAGACCGCATCACATGCGCTACGCCAGAGAGGGTTGTCAATCTGACTACGTAATTCAAGGCCCAACCCTCTGCCTATAAGCAGCCAAAGGACTAAAATCATGCCGATATAGAGGCCGCTGAACGCCCCAGAGTACACCTTGGGGAAGGCCATGAAAAGAACACCACCGGCGGCTACCAACCAGACCTCGTTTCCGTTCCAAACCGGGCCGATCGCCTTGATCACCTGCTTCCTCTCTTGATCATTCCTAGCCACAAGGAGGTGCAGTGCTCCGGCACCGAGGTCGAAGCCGTCCAAGACAACGTACACCGTGATCATCACCGCCAGAATTATGTACCAGGCAGTCTCCATTGTCAGAACACCGGTGACTTGTCGGGAAGATCTGCCTCCGGCAGTGGACCCTGCTCAGGGACATCTTCTGGGCCTTGATTGATGATTCGCACGACCAGCAGCACGAACAGGATGCCGAGCATCAAGTACAGGCCCGCGAAACCGATCAGGGTGAAGAGGCCTGAACCGGCGGGTACAGAGCTCTCGGGGGATGCAGAATCGGCCGTTCGCAGCAGCCCGAACACGGTCCACGGTTGCCTGCCGGTCTCCGCTGTGGTCCAGCCTGCGATATTCGCGATGAATGCGAAGGGAAATGTCAGCATCAGTGTCCACAGTATTGGCCTGGATCTGAATAGCTTGCGTCGCCACAGAAGCAGCACTGCAATCCCAGAGATCGCGATGAGCAACGTGCCGACAATGATCATGATGTGATAGGCGTAAAAGACAAGCGGCACCGAGTCGGGCCATTCGTCCTTGGGTATGCTGTTTAAGCCCTCTACCTCTGCGCTCCAGCGGCGATATGTAAGAAACGACAGGAGGTCCGGAATGGCAACTGATGACTGAATTTTCCGTTCATCGACATCTGGGAAGCCGATGATCACCAGGGGCGCATCTCCCTCGGTTTTAAATGTGCCTTCCATCGCAGCAAATGTTGAGGGCTGATGTCTGGATACGTTGACGGCCTGCCTATCACCGGTCGGGAAAAGCTGCAACACGGAAAAAACAAACGCTGCGATAACGCCGATTTTCAGGGATTTCTTTGCGAATTTCTGATGCCTGCCGTTCAACAGGTAGAAAGCGCCCATCGCAGCGAGGATGAACGATCCTGTCAGCGCGGCACCGCCCATAACATGCGCGTACTGCCAGCCCAGCCAGGAGTTTGTAAAAAAGCCCCAGATCGAGTCGAGCGTGACACCGTCGGCGTTCTTCGTAAAGGCAACTGGATGCTGCATCCAGGCGTTGGTCGCGACGATGAAAAAGCCGGAAACCCATGAGCCCACGAACACAGCGACCGCGGAGAACCAGTGCAAGCGTGGGCTGACGTAGTTTCTCCCCGCAATAAAGATCCCCAGGAAGACAGACTCGAAAAAGAAGGCGAACATCCCCTCCATCGCGAGGGTATTGCCAATTACTCCGCCGGCGAAGTTGGAGAACGCCGCCCAGTTGGTGCCGAACTGGAATTCCATCGGTATGCCGGTCACCACGCCGAAAACGAAGGTGAGCGCAAAGATCTTCATCCAGAAACGACTGGAAGACTCGTATACGGCCCGTTCCTCCCCGGTCTTTCTGAACGGGCGAAAGCGGTGGTCTGCGCGACCAAAGTATGAGACGGTCTTCATATAGGCGATAAAGCCGCCCAGACCCATGGTCATCAGCGGGAATAGGTAGTGAAAAGTGATCAGAAGGGCGAACTGAATGCGGTCGATGGTTACGTGGCTGCTCATAGACTCGCAAGAAGATAACCGGTTTCCGATGAAAATGGAAGGGTAAGCCTGTTAAGGCGTTAGTTGCTAGAGCCCTATTTGCTAGAGCCCTGTTTATTGGTGCGGCCGGCGCGGATTGCCTCGCGCTCTGCCAGGCGGTGTTCTCTGCGCAGCCCGGCCTCACGCATGCGGCGTTCTTCCGTCTCTGTCTTTGCTGTGAGTGGGGGGATCTGGGTCGGTTTACCATCGTCATCGAGCCCCACCATCGTGATGTAGGCGGTACTGGTGTGCCGGACCTCGCCGGTGCCGGGGTTTTCGGCCTCGACTCGCACTCCCACCTCCATCGAGCTACGCCAGGCTGCGTTGACGGTTGCCTTGCATGCGAGAAGCTCTCCTACGTTGACCGGGCTCACGAAGGTCATCCGGTCAACTGCTGCGGTCACGATCCGCCGTCTCGCGTGCTTGATGGCTGCGATGCCTGCCGCCTCGTCGCACAGCTTCATCACCGTTCCACCGTGGACCAAGCCGGCAATATTGGAGTCGGTAATGCCCATCCACCTGATCAAGGTTGCGCTCGGTTCGCTGTCTTTTTGTTGCTCCATGGGGTGGAAAGGCTAGCGCCAACCGGGCTTTGGCACTCAGTGACACCTCCTTAGCGTAAGGAAACGCCCTGATACCCGGCTTCCTAGTAGAGGCCGTTGTCTATACGGCAGCTTCTGAATGGATTCAACGAACAGGATGGTTAACCATGCGATCTATTTTTCTTAATAACAAGAGGGTTCTGTTGGTGCTGCTGGCGCTCGTATTTTCTGCGGCCGCTGTTTTTGGTCTACAAACGACAGATACACGAGCGCATTCAACTGCAGACCACCGTTTAGTCTTTACCTCCAACCCAGGATTCAGCACCAACCTTTTCTTAATCAAAAACATCTTCGATTGGCAGTTCATATCGATCGATCGGCTGACGACGAACAATGATGCGATACTCAACAACGGGGGTGCTCTGTCACCGGATGGCAGAAAGGTCGCTTATTCGACTCAGCGAGGCAATAACGACTTTAACCATGAGATCGCCGTCATGAACACAAGGGAAGGTGAGGACTCAAGAAGGTTTCTAACCGAGACCGTGCTTGCCGAGGAATCACCTACATGGTCTCCCGACGGAGAGAAGATTGCGTTTGTAGCCATAAACCATGAACACAACTACAGCGACATCTTCACGATGCGTGCAAGTACCGGCCAACTCTTGGACCGGATTTCGGTGGCAGACGGGAGTTATTACTACGACCCTGCCTGGTCCCCCGACGGTGAGAAGATCGCCTATATCAAGATGCCAGCTGACACCCAGCGAAAACATATATATGTGAGAAACTCAGATGGCACCGGTCCCGAGCGGAAAATAAGCCAGGCCTTCGGCTCTTACGGGGATCCGGCATGGTCGCCGCACGGCGAGAAGATCGTTGCGACAGGGGGAATCCACATTGTGACGATGGATTCAGACACCGGTGACAACTTAAGACGTTTAACCGATTTCCAAGACAACTGGAGCTTTCAGCCGACCTGGTCACCCAACGGGGAGAGCATCGCTTACGCGAGCGATCGAGACCACCCTGGAGCCGGTATCGGAAAAAGAGACATCTACCTGATGGATACCGATGGTGGCAACAAAAGAAACGTATCGGCTCGCCTAGGCTACTCCGAGACAGACGACAGCGAACCGAGCTTCGTTACCAAGCCTTACACGGCGCCGGAGCCGGAACCAGAGCCTGAGCCGGAGCCGGAACCAGGGCCTGAGCCGGAGCCGGAACCAGGGCCTGAGCCGACTCCTGAACCTGCCGCACCTATCTCTGCACAACACATACCCACACAGTCAGCGCCCCTCAGTTTGCCGATATCCGATGCCGTTCGGTGCGCACGTCCGACATACTGGGCGAAAGTCAGGACTTCCAGGTACGTGGGGGTGGCAGACCTAAAGCGTGGGATTAAGCTGAGGCTAACAGCGTCTCACCCAAGTAAGGTGCGTATTCGTGCTCTTTTACGCATGCAGGATGTAAACCGCTTGAAGCTCTTTAGTCAAAACAGCAAGAAGAGCAGGGTAATAGGTAGGGCAGATCTCGAAGCTGTCCGCAGTTCCAGTGCTTCACGGGTACGTCTACGGATATCACCCTCAGTGCTGAGGTCGTTGAAGAGAATGAAGTCGCGTTCGGTACGAATAAAGCTGACTGCAGTAATGAACGCAGATGGTGTATCGAGCTG
>SDBV01013422.1_pt1 | contig 10433 bp, 20 predicted proteins | sample 2277081 | NCBI WGS metagenome assembly SDBV01 (sample SAMN10402039, study PRJNA504765) | marine sediment metagenome | isolation source: marine sediment core GS10_PC15, 223 cmbsf | place: Arctic Ocean: Southern Knipovich Ridge | collected 2010
CAAGTCCTCGGATCTTTTATTATAGACAATCGGAGTACCGACAAATTTCTTTTCGCCCTCCTCATCTGCCCTGATTTCTATTTTGAATGACCGTCTTTCAGGTACAGGTAGGTCTTGTTTTCGCTGACATGCAAATTTGCACTTTGATTTTTCCATCGTTTCGTCCTTTTGGTTTATGGGGCAAATAAAAAGGGTAAACATAGGCGGTGCCGCATTGCGACTCCGGTAAGGCCCCACGCTTACCCTTTTGATTTCTTGCGTTCCTGCGGATGATCAGTCCGGAGGAAACCCCATTTTTTGTTGTTTTATTTTGTTTTCATATTTTGTGGCGGGTATATAATATCGCCCGCCGCGTTGTTGATTTTTGTACCAGTAACATTTAAAAGTTCACATGCCAAGCTGTCACCATCCAGAGCTTTAAATACCAAATACAATTGAGGTAAATCAGATAGAGGAACACGCGAACCGATATACTCAAAGTCTATTCCGCGCACTGTGAATATTTTTCTCCTATCAATCTTTTTAGACTTATTGAACAACCCCATTGTTGCCCCCCATTTTTTATGGTTCGGTTATTTCATATCGCGTTAGATATGTTTTATCTTTCTGTTAAAAACCCCGCCCTTCAACCGTTCAAATCTGTAACTTAATGCGGGTGATCCATCACATGAAACTTCGTATCCTACAATATAGTCACCATCGAATAGTGGTTCATTGTTACAATAAATATCAATAAGTTCATCGATGCTATAATCGCCGATTTTGGTTTTCATACTCTCTTGATTTCTTTTAATTTGACATCCGGTACTAAATCTTCATAATTTGTTTCATATTGAATTGTAACGTGCTGCGATATTTCGCCATCCTTTGGTTTTGGAAGTCCATCACCCTCAAGGCAAACGATAAAAGTATTTGGAGGTCCGACCTTTCCGTTCGCTACAACACCCGAAACATTAACCGCTTCGGGGAGTTTTAATAACGAGCTTAAAAAATCATTATGTACTGTGATGTATGCTTGTTTCATATTGCAGATGTTCCACAATCGCATTTTTGGTGGAGGGGAGGGTGTGTTTTTGTGCCATTAATCTTCATCGGCCCCGTCCCAGCCTTTGGGTCGAGCACATCGCCACTATCAAGAAAAGACTGCCCCTTTGAAATTCTTTTTCCATTGAGTTCACGACAATAAGGGCAGGTTTTTGCCCCCCGAATCCTCCAAACTACTGACATCCCGGCCCCGAAAGCTACCGCATTAAAAACAGCACCTGAAACCCGAATACTCTCGTTATCCGCTATCTTTTCAGACCGTTTATCATCTTCGGCCCATTCGTCAACCCGATCGTCTATATCGTCGGCCCATTCGCGGTGCTCAACCGTTTTAGTCTTGTCTTTTTTCTCTTCATCCGGGTCTTTGTTTAGTATCGAAACAAGCTGCCCCTGGCTCGATTCAACATGCCGTTCGGCGTATCGGTCAATATAGTCGTTAATAAATGTGTCAAGTTCCTTTAAGTCCGGCTCAACCCCTATCTCAACAGCAGACTCTTCAATAATGGCTTCTGAAAACGACCGGAACACCGGTCCAAGTTCCTGCTTAATGTAATCCGGAATTTGGCGATAGAAACTATCCAACCACTTTTCCATTGATGCTTCAGTCCGTTGGCTCCGCTGCTTTTTCGTCTGATTTTTAACAGCGTTGCCTTCCTTGTTCACGATCCGTTTTGCTGCCGCTTTGATAAGTGGATAATATCTTTTGCTTATTCTTTCCCGGCCCGTGATTGATTTGTATTCGATTAGCTTTGCATCCCCCGGCTCTCCCCGGCTGTTTTCTTCATCGTCTGATGGTTCTGGTTCGTCATCCGGTTCATCCTGCATCTCAATCATTTTCCGGGCCATTGAAAGTGGGACCATGTTTAGGGGTACAAACCGTTCATCGCCGCCCTCGACCGGATTCTCGTTTTCTTTTTCAAGGATCATATTCGGTGAGAAGGCTCCAACGTTAAACATCTTGCTATAAAATTCACCCCTGGCCGCCCAATCGCCCCTTAAAAGTCCCTCAAGAACATGCTCCCAATAATAACCCTGCTGTCTTTCTTCTTGGGTTAGCAATTGCATGTTATAATTCTGCTCTTCCCTAACAGTCCATGGCCTAATACAATCAACTACATGGCTGATTTGCAAGGATGAAATATTATCGAATGAGGACTTGGTATGATCCTTTAGCTTCATTGGCTCGATGTTGAACCACCGGGCTATTTCCACGACGGTAAATGCTCGGGTTTGAAGAAATTGGGCATCTTCTGGCTTCACTCCAATAGGTGTATACTTCAAGCCCTTTTCAAGGATCATTAACCTGTGGGTTTTTCCTAAACCTGCAAAACCCTCCTTAAACGCCTTGGTTATTCCATCCCTTCCGTCCCCTAAGTCTTCGTCCGTTTCTACGACACCTGTCGGGTGCGTACCCTGCCCAAAAAACCTGGCACCATACTCCTCGGTCGCCATACCCAAAGCAATCGACTCCCTAGCTTTTTCAAGAACAGAATACCCGGTCAACCCATCAAAGCCCAAGCCGGGGATGTGCAATATTCGTTCCTTTGGTAATATTGTTTTTTTACCCCCAACAAGAGTAATCTCGTAAAATAGCTGCCTGTTTGACCTGAAAGGCCTAACCCGATTTGGTGTAATCGGCCAAAGTTCACTAATTTGCCCCATACTATTTCGCACTATCTCAGAGTATGAAGCACCCCAACTCAACACATGCGCCGTGCTGGCTTCCCGATAGCTCATAGCTGTCATTTCGGGGTTTGGTGTTGCGTGGAGAACATCATAAAGCCGGTGGCTTGTCGCTTTCTGTGTGATTCTCTTGTTTCGTTTGAATAGGTGGAGCGGCAAACTCCCAATTGTCCCGGATATTATTGAAATTGCATTATAAACCGCCGAAAAATTCAGTGCGATATACTCATCAACGTCAACCCCCGCTTTTGTAGGACCGGCAAAGGGATAAAACCAATGGTCATCTGTAGGGCCATAGCTCTTGTTGCGTGCTATAAACGTAGGAAAGATACTCATTACCGACTCCCGATAAATCCGGCTACTGTTACAATGCTTCCGACAACTGTAAGCGCCATGCCCTGCCCAAACTGTAAATAAAGACCCGTTCCAAGAATGAGCAGTCCCAAAAATATCAGGTAGTCCGATTTGTCAATATACTTCCAGAAATCAAGTTTCATCTTATCCTAAAAAAAGAAAAGACCTATCCCTTCGGGAATAGGCCCTAAATAGCAATACCTCTGAGGTGTTTAATTCGCTTGAAACGATTATACCCCTGGATGGTGAATTACATGAATGTAAAATAGAAAACCCCGCCCCTGTTTTCTTAAAATCCACAAACTACAAGCATCTTTTATTGTGTATGTGGGGTACTTTTTAACGATCCTACAGAATTTGTTTATGCTGCTTCACTATAAAGGGTCAAAAGCGTAACAATTAGATGGTTTTTTTTCGCATTCTCTTGATGGCATTACGCAAGGCTACTCTTGATATATCAAGTAGTTGGCATATATCGGAACGGTTTAATCCCCGTCCCAAAAGCGTAACAATTTCTTTTTCCTTTTTTGTCAAATGGGTATTCGATACAAGGTCGGGAAGCTCACCACGTCGTGGCAAACCGATAGTCAATTCTCTTTGAGAAACATGATCTTGACTAACATACTCCTCAGCTTCCGGGCAAAGTTCCGTACAGGTAGGTTTTTTAGAACAATCTTGACACAGCATAAAAAAACGGCTCCAGTATATTACCGGAACCGTCCGTTGTCGGGTGGGTTCGGCGGTGGTTAAATGTTAAACCGTCCGCTGTCGGGTGGGTTTTTGGGTGTTATTTCTTCCTTGACGCAGTGAGTACTTTTATCGGTTTTTCACACATAATAGATAGTTCGCAAGCAGTTTCAGCAGCTTGCTCAACGCCGTGGCCAAGATACAAGGCTGCAAGGGCGAACTCTTGTCCCGCCCCGATTGCCTCATATGTAGTTATTTTATTCACGAAAAACGATTGGATATAGAACGCCAAACCGTCAAAGATAAATATATAGGTGTTTTCCATTTCGTATTTATCAGTTTTCTGCTTCTTCCATTCAGCAAATTCAACAAACAGGGTTACAATATCGCTTTCGCTTGAAGATGCTGGCTTGTGGGTCATGCAAAATATTTGCAAAAGGCTTGTTTCTGCCGCCATGCCGATTCCGCCAATTATCATACCATTGACATCGCATAGTTTCGCCATGTTATTTCTACCCTTATCTTGCACCCACCCCCGCACGGTAATGGAATCCGACGCTATCTCAATTCTATCATCCAGTATTTTACAACAAACAATACTCATAATTTATTTGCCCTTTGGTAGTTGCGCTGCTTTAGCCACCTGTTGTCAGGTAAGCTTTAAAACGATCGATTAAAAATCAAATCGGTTGTATTCTTTTACTGCTTCGCTAAAGTTTTTAGTTTTAAGTGGCCATGTTCGCAACCCAGGAACATGCAACTGGACAATCAGACACTCTTCGATTAAATCAATACTCATTGTTTTCGCCCCATAAGAACCATAGGAATGGCTAATAAATACAATCGGATTGGTTTGTTCTTTTGTTATGGTTCTCATGCTTTAAGGTCTGGCCATCTGCTATCAGGTGGGCTTTTTTTGGTAATCGGACATGTTAGTTTTTCTGTTTTGGCGATAGGCCCTGTCCATATTTTAGCTACTCGGTGATAGCAAGGGCTCGAAACCTCGGTCCTGGAGCAACCCAGAGCATTACCATTATGCAACACCTATCATTTTGGCCTGCTATAACACTTTAATCAGCCGGGCGGAACGCCTCGGCTGCATTTATTCGTTATGTTTCGTCTTTGATAAAACATCCATCTAAACCATAACGACAGCCGTCGTCTGCACAAAAGGCCTTCCACGGATCGTTTGGTTTTAAAACATCTTCTATTTTCATTTTGTGAAGGTCACCACTATCTCCCTCAATATAAACCGTTTTTCCTTCAATGAAATCATTTGGTCTTGCCTGCCTGAAAACTGTCATTTAAATCCCCTTTAAACATAACGATTAGCTGGCCTGCGCCAGTTCTTTAGCGTCAAGTCTATCGGCTTGCTGGACAGGACAATGAACACATGGATAAACTTTAAAAAATCCAAACTCTTCGCTATAAACATCGACCCTTAGTTGGTTTTCGCATTCTGAACATAGCAACATGCCTTCAATTTTGTTTTTCATTTAGTCCCTTTCGGCGGCGCAGTCCGTTTGTTTAAATCTCAATATCTCGCCATTCTACTTTACCGTCTTTAACAATGAGCTGATTGATAGAATCGCCGCCCTCCCAAACGCAAGATGCGACCAGTTCTCCTGTACTATCTTCCAGGGCCGGTTCTATAACTTCATCCATATCACCCCCACTGCCCTCGCCACTGATATCAATCTCTTTTACATAAAGGATTCCATCTTTAACCCTTCCAGTAATATCACCACTCATAAATCCTAATATTAGCTCCCCATCTTTGCAATAGATTTTTTCAGGATGCCAATCTGCTCTGTCAGACTTAAAAAAGCTCTCTAATGGAATGGCAAGATTAACAAGTTTTTTCAGTTTCCATGTATCGATGTTGTATGACATTGTGATCTCCTTTGCTTTTAAAAAACAGGGCAGGCCAGGTTGTTCATTATGCCGATGCCAGGTGAATTTGGCCCCGGTTTAAGTTCGCTACGGACGTCACCCACCCCCGCTCGAACGTTGATGCCCTCGCTGCTGCCCCGTTAAGGTTCATCTCTTCCAGGTGTTTTTGGTAATGGCATCCAATGCGTTATAGATGATGATATGTAGTTTGGGGGGCTGCTATAATGCTCAACCGATTCAACAAGTTCCCAAAAACTATCATTGCCTATTGGTGGATAACCGATAGTGATTTCCCGGTAGTGGGAGTTAAAAACTAAAACTCGTTCGTCCGGATCTGGTATTTTGTCCGAAACGCTTATCCATTCCATATGCTCTTTCATATCTCCAAATCATACCGATGCCCTGCCAACATTGAATTGGGCGGTGCGCTTATTAGCCATTTACCAACCAAAATCAGGGCAACAAAACTCTTTATCGCTTGTTTTGCTCAGCTCTGTGATTGATAGCTCATACTGTGCCATTCCGTTGTTTTTTTCTATATACAATTCTAATGCCCGTTCTTCTCTGTCTGCCAGAACAATCGTTCCAGAACTTCCGTAACAGTTAGGCTCAACATGATATATTTTCATATTCAATCCCTTTCGGCTAATGTTGACTTGCCCCGTTAAATTACAGAACGACACCCTTTAAATCTGAAAGAACGTTTTTCAGTCTGTCTGTCTGGACGTTGATTTCATTCGACGCCCTGCGGTAAATCTCGGAAAAGGACCGCCCGGGTTCCTGTTCTGCCGTCTTGGTCTCTACATCGCCCGGTTTTGGCGGTGTGAGTTCATATAAAAACTTCTCCACCATTCCAACCGCATCCTTTAAGTTGCAAATCGCATCCCCTAAAGCCAAATGTCTTGGTTCTCTTTCACAATCAGCATCCATTTTTATACCCTCCTGTTTAGTTGTTAGAATCACTCATAATCATACCGATGCCCAGAACACCCTTGCCAATGTTCGCAATTTTCGGTGATCTTGCCAAGCGTTCCATCCGGTTTGATTCGATAGCAATATTTTTTAAGCCTTGACTTCATACACCCTCCCTTGAAATGCTCCAGCGGTTCAAAATCCTTGAACCATTCGATCAAGAAAGGGCGGTCTATATGATAGGCTTGTTCGTTATTGGGCATTTTCTGGACATTCGCATTCAGGTTCGATTTCGTTTACGATAAGATCAACCATTTTTTGATAATAATCCGTGTAGGTGTGATCTTCTACAATACCCATAAATTTATTATCCATCTTAACAGCCAGCCCCATAAGTACGACTTTATCGGAGTTGCTTAACGCTTTTTTTACCTTATCGCTTTCTTTATCCGATTCATCCGACCCACCCATAAAATAATCATAGCTCATTCTTTTCCTTCCTATGTTCAATGGTTATATTATAGCTACAATATGGCTAAGATTCTAAAATGTCAAGTTCCAGCAAACAATATATAGAAAATAATTACTTTCGGAAATTCATTGTCAATGGAATTGTTTCAACAATATTCTTTCTGAAGGTTGCGGGAGTTGATTTAACTTCCAATCGGTCAAACGATCTGTCTCTAAATCCACACTTCTTGCACAAATAAGTGCGTACTCGCAGTTGTGGTTCCCATTGTCTCGAATCTGTTATAGATAATTTTGAATCGCAATCAGGGCAGATCATAAATCGCTTTCCTTTTGAATCGCACTTTTATCAAACATTTTCCTTGACTTAAATTCTTCCTGCTTCCCCGGATTCCACTGCGAAACCGGCCTTAAATAGCCTACTACTCTTGAATAAACCTCATTGGATTGATAATTCCGCAACGTCCTATTCTTTTCAAAGCAGGTATCGCATTTCAGATATAATTCGCTTCCGGCTACCCCGTCAACTCCGTAAACCGCGCCACCGGAAATATTAACACAGTTTTCACCTTCGACCACTGCGATAATATTAACCGGTTCCCCGCAGTCATGGCATTTTCCGTTCCATTCAAGTGAGCCGTGTTTTTGTAATAGGTCGTTTAGTTTTTCTTTGGTCATTTTTTAGCTTCCCTTTTTCTTTTGAGTTTAGCCGCCTCTACGATCCTTAACTCGTTAGCCCCGACTACCTTGCGGTGTGATTTAATAAGTTCCGTCAACAAAACAATGCTCTCACCAAGCCGTCCGCCAGAAACCTCAATATAATCAGGGGAGAGACTTCCGTTCATGCCGGAAACAAATAGCTTGCCCCCATCCCAAGCCTCATCCATTTTAATGTGTACCGACCGGTTTGTTTTTTCCTGGCTTGCCTTTATAGCATACAATTGGTCGATTTCCCGACCTTGTTCACAAATAATTTCGGCCTGTACTGCGATTTTCTTAACATCTTTTTCTTGTTGTGTGCTCATTTTTTAGGTCTCCTTTTTTATTGGTTTGAAAATCCTTGCCACGCCTTGCCGAGCCTAACCCTACCGTGACCAGCCACACCGGACCCAACCATGCCTGCCAAACCACGCCCAACCCTACCGCGCCATACCATGCCATACCCAGCCCAACCGAGCCTGCCGAACCCCGCCACATCAAAAACATTCAGCCGGAACCGGTGCAAGGGTCTTTGGATTCGGACTTATAGCCCTGTGTATCAGTTCAACCCCATCACCAACCAACTTGGCCTTTCTTTTTTGACTTCTTGTTTTGGCAAACTTCTTGATCGCTTCGACATTGATAGATATATTTGCAATGTGCATCCGTAACCCGTCAATAGCAGACTCCCATTCATCCTTGGTAGCCACTTCCATGAGTTGATAATATCGCTCCTTTTTCCCGTCGCTGTTTTCAATAGCAACATTAATAAAAACCGGATTTACCGTTTTTTGCTTTTCTTCGACAATAACGATTGACCTTACAAGAGAACGGGCGGTCTGTCGCCGCTGTGATTCAGCAGCTATCGAATCATCCCATTCAAAATGTCTGTGAAGCGTCGATTTTTTATCTTCAGCGGTTCTGACAACATCGACAGATCGAAGTTGCCCATCGTGAGTTGCCCTTATTGTTTCTAACGCATCAAACGCCTCTTCCGCATCCCCTGAAAATCTTCCCTGATTGAATTTGTAAACCATTTTTTGACCCCCCTTCTTTTTGATTGAATTATATTTTTAAACCAAACCACGCCAAGTCCAGCCTTGCCTTACTGTGCCAGACCCAACCACACCGCGCCTGCCAAACCCCGCCGAACCTTACCAGGCCACACCCCTCCCTCCAGGCCAAACCCCGCCTCGCCCCGCCTGCCTTGCCACGCCCAACCTGACCCGACCTCGCCATACCCCGCCTAACCCCGCCATACCGCGCCTGCCGAACCATGCCTGCCATGCCACACCACACCGGACCATTCCTTGCCATGCCTGACCTTACCGCGCCCTGCCTGCCAAACCCTGCCTGGCCGTACCCAACCCTACCTGGCCGCGCCTCACCGTGCCGTGCCTCGCCTGCCAAACAAAACCGCGCCTATTTCACAACTTCCATTTTCTTGATATTCCAGGTGCCGTTAACCCCTGCTTTTTGGGGTCGCCATTCACCAACACCCACAAACTTTCCGGCCCTTGCAAAAATAGCCAGCATTTCCTCTTGACCCAAAATGGTCGGATCGTAATCAACCGTGATTTTCGCTTTCCAGGTTTTAAACTCGCCACGGTATCGAATATCACCGACCTTACCATTGAGCCTGACCATATCTTCACGCATTGAGGGTTTACCTTCAATTTTGACCAAATCGCCATGCGTGGCATTGACGTGCATTGCACACATGACATCGGTCATGGTAAAACCCAGGCCTTTTGCAGCCCGAACCGCCGCTGCTTTAAAACCAACAGCCGGAAAACCATATCCACTGCCCTTGCCGTTGAGGTTGTAAAGGCTGTCCTCATAACATTGCTGTGGATTTTTTGCTTCCTTTGCAGATGTCTTTTTTTTCATCTGCTTATCAAGCATTTCCTTTTTGGTTTTCTCTGACCACTTGTGACATATTAACGATGTCGCCCCTTCCAGATGAAATACAACCTTGTCAATGTTGTGCTCTAATTTTCTTGATGTTTCCATGATGGTCCTCCTTCTTTTTTTAGGTTATTAATCAAAAACATCATGGGGATTCTTATAATCTATCTTTGACCCTTTGTCAAGACTTATTTACAAATAAAGCAGATTAACTGCTAAATAACCATAAAATCCCATAAAATCACACAAAAATAGGCACCCTCGGCGGTGGTTTAGGCGGTTCCTGCCTAATTAATCGGTCTAAACACAACAAAAGTCCGATAATTCCGTCTATTTTGCCTTGGCTCTGCGCCTTGTCCGGCTTGTACAATCCCTCCGGATTCGATTTGACAGCCACGTTATCCGCCATAAATCTCAGCACCGGGTTGCCGCCATGATTAATCTTCTTTTCGAGTAGCCGCCTTTCGAGTTCCTGACACGGACCGCCCATGAATTTATGACTCATGCCACATCCAAATACGACCGGACTGTCTTTGGATTTGCCCAATTCGATATTGAGATTCGTTGCGAACTCATACCCTTGGAATAGCATATCAAGCCCAATGCCACGGACATCAAACACCTTTGCATCCTTGACCACCTGCGCCCGTACAAATTCGTAATCCATAGCATCACCATCTGTCGTTTCAAGGAAGCCTTGTGCTTTCCAGGCTTGATACTGATCGCGGTATTTGTTTTTCGGATCGAACAACCGGGCCTCCGGGACCCAGGCACGCATTAAAATA
>SDBV01013423.1_pt1 | contig 10433 bp, 12 predicted proteins | sample 2277081 | NCBI WGS metagenome assembly SDBV01 (sample SAMN10402039, study PRJNA504765) | marine sediment metagenome | isolation source: marine sediment core GS10_PC15, 223 cmbsf | place: Arctic Ocean: Southern Knipovich Ridge | collected 2010
ATCTGTATTAGATAATGGTTGTTGGGTGCTGTCTGATGGAAAAATAATAAGATATGGAGAAGACTATAGGACTTATATGCTTGAACATCTTCTTTCAAGAGATTCAGGGGGCTAACTCTTCCTCAACCACACTTCTCACCCTCCATTCAGTAAACTTTAAAAAAACCAAAAAGCTACTAAATCAATGGTAGTGTTTAATTTATCGACATATTCTATCCTTTGGCTGGTTGTACTTTATTTTTTAGCATCACTAAAGGTTGTCAATGAATATCAGAGAGGTGTAAAATTTACATTAGGTAAATTTACAGGCATCATGTCTCCTGGATTAAGAATGGTCTTTCCAATTATTCAATCTTGGCGAAGGGTTGATATTAGAGTAAAAGCTGTTGATGTTCCTGACCAAGATGCAATTACTAAAGATAATGTTTCTATTAAAGTAAATGCAGTGCTTTATTACAAAGTTGCTGATTCACAAAAAGCAATTATAGAGGTAGAGCAATATAACTATGCTGTTTCTCAATTAGCTCAGACAACAATGAGAGATGTTGTTGGAGAAGTTAGTCTAGATGACCTATTAAGTAAAAGAGATAATGTTTCTAAAAGAATACGAGAAATCGTTGATAAAGCAACAGATCCTTGGGGAATCAAAGTAGAATCTGTTGAATTAAAACATGTTGAGTTGCCAGAACAACTTAAAAGAACAATTGGAAAAGAAGCAGAGGCTGAGCGAGAAAAGAGAGCTGTTATTATTAAAGCACAAGGAGAAGTTATTGCTTCTACTAATTTGGCAAAAGCTGCAAAGACATTATCAAGTGCACCAGGAGCATTACATCTTAGAACATTACAAACTATTAATGATTTGAGCTCTGATAAGAGTAATACTGTTATTCTTGGATTACCTCTTGAGATTTTAAGAGCCATAGAAGGCACGAAAAAAGGGAAGAAATAATTATTCTGCAAAACCCCTTCTACATCTCCCCTCACTTCACAAACTTTAAATACCCAAAATAACCTTTAATCTCAGAGGTGTTGGCACCTCAGAAACCTAATTCTGAGAGAAATAGAAGATGTTATCATATAAGGCTGTTGGGTCTGCAATATCTCTAAAGGGGTTACTCATATTTGGTGATGTACTCGCCCAAGTAGATAATCTTAATCCTTTCTCTCCTACTTTAGAAGTTGCCTATGAACGAGGATATTTTTCTGAACAGGAATATGTTGCTGAAATGAATAGAAGAGGGAGGCTCAACAAAACTCTAAATAGAAATGAATTCAAAGAACACCTTGAAAAGAGATTGGGATTTTCTTATTTGTACCTTGGATTGGGTGCGGGCATTTTGTTAGGAAGAAGAAAAAAAGAAGATGGGTTGGTTTGATAATCTTTTTCTTTGGGTTTGGGAGAGTTTGGAAAACCTTAAATATCCTAAATAATCCATAATTTCAGAGGTGTTGGTGCCTCAGAGGCCTAATTCTGAGAGAAATAAGAAAATGAAAATAATGCAAGTATCAGTTATATATGAAAAAGCTCAAATAAGGGAATTGTACTATTCGGAATTGCTTGAAATGGATAAAGAACCAATGAGGGAATTTTATGAAAAACTTATAAAAAAACCTGTAAGAGTCATAAGGAGATATCATGATCTTATTTGCCCAGATCGTTCCATAAAAACAAAACTTTGTTCAATATTTAATGTTGAAAGAAAAATTCGCCATAATGCATCACTTGCAGCTTTGGCAGAAAAAGAATATGAAAAATTAGATGAACAAATGTCCAAGACGAATGCTCCTTACAACCCACCCACTCCTTACTCCAGCTACACCTAGAAAAATTATAAAGAAAAATAAAAAATAAATAAAGTTGATTTATTGGTTAACAATTGCTAACACTGCGCTTATAATTGTTGTTACAACAACTACCCATCCTGCAATTGTGGTGAGCCACATTCCTACTAAGGGAATTCCTCCAGATAAAGCTCCTCCAGGCAGCATAGCAAATCCTACTGCTAGGGAAACAATGACTCCTGTCAACCAAGCGACAAAATTCAATGCTTTTCCAAATTTTTTCTTTGCCATATTCAACCTCCTTTTTTTATTTAATTATTGAATGTTAGGAAAAAAAAGTAATAAAAATAAAAAATTTATCTCTTTCTCCTTTTTGTAGTTTTCCTTTTAGCCGGTTTTCTCTTTGCAGGTTTTCTTTTCTTAGCCTTTCTTTTCACAGTTTTTTTCTTTGCCTTTCTCTTTACAAGTTTTTTGACTCCACCAGATATTCCGGAAAGAGTTGCTCTATACCCTATAGGTGCTTGAGCAGCTGTAAATGCTGTTACCTTTGCAGAAACCATTCTTGCACTTGAGATAGCTTGTCTTATTTCTTTATTAAGTCTAGCCAATTCTTTATTAACTCTTACAGTTGTTGCTGCTAAAGACCTTTCAGAAATCTTACCGAAGAAAAATCTTTTGCATTCTGCATCAAATTCATTTAGAAGACCTTCTTTTTCCTCTTGACGGCTTCGGATAACCTCTCCAGCCACTTTCACTCGCCTCAAAAATGAAGCATAAGTAGCCTGATTCATCTTTTTTACCTTTACCAATTTATCCTCCTCTTTTTATTTAATTATATGTTTATCTAAAATAAAAATGATTTAAATAAGTTTTGTTTATTTTGTTACATCTCTTCAAGAACAGATATGCCTAATAGTTTTAAGGAATTTTTTAAAATTTGTCTAAATGCTTGAACCAATGCCAACCTAAATGGTTCTTCCTCAGATCCAAGAACAGGGCAGGCGTGATAAAATTCGTTGAATGCTTGTGCAAGTTGATGAGCATATGTGGCAATTACAGACGGACTCATGGCTTTTGTTGCATCTAAAACAGTATCTTGAAACTGTAAAAGTTTTTTAACCAATTCTAATTCATGATTGTTTAATTCAGGTACTTCAAATTTTGCACCTTTCCGATCTGCTTTTTTCAAAATAGAAGTTGCTCTTGCATAACTGTATAAAAGATAAGGGCCTGTATCTCCTTCAAACGAAACAAACTTTTTAAGATCAAAAACAATATTATGTTTTTTATTGTTTTTCAAGTCTCCATAAAATATTGCAGCTATTGCAATCTTCAGAGCTCTTTTTTCTAATTCACTCTTAGAAATCTTTTCATCTCTCTTTAAAATTTCTTTTTTAGCTAAGTCCACTGTTTCGTCTAAAACATCTTCCAGTAAAACTGTTTTACCTTTTCTTGTTGCAAATCTTTTTCCATCTTTATCTAAATAAAGCCCATGATCAATATGCAAACAATTTTTTGCCCATTCATGACCCATTAATTCCAATACTTTAAATAATTGCTTGAAGTATAATTTTTGCTCTTGACCAACTTCATAAATCATTTGGTCAAATTTGTATTTTTTATGCCTTTCAATTGCAGAAGCAATATCTCTCGTAGCATATAATGTTGCCCCATCACTCTTTTGTATAAGAAAAACACCAAGACCTTCTTTTTTCAAATTAACTAACCAAGCTCCCTTGCTTTTCTTTAAAAGATTTTTTGATTTCAAATCTGTTATAACTTTCTGCATCTTCCTATTATAATCAGACTCTGCTAACATTGCATCAAAATTTATTCCTAACTTCTTGTATATTCTTCTAAAATCTTCCAGGCTAAAACTTCTAAAGACTTTCCATAACATTAATGCTTTTCTGTCACCTGTTTCTAATTTTTTAACCCATTCTCTTGCCAGTTCATCATATTTTTTAGCCTTGCCTGATTTAACATATAATTCTAACAAATATTTTATCCTTTCTTTGTGCAATCTTCTTTCATCTCCAAAACCATCATAAGCTGCGAGGAGTCTTCCAAACTGGGTCCCCCAATCTCCAAGGTAATTTAATTTAGTAACTTTAAAACCTTCAAATTCGAGCATATTTGCAATTGAATTTCCAATTATTGTTGATCTCAAGTGTCCTATTCCAAACGGCTTTGCAATATTTGGGGAAGAAAATTCCATAACAATTTTTTTGTTTTTGCCATAATCTGTTCTCCCGTATTTATCTTTGTAAGTTATAACTTCCCATACAATTTTCCTTGCAAGATTTTTTCTATCTACATAAAAATTCACATAAGGTCCCTCTGTTTTAACATCATCAAAATCTGTCCCAGCAATATTTCCTATTCTTTCTCTTATCCTGATTGCTACTTCATGAGGTTCCATCTTAAGCATATCTGCTAGGAAGAAACATGGAAAAGAAAAATCACCATAATCTAAAGAAGGAGGTATCCCTATCTTGTTAAATATTTCTTCGTCACTTAATTTTAACTTCAACTCTTTAAATACTTTCTGAAGCTCTTTTACAACAAGTTTTTTCATTTTTCCCCTTTTATAAAACAATTAAAACAAGATTAATAAATGTTGCTTTGCACAACATTTATACATGCCTGTGTAGCTCAGTGTTAGAGCATTTGCTTCGTAAGCAAGAGGTCGGGGGTTAGAATCCCTCCACAGGCTTATAATCTTTTAGAAAAAGATTAGACAAAAATAAATCAAACAAGAATAAGATTAGATAAAAATAAATCAAACAGAACGTCATTTGGGAACCTTTTTAAATCATACGAGTTTCCCATTTTTATCACATAGTGGGTAGCAGGATTCTAAAAACCCGCTGGTGGTTTTTATGTGGGGTTGCCGGAGTGGTCAAACGGGCTGCCCTTAAGAGGCAGTGGCTCAGTGCCTTACGCAGGTTCGAATCCTGTACCCCACATAGCCTTTTAAAAAAAGGCTAGCGAAAAATTGATTAAAAATTTGCCGGCAGATTCGCCATTTTTTCTGAGAGGAAAGCTTTAAATACCCAAGAAATGTATAGTTTTCGTGGGAGGCATTGACTTCGGTTGATGTGGGTGCTTCGGTATCCTTTCCTCCTACGCTTATATTCTCTGAAAATTATTTAAGGGTGTTAATTTATTTTATTCTATGAATTCAGAGAAGAGAACGCAAGTTCTATTGTTAATGTCCTTAATACTCATTCTATTTATTTTAAATTATAATTATCTTGATACAAAGCTTCAAGGTTTTCTTATACAACAAGAAAGTGTTTTTATTGATCGTGTAATAGATGGGGACACTATTGTTTCAGGGAATCAAAGCATTAGACTGCTCGGCATCAATACGCCTGAAAGGGGTGAACCTTATTATCAAGAGGCAAAAGTTTTCTTGGAAAATCTTGTGTTAAATAAAACAATATATCTTGAATTTGGAAAAGATAAAACAGACCGCTATGATAGAACCTTGGCATATATTTCTCTAGATAATAAAAATATTAATTTAGAGTTGGTTAAAAATGGTTATGCAAATATTTATTTTCCTTCTGGCAGAGATGTTTACTATAATAAATTTTTAATGGCTTGGCAAGATTGTAATGAGAATTTATGTAAAACTTCTACAAACCAGTGTGTACAATGCATTGAATTAAAGGAGTTTGATCATGAAGCAGAGCTTATTGGCTTGTACAATTCATGTGGTTTTGATTGTGATCTAACAGATTGGACAATAAAAGACGAAGGGAGGAAGAAATATTTGTTCCCGTCTTTTAATTTAAAAGGACATAGTGAAGTTAGTATAATTGTAGATAAAAGCAATAAAATAGATACAGATAATATACTATATTGGATAAGAAAAGATTATGTTTGGACACGAAGTGGAGATACCATGTTTCTGAGAGATGGTGATGGAAAGTTGGTTTTGTGGGAGAATTACTGATAGTTAATTTTAAAAAGAAAAAATATTTCATATAAATTATGGACAACTACAGAAAAGCAATTTCAGTAATTATCAAAAAAAATGGCAAATACTTATTAGTCAACGTCAAAGGATGGGATAAAAATGTATGGTGTTTTATACAAGGGGGCGTTGAAGAAGGTGAAGAAGAGGTTGATGCAGTAATCAGAGAGATTAAAGAAGAGGTTGGGGTATTGAAATTTAATGTTCTTGGTAAATCTCCTATAGTTCATAAATATGAATTTTCTGAAGAACTACAAAAAAAAGAAAAAATTTTTGGGGCAAATACAAACTATCTGGTTTGTTGAATTTTTGGAGGAATCTGATGAGATTGATATATCTAATGGAGAATTACAGCAATATAAGTGGGTTGAGAAAGATGATATATTCAACTATTTTCAATTTCCTGAACAAAGAAAAACATTCAGAAAAGTTTTTGAAAACGAAGAAATCAGAAAACCTTAAATACTCTAAATAATCCCTAATTTCAGAGGTGTTGGCACCTCAGAAGCCTAATTCTGGGAAAACAATATGGCAGAAAAATACATTGAATGGATTGGAACTGGCTCTGCATTAAATCCTGTTCTTGGAAATACTAGTTTTATAATTAATGGGGCAGATTCAGGAAATTTATTAGTTGATTGTGGAAGCACTATTCCACTTTCTTTGATAAAATCTGGAAAAATAGGAGAAATAACTGATATTGTGGTAACTCATGTACATGCAGATCATGTTGGAGGATTAGAGGGACTAGGATTTATGAATTATTTTGCTTTGAAACGCCATGGTGATGATAGACCAAATCTTTATGTTGCTACTAATGATTTTGCTCATAATTTATGGGAACATGTATTAAGAGGAGGAATGGTTAATGGGGCAGATAGTAATGGAAACCCTATGGAAGCTACACTTGATACTTATTTTAAGATTCATGTTGGAAAAGAAATTCAAGTTCCAGGAACTTTAAAAACGAGATTATTTGAGACCCCTCATGTTTCAGGATTAGAAAATTATGGGATTATAATAGGGGATGATATTTTTTATTCAGGAGATAGTATTAAATTACCAGACCCCAATTATAGATTAATTTTTCAAGATTGTCAATTTTTTGAAAGCAAAGGAAATGTCCATATCTCTTATGACAGATTAAAAAAAGAACTTGCTCCTGAAGTAAGAGCAAGAACCCATTTAGTTCATTTAGGTAGCGGATATGATAAAAAGACTCCAGAAGCAGATGGATTTGCAGGATTTGTAAAACCTGGAGATAGATTTGATATTTAATTTAGCATCAATTTCTTCTCTTTATTATTCCCCATCAAAAACGGGAAGTTGGTTTTGGGGAAAATCATCAATTCCAAGTAATAACAAAGATATATATTCTCAACGATAATAATACTTTTAAGGAGATTTATTCTAATTGAATTATGGTGATTAAAAGAGAGATTGATTCTTTACAAACTCATAGTTATGCGTATAACATATTGTATAACAATATAGGGCTGAATTTAATTCAGCAACTGAGGCTTTGTAAAAAACAAAGTGAAAAAATAGCTGAAAGGAGGTTTAAATAAAAAAATATGAAAAAATTAATATTTAGTGTATTGATTTTAAGTGTTATGTTGATGATGGTTGGGAGTGTTAGTGCTCAAGCATTTACTAATCCTTCTGCAGGAGATGTTGGCGGGATAGTTGATGTAGAATGGACAAATACTGAAGGAATTCCTTTACTTTTCATACAATATGGTGAAGGAACTTGTTTGAGTGTTCCAACAAGTTGGCATTCCATTGATGGTCCAATGGATATATCAGAATTAAGTTCTTCTTGGGATACAACTTCTGTTGTAAATGGAGATGGAGAATATTGTTTAAGGCTTCAAGGAAGTGTTCCTTATGATAAAGTTGAAGTTACTGTGGATAATACTGCTCCTGATGTTGATTTTGATTGGAGTCCTACAGACCTCATAGTTTTTGAAACTGTTACATTTACTTCAATTGCTACTGATACTGGAAGTGGAATTGATACATATTCTTGGGATTTTGGAGATGGAGATACATCTACATTAGAAAACCCAACTCATGTGTATGATGAAGCAGATACATATCTTGTTGCTTTAACTGTAACTGATAATGTAGGTAACCCTTTTACTTATAGTAAAGAAATTGAAATTTCTGACCTTGAAACTGAATCTGAATCATTCAATTATGAAGCAGGAATTTTAGGAATTGCTCCAATATTAGATATAAATTTTGGTACTGGATTAACTCTTACTGAATGTACTGTTATTCCAACTTCTGATGAAATTACAAATGTAGCTGTTGGTTTTTCTGGAAGCGATTGTACTATCCTTGAAACTCTAGATATCCCTTATGATGAAAGAGGAGTTCATGAAATAGTTATCAAAGCAACAGATGGAACTACAATCAAGTATTATGATATAACAATCACTGTTTATACTTGGTGGATACCACTTACAGAAGGATGGAATTTGATTTCAATTCCAATGATGCCAGAGGACACAAGTATTGATTCTGTTTTTGGCAATATAATTGAGAATGTTTCTGGGGAAGGTACAAGTACTGCTACCATATTTCAATATGATGCAACAAACGAGGATTGGTATAGGGCTAGACTTAAAATAATTGGTTCTGGCTTTACTGGAGATGATTTATTAGGTAAAGAATTAGACACAATTATTCCTGGTTATGGCTATGGGATAAAAATGGCGAATGTTGATGTATTAAAAGGTTATGGCCGTATTACTCCTGAAATGGGTTCAATTCTTGGGATAGATGTTGCAAATGGATATAATCTAATTGGGCATTATGGTTTAGATACTTTAGATTATACTACTGCTTTATCTAGCTTAATGTTAGGTGCAATTGAGTATTTTGATTCTGTATCCTCTGATACAGGAGATATGGAAACTGGAGTAGGTTATTGGATGACTGCTAAATTTCTTCCAGGAGGAGAAGCACCCTATACACCTTCACAAGCATCATTAGATTCTGTTTTGTTGTAATTCCTTTTTTATTTTTTCTTTTTCTTTATTTTTTTATTGAGTTTTAGTGATAACTAAAGTATATTTTCCGTTGACAAAATACTTTTAAAGAGTTTAGTTGTGGAGATTATATGAAAAAGGGCATCTTTATTATAAGTTTAATTCTTATCTTTAGCATTGTTTCTGTGCAGGCTTGTCCGCCGAGTTTTCCAGTTACATACAAGGGAACGATTACTGATGATAGGGGAATTGTCTATGGGGAGTTTGATATCATTACAGAAGTGGGTATGTCGCAGAGGATTGGTTCTGTGAGTGGAGGAGAATACTTAATAGATGTGTCTGCTTGTTTTGGTGCAAGTTCTGGAAGCATTAGTTTTTTTATTAATGGTGTTGAAGCAAATGAACATCCTAATTATAATGGAGCAGAAGATTATGGGAAACAAATTGAACTAAATTTAACATTTGGTGGATTGATTCCCGGAGCTTCTCCTTGTGGTAATGGAGTGATTGATTTGGGAGAGCAGTGCGATGGGAATAATTTTGGAGTTTTCACTTGCCAGACATTTGAATATGATGGAGGAACACTTCTTTGTACAGATTCTTGTTCAATAAATTATTGGTCTAATTGTACATTCCAAACACTGTATTGTGGAGATGGAACTTGTAATGATGGAGAAACTTGTTCTTCCTGTTCAACAGATTGTGGTTCTTGTCCTTCAAATGATGACTCTTCTAATGGTGGTGGTCCTGGTAGTGGAGGTCCCTCAAGAGGAAGCCCCCCTAGTTCAACTCCAAATGAAGAAAATGTTATTGTTTTAAATTCTAACAATAAAATAGACGAAGATAATCAAATAGATTTAAATTCTAATGAAAATCAAGAAACAACAGGTCCTGGGATAACAGGAGGAGTAATTGGTTTTTTGACATCTGGAAAAGGTGCAATAGTATTTGTATTTTTGATTATTGTTGTTGGAATAGGGGTGATATTGACATTAAAAAGAAAATCACCTAAAAAATGAAAAAAATAATATTGATTTTAATGTTAGGGGTTTTTTTGATTAGTTCTATTTTAGCTTCATCTCCCCCAGAAGTAAATAATGTTTATAATTCGCCAGAAAGTCCGTGTATTGAAGAAGATGTTATAATATGTGCTCAGATATCAGACGAATTTGGAATCAATAGTGTAAGATTGAATTTATTTTGGGAGGCTCATCACGAAAATATTTTTATGTATGAAAAAGAAGACGAATATTGCAGAACAATCTCACCAGATTATTTTAATGCTTTTATAGGACAAGAGATTTCTTATTATATTGTTGCATCTAATGATTTTGGAACTCATCAAACAAGATTGTATTATTTCACTTATCAAGAAGAACCCCTTGTATTTTGTGGAAATGGGATTTTAGAAAATGGAGAAGAATGTGATTATGGGGAATTTAATGGAGTACCCTGTGATAATTCAACTTCATCTTGTAATTATTGTAATTCTGTTTGTGAATTAATAACTCTTCCTTATTCAGAAGAACCAACCCCTGTTAAAGACTCTAAAAGCCGCTGGCAGATTAGTATAGATAAACGATTTTGTGAACCTAACTGGAAATGTTCTGGATGGAGTGAATGTATTAATGGTTTGATAATGAGGGATTGTTATGATACAAATCTTTGTG
>SDBV01013424.1_pt1 | contig 10432 bp, 11 predicted proteins | sample 2277081 | NCBI WGS metagenome assembly SDBV01 (sample SAMN10402039, study PRJNA504765) | marine sediment metagenome | isolation source: marine sediment core GS10_PC15, 223 cmbsf | place: Arctic Ocean: Southern Knipovich Ridge | collected 2010
AGAGACAATGAAACGTGGGAGCCTATTCGAAAGAGGCTACAGATCCTCTTCTTTGGAAAGAAGATTTAGAGGAACAGAAATGAAATTCGGATTCGACATTCATGGAGTGCTCGACACCCATCCTGAGGTGTACGCAGCAATGACACAAGCATTGGTGGCCGCTGGACACGAGGTCCACGTCATCACAGGGGCCATCTGGACTCAAGAAGCAGACGATCGTCTCAAAGGACTCGGAATCGAGTGGACTCACTTCTTCTCTATCACCACCTACCACGAAGAGAAGGGTGACATAGAGGTCAAGTGGGTCGATGGGAAACCCTACATGGACGCTGACGCCTGGAACTGCACCAAGGCTGAATACTGCCGGGACAACGACATCGCTTGGCTAATTGACGACAGCCCTGTCTACGGGAAGCATTTCGATGACGCCAACATCTACGTCCTACAGCGGGACCCCAAAGCGGTCGAGCGCTGGAACATCCTGGGAGCTACAGGGCATCGCTAGTTGGCCGAAAAAAAATTGCTTTTCACCTAAAGTTTTACGAATCTATGCCGAAAGGGTAGGGGAAGACATGTCAACAACGGCATGTCAATAAAAAACGAGGTACTAACGTGTCGCATGTCAAGCATTCTGTTGTAAAGTCCGCTATTGGGTCTCTCCCCGCAGGGAAAGACATATGGCAAAACTCCAAATACGAGGTTCTAAAGAGAACGGACTCCTCTCGGAAGGGTAGAATTTTCAAGAGTATCGTTCGTTCTCAACTGCTCTCCCAGGGGTTTGAGGTCGGTCCCGGGGGCAAGGGGTACTCCCTCTTGGTTGATGGTATTCCTGTGGAAGTAAAGGGGTCCACCTTGTGGGAAAATGGGGAATTCAGGTTCCAGCAACTACGGCAGTTTGACGCTTTCAAGCGAGCCGTTCTTGTGGCGGTATCTCCAAACAAGATCCACATGTGGTACGTAACACGAGAAGACCTGGCCCGCCGTCTTTTCCACGGTACCCGTCACGGACAGCACGGAGGTCAAAGCAACCGTACTGGAACCTTCTGGTTGCGAATGCGCTCTGGTGTCGTGCCTTCTTGGTTCCGAGATATGGATACCTTTTAGGCTTACAGTTCTGGGGGTAAACTATCGTTTACCCCCGGGACCGTTGCGTCCGTTAGGTGTGAGACCGAGTGAACCGCGACAGGCGTGTTCCATTCTTCGATCTCCTGAAACCATTCAGGAGGTTCCTCACCAATAACCCAGAACCAGTAAGTGCCGCTCTTCTCATCTTTACCGCCGTGCTGCCTGAGATTATCGCTCGAAAACACGTTCTCATCCAGATCAGCCCGCGTAGCCCACCATATTTTAGTCTCGCCTGGACATATGGCCACGAAAATACATCTGTCAAAGGTATGAAAGTCGCGTAACTGTTGGAATTTGAACTTTTTCGGTTTATTGCCCTTGCCCCTCTTCCACACAGTGGACATCTTAAATTCCACCTTTCTGCCGTCAATCAAAGCGTCGTAAGCACTAGCTCCAGGCCCGATATCGTCTTCTTCAACAAGACCCAGCCTGACCAATTCGCGCTTTGCTATCTCCGAGCCTACTTTGCCCTTTGTTCCAGTCGGTAATATCTTGACCAATTCGTTAGGAGAACCCTCCCACGACTTGTCATACTCTACAACTGCCAGGATAGTATCCATTGTATGCTGAGGTACAATACTCATTTCTTTTCTATTCCTCTTCGTTATCGTTATCGCACGTAAACTCTTCTAGCCGTCGCTTCATGACAGCGATAGCTTCGGGGTTGCTGTCCACCAGAAGACAGTTTCTATCATTGATAGCCGCAGAGTGTCCAGTAGTACCACTACCTGCAAAGAAATCTAGTAGCTTATCCCCTGGGTTGGAATGCACTTTTACGATGCGGTTAAGAATAGCAATAGGCTTTTGGGTAGTGTAGCCTACCTTTTCTTTCCCTGTGGGACTTACTATGGTTTTCCACCAAACATCCGTTGGTGTTTTCCCTCTTGCTGCTTTCACTTTACCAACTAGTTTTGGAGCCATGTAGGGTATTCTGTCTATGGCATCGTAGTTGTAAGTGTAGTTTTTTGGATTTTTGGCATACCAAAAAATGGTGTCATGTTTAGCTGACCACTTCTTCCTGCTTCGGGCTCCATAGTCGTAAGCCCAAATAATCTCGTTCATGAACGAGGAGCGACCAAAAATGTCGTCTAGCAGAACTTTGCAATAATGAGATTCCCGAGGGTCGATGTGGAAGAACAGGCTTCCAGAGGCACTCAGCACCCTGTAGGCTTCTCTGAGCCGGGGCTCTAAGAATCCTAGGTAATCGTCATAGCTGTCTTCGTAAGATGTAGTGGAGAGGATCTCCGTAGAGTATCTTTGGTTTTGAAACCCTGTTCTATCGGATTTTCCACCGTCCGCTCTAGTGGTCTTAGTCTTGTGTCTGATCTGCTTCTTTCCTGTGTTGAAAGGAGGATCAATGTAGATTAGATCAAACTCCTCGTCTTTAAGAGTTCGCAGAATCTCAAGATTGTCGCCTTCGAGTATGCTTATTGACATAGTAGTCCTTTAGTCTTTGTCTACTATTCTCTGGCAAATCGCAGTTTGTCGGGAATCTCGAAATCGAACTTGATGTCGGCCTCCGGCGGAACTAGCGTCACAATATGCCGAAGATCCTCAAGATCCGCATCTGAGAACAGAGCGGCTTGTTTGCTTTCGGTTCCATACAGGGCCATGTCCATGAAGGCGTGAGCCAGATTGATACCACCGTCTCCCTCTACGTATTGCTGGACCTTCAGCACTCGGGCCTGATCCTTACGCCCGGAACGCTTCAGGGCGGCAAAAGTGGTGAGACCTAGAAGGTACTTCGTAGCAGTCTTCTGGAAGGGTACGGAAGCTCCATCCAGGGCAGTCACGAGCACACCGTCTCGGTTTGCAATCTCTATCTTCTCGTCACCTGTGTAGTTCTTGCGGTAGTCCTCCAGAGCTGTCATGGACATCTTCTGAAGAGCCGGATTCAGAGACGTGGGTTTCAACGGCAACAGCTTCTTAATATCTCCGTCAACCCCCATGTCGATCAAAGTATCGGTCACAGACTCCAATCGGTCACAGACATCGAAGATGACGATGCGAACCTTCTGCTCGGGGAACAGGGCAGCAACCCTATGCAGGGTATCTACACCTTCAACAAGGAGTAGCTTCCGAGCACCGCCTCGTGCCTTCTTCGCAAAGAGAGACTCCAGGGCTTCCTGAGTTCCCTCCTCGAAATCTGAGGGGACCACAACAGTAGCAAACCTCTCACGATCAATCATGAGACTCACTAGCGACGGAGGATGAAAGACTATTCCGAACATGGATTTCCTCTATTGTGGTCACGCATCTGGTTGATGGTGTACGTCCCGAACGAGTAGAAGATTCCCTGGACAAACCCGAGCCAGCGGTTGGCCTTACCCAACTCGTCTTCGGCAACGAATTCCTCGATCTTGTCGAGCATCCACTTGGCGTGCGCATGCGCTTGAAGCGGCTTCGGCTCGCTGTCAAAATTAGCAGTTGCTGCTCGTACATTATCAAGTACGACACGGTACCGCTTTACTACGGCCAGATGGTCCATGACTTTCCTTTAGTCTACGCTGAAGGTGCTGATATTGTCCTTCTTCGTCACCGTCCAGTGCGTATCGAACTGGGCAGCAGCGATGCCAGACCTGTGAGAGGTACAAATGACTGTATCCTGTACTAGCTTCGGAAGGAGTTGCGAGGCAAATGCCTCCTCACCGATCGGGTCAAGACCGTCGCCGACTTCATCGAGGATGACCAAGTTGCAGCGCTTCCGTGGCGATACCAGCTCGGCCAGAGAGAAGATCATGGCAACCGCCAGCCGCTTCTTCTCGCCGCCGCTCAGCTTGCCCACCGGGTACTCAGATGTCCCCTCGGGGGTAAATCTCCGCACGAAGAACTCGATATCCGTGGAGTCCGGGTCATTGTCCACAAAGAACTCGACTCTGGGCTCCTGAAACATGATCGTGGTGTATTTGGGCAGGGTCCGACAGATCGCGTTACAGACCTTCTTCAATTGGTGGATCTTCAGGCCCTTGGGGCCGTAGGCAGCCTTCATTGCCTCGAAGAGCGACTTTCTAAGCTGTACGCTCTCCCAGACCAATAGCTGAGTGTCCAGCTCGCTGAGGCGATTCTGGAGCGTCTCAGCCGCCGTCTTGTTGGCTTCCGCTTGCTGCTTTTGGACCGCCAGCTCCGTCACTGCGTTCTGGTAGAATTCGGCCATTTCCGAGATGTGGGCATACTCATCATCGGGGATAATGTCAATTTTCTCCATGCCGGAGAACTGCTCTTTCAGCACCTTGATGGTCTCCAGCTTCCCGAGGGACTTCTCCAGCTTGGACGCCTTTTCACGGTAGCCCTCCAGCTTGGATACATCAAGGGAGTCAGGGAATACGACCAGAGACTCGACCAGCTCAGCTAGCCGCTTGGAGATGCGGACGTTCTCTCTAGCCTGCTCCAGAACTTCCTGCATCAACGGGATGCCCTTCTCTGTCGAGTCAATGCTCTCCCTATGCTCTGTAAGATCAATCGTTGGCAGCTCACCGATCTGAGCTGCCAGCTTGTTGTACTCGTCCAGAGTATCACACAAGCCTCTGAGTGCCGCGACTTCTGTGGTGGTGGTCTTCAGAGCCGACTTCATGGTTCTGGCCATGCCTTCGGACTTGGCTAGCTGCTCGGCAATGGCTTCGGTGTCGAGTGACTGCCCGCAGGTGGGGCACTCTGTATCTGTGAGCCTTGCGAGCTTTGCGATATTTGTCTTGGACTCTTCAAGCTGGTGCTTGATAACGCTCAAGGAACCTTGTGCATCCTTCAGCCGTTCGGGCACGTCGTCACCGATTTGGCTTACCTCGGGGAGCTTTTCTTCCAGAACAATACGACGCCTAATACCCTCAAGCTCAGCCGCCAGCTTAGCCAGACGAGTCTGAGAAAGGCCCAGTGATTCAGAAGCCTCTTGAACAGTCATGCCTACATCTGGGTCGTAATCCTCCTCCAGCTCCTTCTTCTCTGAAACGAGAACCTCAAGCTCTTCCAGCATCGAGATGCGAGCATTAAGCTTGCGCAACTTGGCATGCCGTGTTTCGGACACGTCATCCACATCTAATTCATCCCACTTGGGGAACATCGTGTCAAGCTTCTGCCGAACGCCCTTACGGTCCTCATAGCGAGATAGAGCCAAATCGGCTTTCTTGATGCGAGCGGACCACACGACGTTTTTGTCATGTATGAACTGGAACGTGTTCTCTATACTGTCGGACATGGCCTCGAAGTCATCGTAAGACAGGGGTAAGGTAGCAAGCTGGGACTCTACTTCGTCCCGCACAGCAGCCTTTTCAGATAGGGCTGCAATCTGTGCCTTGACTGCCTCCAGCTCGTCATCAACACCCTCCTTCACAAGGTCGTAACGATCAAGGCTGAACAGGTCAGACAGGTAGTTCCTCTTCTCTGATCCCTTGCCAGAGATTAGTACGTGCCCGGCCCCCTCCTGAGCCAAATACACGTAGCCTCGGAATTCTTCCTCGGTGATCCCGATGATTTTCTTGATGTAGGTAATGCAGTCGGCCATGTGACGAGTACCCTTAGGGGTAACGTCTACCTTGTCCTTGTAGATCTTGTAGCCGTTGGTGCGTTCTTGTTTCTTGGCACCACGGAACTGGAGGATTTTGTACTCGTGTCCGTCGGACTCCAGAAGTAGCTCTGCAAAGTACCCATCACCAACGAACTGGTTCTTGGCGAAGCCTTTGGAGGTGGAGGAAAATAAAATGTGCTGAAGTACCTCGAAAATGGTGCTCTTACCAGCACCATTGCTGCCGCCGGTATCCTTGTTCTCGCCCTTGAGAAACACCCGTCCCTGATGCTCCAGAGGGATCAATACAGTTTCTTGAAATGTAACGGCGTTCTTGTATCTTAACGACTTAAATCGGATCATATCCGTATCTCATCATTGTCAACTGTGCAACTACGGGCAACATAGAAGTAGTGATTCTGGTGTTGGGCTCTCGGTGCCTATTTATGGTGTCGGAGATGTCTCCAAGGACCGCTTTGATTTCTCCCTCTCCTTTAGTGTGCTCGGGGTCAATCACCTTGCAGATATCCTGCAAGAGGGTCCAATTGTCAGAATTCAGGTCTTCGAGGCGGTACCTAATATACTGGAGGTCCGCACGTCGCAGGACCGCAGACTCGATCCAGACGTTCCAATTCATCCACCAATGGATGAGGCGCTGGATCTCCTCAGGCCCTTCAGGCTCCTCTCCGCCACCCTGCGGCCACACCCAGTCCTGGGTGGTGTCCCAAATGAACTTCTTCCAGGGGATGCTCTTGTTGTATAGCGGGTCGGACTTCAGACCTGCATTCTCGTCCCAAGTCCTGAAGTAGCTGTCACCACCCAGAGGAAGGTTCGAGTTCAGAACGTTAATGGGATTCCGCATCTGGTGAAACACGACGGTGCCTGGCGGCAATGCCTTCAAGTAAGGAACCGACATCCAGCTCGCGTCGCCCCAGATCCCGTCCTCTGCCCGTTCCACGATAGCCTTCTCGTACCCGAAGTGGCGCTCGTGACCACAATCGAGACCCATGCCCGTTAGAACCTTGGAGATATACTTGGTGCCGGACCTAGGAAGCCCGGCAACTACGTACCGGATATTGCTCACTACTCCCCCCTCTTGTCCGGGATGTTGAGGATGGATCGAACGCCGAGCTTGCGGCTGCTAGCACCCAGTATGTGACGCATGGCACCAGCCGTCTTTCCGCTTCGACCGATGAGCTTACCAACGTCGTCCTTGTCCACGTCCACCACGAACAGAAACGTAGGACCGATACCTTTCTCGGGGTCTCCTACCGCCTCTGTGTGAGAGATGTGAACCGACTCTTCATCGTCAACAAGAGCCATCACCATTGCAAGCAATAACTCGACTAGAATATCCGCTGCGTTTCTTTCCATTTCTACGTTTCCCTTTTCATTTATTGATGTCGAACTCGATTGGGCAACCACCGCTGTCGCATTCGAGTGCATCTCCTACGGCTTCATTCGTGTATCGGTCGATGTTGCCCGTGAGGGTATCGTAATACTCTTTAGTGATTTTCTCCTCCGGCAAGTAGACATACGAGCTTTTGGAGATGCTGGGCATGACAGCGCACGCTTTCACAGTAGGCTGATTCTCCAGAAGCATGTCAGCAAACTCTACGAAACTAACTACTTCCGGGTCATACTTCAGCGTGTAGCTAACTTGGTTGTGGCATCCACGACCCCCAAGCCAGTGCTTCTCCAGCAAACGAAGCCATTCGTACTGCTCCAGAGGAGACGCCGCGCTAGCAGTGGTAACGTCATCGCCCATCAGGTCTGAAATAGGCTGCCGCGTCGGGAACCCTATCGCCCAATGTCCAGAATACTGCTCGCCGATGTCCTTGATTGGGTAACCTCGCTTTTTGTGCGCCGCGAGCTGCGGATCGTCCCGGGGATACTGAACCCACCGGATGTACCAAAGCAGGGCAGCCAAGTGAGCACCTTCAGTGCAGTTCATCACCTTACTGATTGTACCACTAGGCTTGATGGTAGTCATGGTATGTGGAATAGCAACACCAATCTCTTCGGCGTAGTCCACCGCAGAGATCTCTACAGCTCGTCGCATTTCGTCAATGAACGCCCAGAACTCAAGGGACTTCTCTTCATCAATGATATCTAGGAACGTCAGGCCGAATTGCTTGTAGGCAAACTCGTGAATTCCTGTAAGCCCAACACCAATACGATTTGTTCGTGTCACCTCGCTATCGTACAGCGAAGGCATGAGATTGACTCTCATCAGGAACCGTGCCATTAGACGTGCAGCGTTAAGGCAGTCTTCCGTATTATCTGCGTTAGCTAGACACAGGTCACCTATGACGCAGTAACCGCCCATAAGAGAGATACAGATCTCTCCACAAGGATTCACAATGAACTTGTACCTCTTCTTCTTGGCCCACCGAAGGGTTTGCTCAATCAGGTCCATCGTCTTGGGATGGAGATCAAGCATCTCCGCCATCTTAGCACTGATGTAGGTAGTGGGCGTGATATTGTCTAGACCTGTCTCATTGTTCGTGAGTAGGTCCACATTGAGGAAGCCGGGTTCTCCTGTCTTGTCGAAGTACGCCGCTCCAACAGCAGCTTCATATACACGACGGGCATGAGAAGGCTCAGGACGCAGAGCATCAGCCCAAAACTCAGCATCCACAGCAATAGAGTTATTTGCACTATAAAGCTTGGCTCTAGGCGATGCGACACGCTTAATGTCTATGAACTCGATGACATCCTTGTCTCTCCAACTCTTCACTGCGATACGAGCAGACCTGCGAATACCACCGACAGCTACACAAGATGATAGGTAATGGTCAATGAACATCGCCTGCTTCCAGGGCTTCATGCCAGCACCTTTGATGGTGGACACCTTGCCTAGAGAGTGCATGAAGGGAACAGGACCAGAAGCCGGTCGTCCCTGCTGTCCCTTGATGGGCTCACCCGCCCCACGCACCTTCGAGAAGTCGAAGATGTACAGCTTGTCTTGATGTTTGGCCTGAGAAGAGGCAGTCTCAAGAATCTCTACGACCTTGACCCACCCCTCCCCAGAGTCCGCAACCTCGAACCAACGAACATCCTCAGACTCACTATCGTACTTGTGAATAGCCTCTTCTAGAGACTCAATTCCCTCTTGGTAGTCAGGGTGCTTCTCGGAAATCACAAACCGACAGTTCGGCATGAAGTCCCAGTTAACTCGACACAGATCCGAGTCGTAACAACGGCCTACACCAGAGCCCTTCAGCAAAAGCCAGAATTCGATGAAGCTGAACATAGCTGTGGCGCAGTTGGTGAATACTTCACCAATCTTGTCCGGCTGCCGTAGATCCCCGTGCTGGAGGTGGCGACCTGAGAAGGGCATGATACCTGCTCTCGCAAGCTCCAGGGTCTCCCGCATCTCTTCTTCGTAGTCATCCCGTGTACGCGGGTCTAACAGGAAGTTGCCCTCGACAACCTCAGTGACCCGCTCGCTCCACGTCTGGAAACCTGTCTCGGTTTTCCGGGCGTATTTGTTCTCCCAAACCGATCGGGGCATCCCCTCCGGCACCTCAAATACTTGCATTTCTTTACTCCTCTGACTGTGCATTTCGCTTGATAATGGTTACAAGTCGTGCAGTCAGAGCCACGAGTACATGGTTAGCGTCTACGGTTCGTTCCTTTGCAAGAACCAAGCTCTTGAGCATCTCGTCAAGAACTTCAGACATCACCTCTACAGGAATAGAGTCCCGAGTGATGCCCTTCGAGGTAAGCAAAGCAATCCAGCGATCAGAATATGATGTCAACAATTTTGAGCTAATGAAAGAGAACATGGCTTCCTTGTGAGTATCCATAGCACACGATAGGAAGTAATCTACGTTCTCTACAAGACTGGCTACACGTAGGGCAACAGTGTACTTACCCTGGTAGATCGAGAGCATGTAGCGTTGCAGGTAATCGCTAGGCGGTACCTGAACAACCTGCTCCACTGCGGAGACTACGTTTTCTGCGTCAGTTACGTCTCCCCCGCCAGCAACATAGTTGACAACAGCTTCAAGTGCTTGCAGTGCATCTCTTGGGTGTCCTTTAGTTAGACGTGCAATTTGCTTGAACACGTCCACGGGTAGATCTTGTTCCTCTTTCTCAGCAACTTGCTTGAGTAGGTCAAAGCATGCCTTCAGCGATACCCTACTAAGGCGTACCGGGTGACATCTATTGATGATGGTGTTGGGGAGCTTCTCTGGCTCATTGGTGCAGAGCAGGAAGAGAGTCTTCGACGGCGGCTCCTCAAGCATTTTGAGGAACGCCTGCTTCGCCTGGGGAGTCCACTGATGAATCTCATCGAGAATGAAGACCCTGTAATTCCGCTTTGGGGCGTACTTCGCAGCCTTGATAAGCTGGCGAACGTCGTCAATACCCCGAGCCTCCGCTCCATTTAGTTCCACTACGTCAACGAGTTTGGTGGCGTCGGCTGGGAGATCGTTTGCCATTCTGGCGATGATTCTGGCAAGTGTGGTCTTGCCGCTTCCCGTGGGGCCGGACAGGAGGATCGAGTTCGCAATATTCCCTGTGGAGAACATTCCCTTGATTTGGAGGACGGCAGCTTCTTGTCCAACCAAATCTTCGAGCACGAGGGGGCGATATTTCAAGGCATACGACATCACAGCTCCTTATCAGCTATCAGCTTAGGGTTTATACATAACCCCTTGCACAACGTCTTTAGTCTCACCGCTCTCGGTTAGATCAGGGTGCTTAGCTTCGAGTGCAAATTCTCGTAACTTGACCCCAAAATTAGGGCAAAAAGACGCTCGGTTTTCTCTACCAGCTCCTCTTCTGTACCGTTGTTGTCGATGA
>SDBV01013426.1_pt1 | contig 10432 bp, 10 predicted proteins | sample 2277081 | NCBI WGS metagenome assembly SDBV01 (sample SAMN10402039, study PRJNA504765) | marine sediment metagenome | isolation source: marine sediment core GS10_PC15, 223 cmbsf | place: Arctic Ocean: Southern Knipovich Ridge | collected 2010
ATAGTGCCCGGGCGAGGCTGGTGAGGTATTGAACCTTTCGGGGTCCTGCAGAAGCAACTGATATGCCTCAGACGGAGTGATATCCACCCCATCCCGATAGACCTTATCTTTAAACAGGAGTCTAATTGGCACAATCTCAATCCCGTAATTCTCCACCAATTCTTTGGTGAGATTAGCAATGCTATCAGTTACGATGGCTACCTTCTGCATCAGAAACCTCCCCTTGGCAAGTTGCCGCACAAAATCGGCTGCCGGTTTCTATTCTCTCAGTTGTCGCTGTAAAAGGCGATGGCGAGCACTCCGGTGCCAGTAGCATACCCCATTACCGGTGAGAAGTCGGTCAGCCAGAGCTCGACACAGTTGAACTCGGTGGAAATTCGTTCTTTAAGCTTCTCGCCTTCCTCGAGCACATCAGCGTGGGCTACTGCCACATGTACCGGGCTGGTGCCCGCTTTTTTCTTCATCATGGTGAGTGCCCGTTTTACCGCCGTTTCTTTACTCCTGGATAGACCAGCGATGTGCACCACCCCGTCTGAAATGGTAAAGATTGGTTTAATGTTGAGCATAGAGCCCACTCGAGCCGTAATCCTGGGAATCCGCCCGGTCCTGTAGACATGACGGATTGTTTCCATGATGCCAATAACGCTGACCCTGTCCCTGACTGCTTCCGCCACTCGGCTAACTTCGGCTAAATCCTTCCCCTCGGCGGCGGCCCGGGCAGCCGCCAAAATGATGAGCCCCTCGCCGCCGGCGGCAGTCTTTGAGTCCAGCACCTCAATGGGGGTCTGGGGGAGCTCATGCTCGGCCTCTTCCTTGGCTACACTGGCCATGTTGTGCAGAGTGCTAAGCGCAGAGGAAAGGGTAATACAAAGTATGCTCTCAGCGTGGTCAGCTGCTTCTCGGTATGCAGCCAGGTACTCACCGGCGGAAGCTGGTGATGAGGCAAAATGGTCGGGTGCCTTTTCCAGTAGTCGGTAAGCCTCAGTTGAGGTTATGTCCACTCCATCCCGGTATATCCTACCCTCAAAGTGGATATTAATGGGGATTATTCGTAGCTGGTATTGCTTCACCATTTCTGGGGTCAGGCAGGCGATACTGTCAGCTAAAATGGCTACCTTTGGCATCAAGAACCTCACTGCTGGTGATATCCCGGACCATTGGTCGCTGTTTGCCAAATCTGACCCGGCGTTCCACCAGTGCCGGACTTAGCATCAGGGCCAGCATTATTAGAATCAGAACCGAAAGGGCCGGCAGCCCAAGTCTGCCTTCAGCATAACCGGCGATCATAATCAGGGTCAGGAATCCTGACAGAAACAATAAGGTTACCCTTAACCAGCGTTGTCGTAAACGGATGAATGCGGCTACAGTTAGTGCTAAAGTGAGGAAGCTCAGTCCAATCCAGGGGGCAAGATGGTGGACGTACTCAACACTGAGTTCGAGAAATTTACCTTCTTTGCCCGCAGCCAGGAACCAACCGATGATGATTGGTACCGGCAGCATCATCAGGGCACTATATAACCAATCTCTCTTCACGGTTTTAACGGTAATTGAGTACACCAGCCATAAAACCAGCGGGATATAGAGCGGTATTGTTACCCAGGCCCACCCTTTAGGCAGATAGAGCAAGAGTAAACCAGCCAGTAGCACCGGCAGCAAATAGTAACCTCGCCAGGGGAAAAGCCAGACCGGCTTGCCGTGCAACCAGCCATAGACTGCCATGCTCAGAACCAAACCTAGAGTAATCGCCAGCCAGCCAATACCCTGCCACCAGTTGAGAGCAAATAGCAGGGCAAAGAGGAGATGGGGCGTTGAAGCCAATAGCGCCTGCTTCCAGGTACCCTGGCTGTGAACTTCACATAGCTGACGGGCGACTAGCTTGGCTGAACCCAGAAGCTTGAGGCAAGTGTTGGCGGCCTCCTCTTCCGATAGTCCGGCTTCTCTCATCTCCTCGACCTTATCCTCAATATGAGTTTGCAGTTCACTGATAACCTCTTGCTCAGAGGCGAGGTCCAGTCTCAGGTTATCTCTAATACTATCCAGGTATTGACTGAGTGCTGTGGTCACTTCTGCTACCTCATACTAGGCGCTGGCTGGCTCAATAATCAGGTTCATAGCCGTCAGGAATTCCTGCCACTGGCTCCTCTTTACTGCCAGGAGCTGGTGGCCTTTATCCGTAATGTAGTAATATCTCCGCTGCCGACCGCCCGGTAGCACCTGCCACTTACCGGCGATGAGGCCGGTCTTTTCCAGGCGGTGAAGGGCCGGGTAAAGGGTGCCCTCTTTAAACTTGAAGTAGCCCTGGCTCCTTCTCTCCAGCTCCTTGAGGAGCTGGTATCCGTACATCGGCTGCTGCCCTATCAGGCTTAGCAATAGAGAGTCTGTATTGCCTTTCATTAGCTCAAGTCTGGCTGCCATATCGACTACCTCACTTTCCATCATACTTAGATTGACTATGTATCAGCGTAATAACAAACGTCCGCGTGATTGACAACCCTCTCTATAGGCCAGCTATCTGTCATTGGTTGATATCTTTATCCCTTGAGCTTTACCTAGCTTATCGATATACATAGATTATCTATGTATGCGGATACTACCATATACTTTTCAGTTTGGCAAGGGTTCCAGGTAATGAATATTTCAGGCTTACTGGCGGCAGCCGGGAGAGGGGGAAAATATTAAAGAGAGTGGTTTTGCCCCTGTGGGTATTAGCCGGTCGACGAGTAGGGGCGGTAAGTGGCCGGATAAGTTTACTGACAATCAGAATGTACGGGGGCTGGTAAAACAAAGGAATGGGAAAGATGGGCTTGACCAGGTTTATGGGGGGTTCGTAAAAAACTACCTTCGGCTGGGGGAATGATTAACTCTGGGGAATAGGGGTGGGATTGATAGGCGCTCTCGAATCATTTCTTTGTCAATTACTCCGCTGGCAGTTCTGGGTAGAGAATCCAAGAAGATAACCTGTTTGGGTACCTTATAATTGACTATGTGCTCAAGACAGAAGCGCCTAATCTCATCCTCTGTGGCCGCCTCTCCTGTCTTTAAAGCGATAACCGCTCCGACTACCTCACCCCGCATATCATCAGGAATACCAATCACGGCTGCCTCGGTCACTTTGGGGTGGGTATGTAATACGCTCTCAATATCAGTGGGGAAGATATTTTGCCCCTTGGTGATAATGGTATCCTTCTTCCGGCCGGTGATAAAGAGGTAACCAGCCCGGTCAATCTCACCAATGTCACCGGTATAGAGCCAGCCATCCTTCATTATCTCGGCGGTAGCTTCGGGATTATGATAGTACCCATCCATCAATAGCCCTTGAACGACTATCTCGCCCGGTTGGTTTGGGGGTAGCTCCCGGCCATTATTATCGACTATTCTCACCGTCCACCCGGGCAGGGCTTTACCTACTGAGCCAAGCTTTCCGGTGCCGTTGATGGGCGGGCAGGTAATGTGACATACCGCTTCGGTTAGTCCCCACACGTCAATCAGGCGAAGCCCGTAGCATTGCTTGAAGCGCTGTATGACATCAAGCGGCAAAGGCGCCCCGGCACTGGCACATAAGCGGAGGGAACTCAAATCATTCTTTATTCCTTCCTTCTCAGCCAAACCGATTGCCAGGGCAAAGATATAGGGCACCCCCAGAAACATCGTGCCCTTCTCCCTTTCAATGGCGGCCACAAAGCTGCCAATAGATAACCCGGTGCCCGGTACTATTACCACGGTGCTGCCCCGGCAGATGGAAGCCAGCAATACTGCGACCAGGCCAAACATGTGGTGCAATGGTAGCGCAAACAGCATCATTATGTCTCTATCAGTCTGCTGAAAGCCATCTGCTGATATTGCTGCCTCTGTTGACAGGTGCTGGTGAGACAACACACTTCCTCTCGGTTGGAATGAGGGGCCCGAGGTATAGGCAATGTGGGCCACATCTTCGGGTCTTGGCTCCAGCTCAATCCTTGGGGCCGAACTTGCCGACATAATCTCCCGGTAACTGAGGAATTGTCCCTCGTGGTTAGAGCTTAAATCTATGACATGGCGGATAGATTTGAATCTTGATAGCAATGGAACCAGTGGCTCCAGGGTGGGGCTTTCACTTACCAGGACCTTTGGCAGGCAATCATCAAATAGAGAAGTGAGTTCATCAGCTTTGTAATTAATATCCAGGGGAACAGCTACGGCACCGGTCTTGACGATACCAAAGTAGATGATGATAAATTCTGGGCTATTGGCTAGCAGCATTACTACCCGGTCACCCTTATTTACCCCCATCTTTATTAGGGCGTTGGCTACCTTATTGGATGCCTCGTCCAAATCAGCGTAGGATAGGCGGCGGTCGCCTGAAACAATCGCTGTCTTTTCCCTATATCGCCCGGCCACCTCTTCCAGCATTGTTTTCAGGCTCATTACCGGCTAGCTTTCCCCCAGTATTACCCTGGCATCTACGGCTACAGCACCATCGCTATAGGCAAAGATAGGATTGAGGTCAAGCTCCTCGATCTCAGGGTTCTGCTCGACAAAACTGGAGATTTTAAGTATCAGCTCCTCTAGGTTGGCCACATCGACTGGTTCTTGGCCTCGATAACCCTCTAACAGAGGGTAGCCCTTTATCTCCTTAATCATTTCTCGAGCATCTCTCTGAGTCAGCGGAACGATCCTGAAGGATACGTCTTTCAGGATTTCTACCAGAATACCGCCCAGGCCGAACATCAGCACCGGGCCAAACTGGGCATCCTTGGACATACCAATAATTACCTCTACTCCCGAGCGAGCCATCGTTTGTACCGATACACCCTGAATTTTTGCCTCCGGATATTGTTTGCTGATAGCGCTCAGGATATCATCATAGCCTTCTCCTACCTGGTCTGATGTTTTCAGGTCCAGCTTAACGCCACCGGCATCGCTCTTATGCACCACATCTGCCGAGGCTATCTTTAGCGCTACCGGGAAGCCCATCTGCTGGCTTGTAGCGATTGCCTCTTCTTTAGAGGTTGCCAGTTTGGTATCAACAACATTTATCCCGGCCTGTTTGAGCAGTTCCTTGGCCTCTATCTCCGTCAGCAGGCTCCTGCCCTCGCCTCTGGCCTTATCTATTATTGCTTGCCCAGCCATCAAAGCTATCCTCCTATATTGGAATTTAATTGGGAATTCAATTTACCCAGTGTAGCAGATTTCGTTCCCTTTGCCAAGAAAGAACCTGAATCCAGCCAATTGCCTAAATCCCGGCTTGCCCCTGGCTTCAGGCTTCAGGGGTACGCTCAAATTTCAGGCGCAGAACCTGACTGGTGTTTTCGGTAACCTTTACCCTGTCGTCTATGCGCCAGCCGACGGCCCACAGGATATGCTGAGATGAGCAGACAACAGGCACTCGTTGGCGCCAGGCACGGGGAATTTTAGCATCAATCATAAACTCCCCCAGTTTCTTCGACTGACTCATACCCAGTGGCTGAAACCGGTCGCCGGGTTGGCGGGTTCGCACCAAAACCTTGCCGCCTACTTTATTAAGGTCGAAGCAGGCAGTAAAATCATCGCCTTTATCTGTCATCTCTGCACGTTCTATGATGGTTGCTGCTACCCGCCAGCCGGGAAGGAGAGTGTCACCGGGTACCTTCAGGGTAAATTCACCTCTCAGAAGAGGTAATGGGGCTAGAGCTGCCGGTTCCGAGCCCAGCAGATATCGATTGTATTCTATGGTAAAGACCAGGCCGCCAGGCAGGCTGAATCTTTTCCCGGCTGGCTTGGTTAAGGCAGCCATTATTTCTTCGATATGACGTGTCTCAATGTCTTTAAGGTTGCCCAGTAGCTCTTCTATCGCCGCCCGAAGCAGGTGTCGTTGCAGGGCAGGGGGTGATTCAAGAAATCTCCCCTTGTCTAGAATAATGGTGTCTCCTTGCCTTTGGGCAATACTATCCCATAATCGGCGGCTCTCCTTGTCCAGGAAAGCGAGGTCTTCGCCAGCAATGCGGGCTGTTCGGAGCAGAGCCTCAACCACCCGCGGGTTATAGCTCTCCAGCTGGGGTAAGAGCTGGTGACGGATTCTATTTCTCAGTGGCGATAGTGACAGGTTGGAGGCATCAATCCTGGGTATAAGCTGGTGGTGCTGGCAGTAATCGGCCGTTTCCTGGCGTCTTACCTGCAGCAGAGGTCTGATAATGGTGATACTGCCGCCGGAAGATTGCCGGCGGCTGCTCGGCTGTAATCCCCGAAGCCCTCTGGTTCCGGTCCCCCTGATGAGATGCATCAGTATCGTCTCTGCCTGGTCGTCAGTGGTGTGTCCGGCGGCTACCCGGCTGGCCCGTACCGACTCAGCCACTTCCTCCAGAAAGGAGTACCGTACCTCACGGGCGGCTTCTTCCAGCGAAATGCGTTGCCGGGCCTGGTAGGATTTGACGTCGCGCTGTTCAATGGTGGCCGGGATACCGAGTTGGCGGGCCAGCTGAGCAACATACTCAGCGTCAGCCTCAGACTCGGCACCCCGTAGTTGGTGGTTAAGGTGAGCGATGTGCAGCTTTATATCCAGTTCATCCTGGAGCTTGACCAGGACGTGGAGCAGGCAGACCGAATCCTGGCCACCGGACACCGCCACCACCAGGTGGTGCTGACCCGATACCAGGTGGTGCTCCTTGATGAAGTGCAGCACCCTCGGCTCCAGTGGTTCTGGGGAACCTTGCCCTTTCACCATCTATTCATGCTTTGACAAGATGTATTTTGCGTTTACCAGATAAGCTGGATTTCAGCGATGACATCGTCACCCTTCGCTATCCTGATGGCTCCGGCCCACTCCCAGGGATAGGGTTTACCTATAACCAGCTCCACCTCTCGATCTGACTGCGGCTCGATAAAAATGAGTCCCTTATCGGGCGTCTCAAAGGCAACTATGGCGTGTTCCCATTCTCCAGAACGAATGCGGACATAGGCGGCTCGAATGCCGTTGGCCTCGGCATTATTATTGAGGTCGGCAGCGAAATTAAAAGTGACATATTGGCCCTTGATATAGGAGTTAAGATCTGTTTTATCGTTAGCCAGGAATTCGCTTAGCTCGCTATAAGTGGGGTTGCGCAACTCGACCCGGGTAGCTGTCGCTTCTTCAGCACCAGTCCCCAGGCCAATTTCGTACCCCTTATCATATCCTGTGTCGTATGTCTCGTCGCGTGCTTGCTGGAAAGTGACCTCATAAATCTGAACATAACCGTTATTATAACTGCTATCATAAGCGGTGGCTATTATCTCACCGGTAGTGCCCCCGAAAACACTCAGGTAAATAACGAGGTCCACGGCAATAAGCCCTCCGAGCAGTATAATCATCCCGAGCACGACTCTGGCTATGGCGATACTAAATTCCTGTAAATTCATACACTTGACTACACTTATTCTTGTATTAACGACTTCTTATATTGGCTACCAGATAATTGTTATCTCGGTAATTGTATCGTCGTAGGGTGAGGTGGGGAAGCCGTTCAGATCATTGTAGCTTTGGCCAACTTCTACCTTCACTACTTTGTGTGACCACGGCTCAATAATGATGAGCCCTCTGTCTACGGTCTCAAAGGCAACCAGTTCGTAGATGTTGAGCATTTCCTCCGTGGCCTGGCGGGCAATTCGGCACCTTACATAGGCCGTGCGGATGCCTTTAGCCTCGGCGTAATCATGGATTTCCTGGGCGTAGTTCTTTTTACTCTCAGCCAGGAGTGCTTCTACCTCAGCGTAGGTGGGATTGTAGGCGAAATAAAAATTGGTTTCCTGGTTACCGTTGTCGCTGTAGTACCCGTTCTTGCCTGCCTGGTAGCCAGTCTTACTGCCTGCCTGGTAACCGGCTTCACCACCTTGCCGGAGGCCTTCTGCATAGCCCCGGGTATACCCTTCTGTATAGCCACGCTCATCGGCAGCGTCCACACGATTACTAAGGTCATTGTTAATTATGACAGCCACAGTAATACCGGCACCAATAAAGGCCGTAATTGCCAGGAAAGTTATGATTAGTCCCTTCATTAGCTCATCACTTCTTCTTCAGGAAAATTATAGTCCAACAATGAGCTGCCTGTATACGACTTTTGTCACCAGCCGTACCTTCAGGCTTCCAGGACAAGCTTGGTGCGGTGTATTGATTGGGGGTAATTGCTAAAACCGAGAGCCGAGATAACCTGCTCGGGCCTTCCTGAACCTCGGCTATCACAACGTAGCCGCAACCCTATCGTGCAATTTGGCGGCTGCCGGTCAATAAGCCACAGGTCATTAACTAAAGCCCTCAGGTCGTAGTTTCGCCGGCCGGTATCCCGGTGATGGTGCCACGGCAGGTGCTCCAGTGATAGCAAGCTGGAAATTGCCGATGCTATATTCTCCGGCGTTTTATCGGTTTCTACTTCCACCCGGTATTCAGCATAGTGGACCTGCGATTGCAGGGACGGCAGGGTCAATGCCATCTGATATACCCCGAGTATGCCCATGCCGGACGGTAATTGCTGGCTGACGGTGGTGGTGAACCAATGTGGGGAGCCCCACTTGGCGATAAAAACGTCCATTAGCTCAGCCTCACTGGTTATCCCTACGGCGAGGGGTGCGGCTAGTGATATTCTGGGGTGGGGACTAAATCCCTCTGAGTAGGCCAATGGTATCTCGGCACGGCGGAGCGCTCTTTCCCATAGCCGCATTATGTCCAGGTGGGAGATGAACTTTATTTCTTCCCCTCGACAAAACCTAATCCGCAGACGCTGCATGGCTTTCCTTAGTTACCTGGATTTTCTCAATCTTGGGTCCCCGCATTTGGGTTACTCTCAGTCTCAAGCCCTGATACCTTAGCTGCTCCTGCGGCTTGGGTATGTGTCCCAGAAGTTTGAGCACAAAGCCGGCTACGGTCTCATAATCGCCTTCAGGCAGCTCCAGTGCCATCTCTTCGTTGATTTCCTCGATGCGCATACCGCCATCAATCTGAAAGGTGCGCTCATCGATTATCTCATACTCCTTTTCCACGGCTGCCAGTTCATCGCCTACCGGGCCGACGATTTCTTCGACCAGCTGGCTGAGGCTGACGATACCGGCGGTGCCACCAGATTCCTCTACCACCACGCACATCTGGTAGTTTTCGTCACGCATCTCAGCAAAGAGCTCACTAATACGCTTGGATTCAGGGGTAAAATAAGCCGGGCGGATGAGGCTGTCAATGATACTCTGATTATCAATGGAGTCCTTGGCCCGGGCCATAAGCACATCTTTTATGGCCAGGATACCGATTACATTATCCATATTCTCCCGGAATACCGGGAAGCGGGATAGTGGAGATTGGGCATAGAGGCCGAGGAAGTCGGCGATATTAGAGCCCTCTTCGATAGATACGACCTCAGGGCGGGGTACCATCACCTCACGGACGGGACGGTCGCCGAAGTCGAAGACCTTGTGTAGCATTTCAGCCTCGGCCTCCTCGACGGCTCCCTCCCTGTGTCCTACAGAAATCATGGTACGTATTTCCTCCGCACTGACCAGGGACCTGGGCACTGGTGCTCCGCCGGCCAGTTTGCTGAGAGTAGAGGCAATCCAGCTGAGCACTACTACGAATGGGGTGAGCAGCCAGGAAATTACCTCCAACGGTCGGGCAAAGGCCAGGACTAACCGCTCACTATGCTGGACAGCTATAGTCTTGGGAGTGGTTTCAGCAAATATCAGGAGAATGATGGTCAGGCCTATGGTGGCAATGACGAGACCCGTCTGTTCTCCCCAAACAGAGATGGCCAGGACGGTAGCCAGAGCAACCGCGGCCGTGTTGACGAAGTTGTTACCTAGCAGGATGGCAGATAATAACTTCTCCGGTCGCTGAAGCATTCTGGCTACCCGTCCTATCCCCTTTACCTGGGTATTAACCAGGTGCTCCAGCCTTATTCGCTGCAGGGAAAAAAAGGCTGTTTCCGAGCTGGAAAAGAAAGCTGATAAAAGGAGACAGACAAAAAGCAGCACCAAATATAGTATTTCAATACCGACCATTTAAGGTTACTCTGTTCCTAAATTTTGGCATGTCGCTAGTATTTCAATTGTTCTCGGCAGAACCTAATCCGTAGACGCTGCATGGCTTTCCTTGGTTAACTGGATTTTCTCAATCTTGGGTCCCCGCATTTGGGTTACTATCAGCCTCAAGCCCTTATACCGTAGTTGCTCCTGCGGCTTGGGTATGTGTCCCAGAAGGTCGAAGACAAAGCCGGCCACGGTCTCATAATCACCTTCAGGCAGCTCCAGCGCCATCTCTTCGTTGGCTTCCTCGATGCGCATGCCGCCATCGACCTGAAAGGTGTACTCATCGATTACCTCATACTCTTTTTCCACGGCGGCCAGCTCATCGCCTACCGGGCCGACGATTTCCTCGACCAATCGGCTGAGGCTGACAATACCGGCGGTGCCGCCGAACTCGTCCACCACCACGCACATCTGGTAGTTTTCGTCACGCATTTCG
>SDBV01013427.1_pt1 | contig 10430 bp, 11 predicted proteins | sample 2277081 | NCBI WGS metagenome assembly SDBV01 (sample SAMN10402039, study PRJNA504765) | marine sediment metagenome | isolation source: marine sediment core GS10_PC15, 223 cmbsf | place: Arctic Ocean: Southern Knipovich Ridge | collected 2010
ATTCAACACAGTGCCAACATTCACATAGTCTGGATTAGAAATATTATTGGCAATGATAATATCGTTAATTGAAATTCCAAATTGGGTAGCAATTTTCGAGAGAGTATCACCCGTCTGAACAACATATCGAGGCGTTAGAGGTTGTTCTTCTTGAGCAGATACTGTGCCAACAATGAAAAGAGTACTGAATAAAAAAAGTACAAAAAAACTAATTTGTCTGTTCTTCAAACTTAATTTTATCTCCTATTTGAAAATCATCTAATCTATCAGGAACTATCTCTAAGATATAACGGGCAGGTTTTTTTGGAACCTTGATCGTTATCCATCGTTTTGCAATACAACGGTCAACAACTTCCCCAGAATCATTGATCCAAACAATTCCTAAATCAAAAAATACAAAAAACATATGGATAGATGAATCAATAATGCTGTCTTTGACTTGGACTAATAATAGTCCCCAGTCTTTGGGGATATTTCGCCGAAAGGTAAAACCTCTAAGCTTGCATAGAAAAGATACGCAATACCCAGCTTGCAAAGACGCCGTCATTGGACGACTTTCATTCAATACAATTATATTTTTCATAATTAGAGATTCAAAAAATAGATTTACCCGTTATCTCTATTAATTTTCCAAATTCCTATTTAGTACCCGTTCAACACTATCCAGCAGTTCTTGAGGGCTAAATGGTTTAGAAATATAGTCATCAACTTTAGCGATATGTAACCCCAACACCTTGTCAATGCTTTGAGCTTTAGCTGTTACGACAATAACAGGAATTTCGCTGGTGGACTTATCAGCTTTGATCTGTTGATAAACTTCCCAACCATCCATATCCGGCATCATCAAATCTAACAAAATTAGATCAGGTTTGTTTTCCCGAATAGTTTCCAAGCCTTCTTTCCCTCCATCAGCCCCAATCACCTCAAACCCTATTCGCGATAGAATCAACCGAATGAGATCAATCATCTCGGGTTCATCTTCGACGCATACGACTCGTTTTATATTTGTATCCGCCATGTATCCTCCAAGCTTGAAACTTCAAGTAATTATAATAAATTAAGTTTACCATAAACTAATATAAAAATTTTAATTTCAACAGGTGGAATTTTGGATATGGAATCTTTTCTATTCCATGTATTTTGGGATAAAATATCATATGTAATGCAAGAAAACAACTTAAAATTTCTAGGTAAATACGCCATTACCGTTCAGAAAGTTGAGGATTATAAAGAATATGTAATGTTATTCAACGGGTATCTAAAAGCTCCGTTGCTGGGAGTTTTTGGGAAAGACACTGACTGCGGAAGACGCGAGAAAAAATATTGATGAACAATCGGGAAGACATTTTGATCCTAATTTAGTGAAATTGTTCTTTGAGGATTTCTAAAATATTCTCGTAACATCCTGCTGGTATAATCCTGTGGTTATTTTTTTTATAGTGAAAGGAGTATTCAATGAAAGATGCAAACGATCTTCGGAAAGGTGTTACATTCCAAATTGATGATGAACTCTTTAAGGTTTTAGATTACAACCATCATAAACCAGGTCGCGGATTGGCAACAATAAAAGTAAAGGCATTAAATCTACGTACAGGTGCGATTACAGAGAAATCATTTAGTTCGAGTGAAAAGGTAGACGATATTCGCCTTGATTATCACCAAGCGCAATACTTATATAATGATGGTCAAGATTATTTTTTCATGGATACTGAAACTTTTGAACAGCCATCGATATCCGCCACCATCCTTGGAGACGCTGCCAATTACCTTGTTGAAGAAATGCAGATAAAGTTAACCTTCTATCAAGGGGAGATCCTGGATGTTGAACTCCCGACATCAGTGGGGTTAAAAGTAGTTCAGGCTGACCCGGCTGTGAAAGGCGATACCGCAACCGGAGTAAATAAAAAGGTAGTTACTGAAACAGGCTTGGAAGTTTCTGTTCCAGGTTTCATAGTAATAGATGATGTAATTAAAATTGACACTCGAAGCGGAGAATACATAAACAGAGCATAGGATTCGTTTTACAATGAAAACACCCGTCGGTAAGGAATGTAAATTTTTTTATGGGGATTATCACCGCGGCAGGAGAAATGAAGAGTGTCGGTTGCTTGATCCTGCAGGATTAAATTGGTCTCCCGCCTTGTGTGAAAAATGCCCCGTTCCAAATATTTTGTTAGCAAACTCATGCGAAAATATAGAGTTTACTCCTTATCTAACAAAACCATTATTTTTTATGAAAAATCAAGTGAAAGTAACAGCTTATTGTACAAAAAGTAACACAAAAGTAGATAAACCGAGTATTGGATGTGGTCAGTGCCATCCTCTGCTCGATGTTTTCTTGGTGACCCCCGATGAATCTAACTCTCCTGATTGACCTCGATGATACCTTACTGAGCAACAGTACGGACACCTTCATTCCGGCATATTTAAGTGCTTTGGGGAATTATTTAGAATCATTTGGTAACCCTGAAATTCTAATAACCACCTTGTTAAAAGCTACAAATGTGATGATGAATAATGATCATCCAAATATGACCCTAAAAGAAAGTTTTGATGAAAACTTCTATCCAAAATTAGGGGTGAATATTAAAGATGTACAAAATACAATTGATAACTTTTATAAGGAAGAATATCCATCCCTTAAAACGCTTACAGAAAAAAAGCCAGATGCTATTGATCTTGTCCAAGAAGCCCAACAGAGGGGTTATTCGATCTCAATTGCCACAAATCCCCTGTTTCCAAAAACTGCGATCCACCAGAGATTAGATTGGGCAGGTCTATCAGTCGATTCTTATTCCTTTTCAATCGTATCCACTTATGAAGAATTTCATTTCGCTAAACCCAACCCAGCATATTTTTTTGAGATCCTAGCATTAAATGGTTGGCAAGACCAACCCGTGATAATGGTCGGAAACGATCCTCATGCTGATATAAACCCAGCTAGAGAGCTTGGGATTGCAACATATTTGGTTACGGAAACAAATGACTATACGCATTCTTCAATAAACAATTCGCTTCCTCATGGGAATGGAAAGCTAAATAATATTATTAGGTGGATTGATGAGCAGCCGATTGACAAATTATTTCCCAAGATCGATTCCCCTGTTGCAATCATGGCGAATTTAAAATCAACCCCAGCTGCCTTCGCTACGATGACTAAACTTCTCACTTCAGAAAAGTGGAAGGAAAGTCACAATGAAGATGAATGGAGTCCAGTTGAAATTCTTTGCCATCTAAGAGATGTCGATATCGAAATCAATGTGCCAAGGTTAAAATTGATCCTCTCAGAATCCAATCCATTTATAGAAGCTGTTGATGCAGATAGATGGGCAGAAGAAAGAGATTATAAAATCGAAGATGGCCCATCAGTATTAAAAGAATTTATTGAGAGCCGTTTAGAACTATTAGAAATCCTTTCAACATTGGAAAACAATGCTTGGGGAAAAGAAGCAAGGCACACAATATTTGGTCCAACAACTTTGCTCGAACTCTTTAAAATTATTGCTAGGCATGATCGATTACACACACAACAAATCCATAAAACTCTTGATAATCCATAAAGAGAAAAAATAGGAAACAACGGATATCGCATCGAAACAAGTAAGAATGTGTTATATGAAATATCATAATTCGGAGAAATAATATGCGAAAACGCGTTGTCATTACTGGATTAGGTTGTGTAACTCCTGTCGGTAATGATGTAAAGACAACATGGAAAAACATTGTTGCTGGCAAATCTGGTGTAGGGAAGATCACATCCTTCGAACCAAGTGATTATAAAAGCCAGATTGCTGCAGAGGTGAAAGGGTTTGATCCTGTTTCGACATTTGGCAGAAAAGAATCTCGAAGAATGGATCGGGTTACTCAATTCGCCCTAGCATCTTCAATTCAGGCTTTAGAAAACAGCAAACTTCAAATCAATGACCAAAATAGGGATAGAATCGGAGCAGTAATTGGCAGCGGAATAGGTGGGATCGGGACAATCGAGGATCAATTCAATATATTGTCTAAGAATGGCCCAAGTAGAATTAGCCCTTTTCTTATCGCAATGATGCTTCCAGACGCTGGTGGCGGAATGGTAGCAATAAACCTTGGAATCAGAGGGCCTAATTTTGCAGTTGTAACAGCTTGTGCGACTGGCACAAATTCAATTGGCGAAGCCACGGAAATCATCCGGCGGGGACAAGCAGACGTGATGTTTGCTGGGAGCAGTGAAGCTGCGATAACACCACTTATCATTGCTGGGATGGCTTCAATGACTGCATTGTCTTCTCGAAACCATGAACCCCAAAAAGCTTCTCGTCCATTTAATTTAGATCGCGATGGTTTCGTGATGGGTGAAGGCGCTGCAGTAATAATATTGGAATCACTCGAACATGCTCAATCACGCAATGCTGATATCCTCGGAGAAGTCACGGGCTATGGAAGCACCAACGATGCATTTCATATAACTGCACCAGCCGACAATGGCGCGGGAGCGGTTAAATGCATGCAAATGGCTATGGACAATGCAGATTTAACTCCAGAGGACATTGGTTATATAAATGCTCATGGAACAAGCACTCCACTTAATGATAAAAATGAGACCATCGCGATTAAAACAGTCTTTGGCGATCAAGCCTACAATACCCCTATATCTTCAACGAAATCAATGATTGGGCATTTATTGGGCGCTTCCGGCTCAATTGAGGCATTATTTTGCACAAAGGCCATTGTAGACGGAATTATGCCTCCAACTATAAACTATGAAAATCCTGACCCAGAGTGCGATCTTGATTACATTCCGAACAAATCACGTAAAAAGGATCTAAATCATGTGATGTCAAACTCATTTGGTTTTGGCGGTCATAATGCGACAATCATCATAAGTAAATTTAAAGAGGTGAGTTCATGACCACCTATGCCCATATCACAGGTTGGGGAATGGCTGTTCCTGAAAAGATTTTAACCAACAATGATATCTCGAAAATGGTGAACACAAGTGATGAATGGATCAAAGAGCGGACGGGAATTGAACAACGAAGAATAGCAGGACCAGAAGATTCCACCGCATCTCTGGCATCCGCAGCCGCCTTGGAAGCTTTAAAAGTAGCAAATGTTTCTCCGAGAGATGTAGACCTAATAATTGTTGCGACGTCAACACCCGAACACATATTTCCTGCGACGGCATCCTTGGTTCAGGATGAGATCGGGGCGATAAATGCTGGCGCGTTCGATATTTCAGCAGCTTGTACTGGATTTATTTTTGCTTTGAACATGGCAACACAGATCATCAAAGGAGGAGAAAATAAGACTGTCCTTGTCATCGGATCTGAAACATTATCCAGATTTTTGGACTGGTCTGACAGGGGAACCTGCATTATTTTCGGCGATGGGGCGGGAGCATTTGTTCTCCAGGCGAGCGAAAAGCCGGGTGGTGTAATTTCCTCAGTGATGCGATCTGATGGCTCAGGTGGTGATCTGCTTTCAATACCCGCCGGGGGCAGCGCTCATCCGGCCAGCCCGAGGACAATCCGCGAAGGACTTCATTACATTCAAATGAATGGAAGAGAAGTTTACCGGTTCGCCACAAAAGTAATGGCCCGTTCTTCAGAAGAAGTTCTCGAAAAGGCAAATTGGGAACTGAAAGATATTTCTCTCATTATCCCCCACCAAGCCAACAAAAGGATCATTAAAGCTGCTGCAAGAGGGTTGAAAGTTTCGATGGATAAGATAATGGTAAATGTTCAAAAATACGGAAATACCTCAACGGCATCCATTCCAATTGCTACTGTAGAAGCAATTGATAATGGGAGGTTAAACCGAGATGATAAAATAATTTTCGTTGGTTTTGGAGGGGGACTCACATGGGGAGCGTTATCAGTAATTTGGACAGGTCCATTCCCAACTGAAAAAGCAGTCCCCTTCAAACGGTTAGGCTTCTTTGCCAGATTGTTTTCCTGGTATCAGAGGCTACTGAGGAGGTTAGAAGGGTTGATCTGGGGACGAAAAGATTCTTCTGGATAAAACAAAAAACTGCCCGGCTTGCAAGCGGGCAGTTTTTTTGCTCAACCAAAATATTAGGACAACTGAAAAACTTTCACAATTCTCCGAACGAGGGACCAGGCGACATTTTGCTGATACCCCACAATAAATGCTAACAAGTAAATGATGAATGGGGATGAAATGTCCTGAACACTCTGACCTGCTGATAAAGAAAGAAGGCTGCCTTTCATGACTAAGAAAATAAAAGCGCCCAAGACTATTCCCATTATCGGATTTGATAAATACCAAAACGAATATTGTTTACTAAAATCAACTTCGACTGAGACATGCTTCCAAAGAGCGTAAAGAGCACCAACCACCCCACCAAGCCCCCCCCAAACAGATCCATTGATTATTATTGCTGAGTCGGAAAGCTCCGAAATTTGAATAGTTTGCAGTAAAACAAACAGAAATACCATTGCCCATATGATCTCATACAAAAAAAGCGCTATCGCAGCCCAGTTATCTTGTTGAGCTCGGCCTACAATGGCTATCCGCAACTCGATTTCGTTTATTGTCCGCTCGGCCTCTTCGTAATTTTCTCTTCCTGCTAAAATCTCATTCCGAGCTTTTTCAAGTTGCGCAACCAAATCGCGGGCAAGATTTAAATTCGGAATCTTTTCTTGAATGTTTTTCTGAGCTGCATCCATCCGAGACCACAATAATTTTATTCGGTCTTCAGTTACGAAAAGATCCATCATCGCGTCCTCCTCCACAAGATGGGCTGAACCAGTTCTCTTCTTAATCACTAACTTTCTTGAGTCAATTCTCTTATCTAACATTCCTTCCTGATCATTTATGGGGATCTCATCCCTAGTGGCTTTGTCAATAAGGTCAACCATTTTGTCATCTGCAAAGATTGGTTCTGCCGCTCCCATCCCGCGATCTTGTTTTTTTCTAGCGGGAGGTAATTCTGTTTCTATCCGCTCATCAATATCAAATACTCCACCCATTAACTCAGCTAATTCTTCCTGAGTGACCTCCCGCGGTCGATTTACCACCCCCTTATTTCCAGTTGAATGTCCTTTTTCGGACCCCTCTATATCCTCAAATGGCAGCCCTCTGTCAGGAAGCATTTCATCTCCCAGTCCTTCTACCGGATCATCACTATATTTATTGTCATCGAAGAACATAACTCACCTCTTTAGCGAACTGTTTATAAGCAGCAGCTACAGGACTGTTTGGCCGGAAATCTGTTGCAGCTTTCCGAGCAGCTGGGGCAACGGCAGCAACGTCATCAAGGGGTATATTGATCCCAAATAATTTATTTTTAAAAACATTCTTCATTTCCTTTACTACAGCAGCAGCATGCGAGGAGCTTGCCTGGTACATGGTTGGCAAAACACCAAGCAACTTTAATTCCGGGTTGATCTTATCCCGGATCAACCATACAGATTCTAATAAAGGACGGACCCCACGCATTGCTAAATATTCTGTTTTAACCGGGATAAGAAGATGGCTTGCTGCTACAAGGGCATTGACCGTTAACAAACCTAGGTTTGGAGGGGTGTCGATAATAATGTAATCAAAATCTTTTTCGGATTTGGAAATTGATTTTCGTAATCTTTTTGTCCTATCCGGCTGCTTCAATAACCGATATTCTGCAGATAATAGCTCTGAGCTTGCTGGACCTACCATCAAATTTTCTCTTCCGTTTTGGAGAATATCACCTAGGTTAACTGATGGATCAATGAGCATCGTGGTTGTTGAATTCTTAATTTGATAGGGGTTTTGACCGAAAGCAGCTGATAAAGCACCCTGAGAATCTAGATCAATTAATGCAACCTTGTATCCTAATTCTGCTAAAGCCGCACCGAGATTGATAACTGATGTCGTTTTCCCAACGCCTCCTTTTTGGTTTGCAACTGCTATCACTCTTCTCATTGTGTCAGTATAGACTATGGAAAAAGTTAAGTCAATCAATTTCAATCACCAACTAAATTGATGAAAAAAAACCGAGGGTTTTCGGTCTTCGGGGGTTAAAAATGTTAAAATATTGGAAAAAATTATAAAATAAGAAATTCATTAGATTCATTTTCAGAGGGGTTTGAGAGCAATAATATTTTTTAGACGTTGGTATAATAGGCAGATGAATTTCAGACCGTATATTAATTGTAAAGATCGGAGGATAGAGTGAATTCTTCCCGAACCAGGATCCCGTTTTTTTATATTTTAATCTTTGGGATCATAATTATTATGTTTATTTTAACCTTTCAAGGCAGCGTGCAAACTGAAGAGCTAACTATTAACCAACTCGCCGCGGATATCCAAGATGGCTTAGTTGAAAGAATTGAAATAGACCAGGATGATAATCTCCAGGTTTTATATAAAAATAACGAAAAACGCGAAACAAGAAAAGAGGCTCAATCTGATCTTATTGAACAACTACGTTATCTTGGTGTAGATGAAACAGATTTAGCGTATGAAAACATTCAAATTATAATCAACTCTCCAAGCCCCTGGGTAAATGTTTTTAACCTCTTAGCCTGGTTCTTACCAGTAGTTGTATTAGGATTTGTTTTCTGGTTTGTATTTCGACAAGCCCAGGGCAGCAATAATGCTGCGATGTCTTTTGGCAAATCCCGAGCAAAGATGGTCACAGGGGATCACCCAACTGTGTCTTTCGAAGATATAGCCGGTGTTGAAGAAGCCAAAAGCGAATTAAAAGAAATAGTAGAATTCTTAAAAGAACCTGAAAAGTTCATCGCTCTGGGTGCAAGAATCCCAAAAGGGGTTCTTCTAGTAGGCCAACCAGGAACAGGCAAAACCTTAATGGCTAAAGCTGTCTCTGGGGAAGCAGGAGTCCCATTCTTCTCGATATCTGGTTCTGATTTCGTTGAAATGTTTGTGGGAGTCGGCGCTAGCCGTGTTCGAGATCTATTCGAACAAGCCAAAAAACATTCCCCTTGTATCGTATTCGTAGATGAACTCGATGCAGTTGGACGCCAACGCGGGGCCGGATTAGGCGGGAGCCATGATGAGCGCGAGCAAACCTTGAACCAAATCTTGGTGGAGATGGACGGATTCGAAACAGATACAAACGTTATCCTTCTTGCGGCAACAAATAGGCCAGACATCCTTGATCCCGCCCTCCTCCGCCCCGGCCGATTTGACAGAAGGGTGATGCTTGACCGCCCAGATGTACGAGGCCGGGAGGGAATTCTCAAGATACACACTCGCGGAAAACCGCTCGCCAAAAAAGTTGATTTGGGAGCAATTGCTAGAGCGACACCTGGGTTTGTGGGAGCAGATCTCGAAAACCTGGTAAATGAAGCTGCAATCCTCTCAGCACGACGAAACAAGAAATCTATAGGGCAAGCTGAAATACAAGAATCAATTGAACGCATGATGGCTGGACCAGAACGCAAAAGTCGGTTAATCAGCAAAGAAGAAAAATTGATCACAGCTTATCATGAAGCAGGTCATGCTATCCTTGCCCAAACATTACCCAATACGGATCCTTTGCTCAAAGTAACCATAGTACCGCGCGGCATGGCTCTAGGATACATGTGGAATGTTCCTGCCGAAGATCGTGAAATGACCAGTAAATTAAAATTGTTAGATGATATGACTACTGCACTCGGCGGGCGAGCCGCTGAGGAAATTATCTTCGATGATATCACCTCTGGAGCATCCAGTGATTTACAAAGAGTCACACAAATTGCCAGATCTATGGTGATGCGTTGGGGGATGAGCGAAAAATTGGGCGCAAGAGTTTACGGCAAGAAACAAGAACTGATTTTCTTAGGACGAGAAATTTCAGAACAAAGAGATTACTCAGATGCAATTGCAGAGGAAATTGATAAAGAAATTCTCACTATAGTCAATAGTGCATATAAGAGAGCAAAAAAAATCCTAACCAAATACAGAAAAAAACTTGTAGAAATTGCTGAAAAGTTGATTGAAGTGGAAACTCTCTCGAAAGAAGAATTCGAAAAGATATTCCCGGCCACTGTTGAAAAGAGAATCGGTGGCACGCCAGAAATGGCTACTTAACCTCTTTTCAACTGTTCTAACTAATAATTACAGGATGGGATATAAAATCCCATCCTTTTTAATTAAAAAATGTTTTTTTCTTTTTACGGAATATTCGTACCCTTAAGGAAATTTAATACTAACTGTTCTATTTCGAGTAAAACATCTTGGCTTACATCATACCAATGGATATTTGAGTCGTCGAGCTTGAACCAGTTCACCTGGCGGCGCACAAACTTTCGAGACATCCGTTTGATTAAAATTACAGCTTCTTCAAGAGACAATTCTCCATTCAAAAAAGAAACAATCTGCCTATATCCAATCGCTGACATACTGGGGAGATCAGGTGTGTAACCTTCGTCTAATAACTGCTGAACTTCATTTACAAAACCAGCTTTAATCATAGCATCCACTCTGTCATCAATCCGTCT
>SDBV01013428.1_pt1 | contig 10430 bp, 6 predicted proteins | sample 2277081 | NCBI WGS metagenome assembly SDBV01 (sample SAMN10402039, study PRJNA504765) | marine sediment metagenome | isolation source: marine sediment core GS10_PC15, 223 cmbsf | place: Arctic Ocean: Southern Knipovich Ridge | collected 2010
CAGATCAAACTATTGTGTCGGCACATAATTGGGCAGAGTTTTATGTTAAAGGTATCGGCTGGATACCCGTCGATCCAATAATGGGAGATAAGCCAGACTTGCGTAAGAAATATTACTTTGGGAGCATGGATAATGGTCATTTATGTATAAGTAAAGGGGGTGATCATGATCAACTCCCGATATGGTATAAAAAAAATGCTTCCGGCGAGATTACGTTTACGAATAATGCAGACGATTTTAGACCCGGTTTACATCCTGACACAATACAAGGAGTGCACCGGCTGCAATTCAGATGGGATTACCCAATACAAATTTCGGTTTTGAAATGTTATGGTGCAGATAATATGCAAGTCTTATCTCGACAGGGTACAATTCAAATGCCTATAATAAGAGATTGAAAAAACGTTTGAGAGACATCTTACGATAGTGTTTTTTCGCGAGGGCACTGCACACTCGGTTTGACAATAATATATTTTGAAAGGAGTTTTTATGTTTTCCTCGGGTTAGTCCCCGATTCATTAGGTGGGGTGAAATTTGCAAAAAACCACAAAATTCACTTGACTTTTAACTTCCAACTTTGTATAATGTTCACATAATAATCAAGATAGATTGAAGTTAGTAATGGGCACGAAAATATGAATTATATGACAAAAAACCGGCTTTCCAAAAACACAAGCATCTACTTATATATTTCGGGAATCCCTGGGATTACAAAAAAACCTTATTTCGCGAAACGAACCCAATTTCAAAAGCAGGACCTACACCCTAACTCACGAAATGACAGAGGATTGCAACAGATCACACCGAAATCACCACCCCAAAAACGAACCCAAAGCAAACCCAATACGAACCCAATACGAAGCCAATACGAAGCCAATACGAACCCAATACGAAGCCAATTGGAACCCGATCCGAACCCAATACAAACCCAATTTACGATGCATATTGCATTCTGGTCGAGGAGGGGTTACAATTGTCGACATGGCACCGGCGGAAAAGATTCTTGACAGCTTAAAATTTTGAGGAGAAGAAATGGATAGACGTGATTTTTGTAAGGTGGCAGCGGTGGTGCCTTTTGTTGTTCCGTGCAGCGTGTTCGGTAAGGATGCGCCGAGCGATCGGCTTAATATGGCATCGATCGGGGTCGGCCGGATGGGGCAGGGTGACATGAAGGAGTGTCTGTATCGGGGGCTAAAGGCGAACGCGAGGATCGTTGCGGTTTGTGATGTTAACAGTAAGCGGGCAGCGATCGCAAAGAAAGCTGTCGAAGATATATATGCCAAAGAATTCGGGGCCGGTAATTACGATGGTGTGCAGGTTTATGGCGATTATCGTCAGTTGCTTGCGCGGAAGGATATCGATGGGGTAACGATCTCTACGCCGGACCACTGGCATGGTGTTGCAGCGATCGCGGCGGCTAATGCGGGTAAGGATATTTATCTTCAAAAGCCGCTTACTTATTCGATCGGCGAGGGGCAGAAACTGGTTGCAGCGGTGCGGAGGAACAAGGTTATCCTGCAGACGGGTTCGCAGCAGCGGTCAAGTGCTTACTTTCGCAAGACGTGTGAATTAGTGCGAAACGGTCGCATTGGTAAATTGCATACTATTGAGGTTGTGGTGCCGACCGATAAGGGGCGGGGCAAGTCGACGGCTATGGATGTTCCGGGGAATCTGAATTTCGATATGTGGCTTGGGCCTACGGCGAATGCAGCGTATACGGAGCATCGTGTGCATCCTCAAAATGGTTTCGGCAGGCCCGGCTGGCTTCAGATCGAGCGGTATTGCCGTGGAATGATCACCGGCTGGGGGGCTCATATGTATGATGTTGCTCAGTGGGCCCTTGGGGTCGATAGCGATGGCGGTCCGGTGGAAGTTAAGGCCAGTGCTGAGTTTCCGGATCGCGGACTGTTTGATGTTCATGTGGGGTATACCGCTGAGGCGGTTTATGCAAACGGCGTGAAGATGATCTCTCATAACGGCAGTCCTGGGGTGAAGTTCGTTGGCAGTGATGGCTGGATATGGGTGCAGCGGGGTTCCTTTAAGGCGCATGACCGGGAGATATTACGTCAGGAGATGGGCGATGGCGACATTAAGCTTGAGGTAAGTAAAAATCATATGCTCAATTTCCTGGAGAGTATGCGGTCGCGGAAAGATCCAATCGCGCCGGTGGAGGTTGGCCATCGGTCCAACAGCGTTTGTGTGATCCATCATATCGCGATGAAACTTGGGCGGAAGCTGAAATGGGATCCAAAAGCCGAGCGGTTCCTTAACGATGAGATGGCCAATGGTATGCTGGATTATCCCCATCGCAAGCCGTGGACCGTCTAAAAGGCGGTAATTTACGGGAATTTTTCTTGCATTGGGGGATAGTTGGGGTTATATAGGTCTATTATGACTTATCTTGCCGTACCTATCGCTGCTAAGGACGTTGGAGTTGCTTCGGGGCAGATAAATGCCGCCAGCCGGGCTGGGGCCGAAATACTTGAGCTTCGGACCGATTACCTTGAAACGCTCAATACGGGGATATTGAAGGCGTACTTAGGCTGTGCGAGATCGGTTGAACTGCCTTTGATAGTTACATGTCGGGATGTGGCGGAAGGGGGAGCAAATGACCATCCGGGCGATCTGCGGATCGATATTATCGTAGAGGCGATAAAGTGTCAGGCGGATTATGTTGATTGCGAGTACGCGAATTTCCTCAAACCAGATGTGCGAAAGCGGGTGACGGAGGCGCTGGCGGAGAGCAAGACGCGGTTGATCCTTTCGGCGCATGATTTCAACGGTAAATTCAAAGATCTGACGGGGCTTTACGATGAGATAATCGAAGCGTGTCCGCAGGCGATACCTAAGCTGATCTTTACGGCGACGCACATAAACGATTGCTTCGAAGCATTCGATCTTCTCCGAAATAAAAAAACCGATATGATCGTGTTCTGTATGGGCGAGGCGGGTTTTGTCAGTCGTATTCTCGCAAAAAAATTGGGATCGTTCGTTAGTTTTGCTTCGGTCGATGACGAAAACGCTACGGCTCCGGGGCAGATCAGTGTGGAGGAGTTAAAGCAGCGTTACCGGTGGGATCATATAGATGCTGAGACGGAAGTTTACGGGGTGATCGGTTCTCCGATAGGGCACTCGGTTAGTCCGGCGGTTTTTAATGCTTGCTTCGATAGCGAAAATCTTAACAAGCTGTACGTTCCGCTGCTGGTCGAAGGGGAGCAGGAGCAGTTCAACGAGTTCATGGCGAATATCGTGAGCAGGGATGACTGGCTCAACTTTCGCGGTTTCAGTGTTACGATCCCGCACAAGGCCCATGCGGTTGATTATGTCGAACGTGCGGGTGATTTTCTTGAGACTCTCGCGGCTGATATCGGTGCGGTCAATACGCTTAAGGTTGGCTATGGGGGTCTTGTGAGCGGGTACAATACCGATTGTGCCGGAGCGATGGATGCTCTGGTAGCGGAGATGGGGATAAGCAAACACGAGCTGCATAAGGTAAGCGTTGCCGTGATCGGTGCAGGCGGCGTGAGCAGGGCGGTAGTTGCCGGTTTGACGGATGTTGGCGCCGATGTTACTGTGTATAACCGTACGCTGGAAAAGGCGGCGTCTCTTGCTGAGGAGTTTAAGTGCAAGTATGCCGGGCTCGATAAACTTCGTGAGATGCGGGCCGATGTTGTGGTGAATTGCACGAGTCTCGGAATGAGCCCGAATATCAATGCGAGCGGCTTGCCTGAGGAGAGCATTTGCGCGGGAATGACGGTGTTTGATACGGTGTATAACCCGGTCGAGACGCTGATGCTGCGACAGGCAAAGGCCAAGGGCGCCAGGGTCGTGAACGGTGCTGAGATGTTTATCCGGCAGGCGCAGGCACAATATAAGATATATATGGGTACGGTGGACAATGAAAATATCATGAGAAAGACGGTTTTTGGCTGTCTTTTGTGATGGGCGGGATGTATAATCGCCGAAAACTGAAAAACCAGCATTAACTGGCGGTCAGTAATAATATCAGTCATCGTGAAGTAAGGGAATTAGGTCAATGGGTAAGAGTACGAATGAAAAAGTTGTATTAGCGTATAGCGGCGGTCTGGATACGAGTGTGATCCTTCCGTGGCTAAAGGAAACTTACGGCTATGATGTGATAGCCTTTGCGGCTGAGCTTGGACAGGGTGATGAGCTTGTTGGGATAAAGAAAAAGGCGATGGCCAGCGGGGCGGTCAAGTGTGTTGTTGCCGATCTTCGCAAGGAGTTTGTTACGGATTATATATGGCCGACGCTTAAGGCGGGCGCTATTTATGAACATGACTATCTGTTGGGTACGAGCATCGCGCGGCCGCTGATCGCTCAAAAGCAGGTCGAGATAGCCCATGCCGAAGGGGCTACGGCTGTGGCCCATGGCGCGACTGGTAAGGGTAACGACCAGGTGCGATTTGAACTTACGTTTATGGCACTGGATCCTTCACTGAGGATAATCGCTCCGTGGAAGGATCCGAATTTTGAACTGACTTCGCGTGAGGCGGCGGTCGATTATGCCAGGAAACGTAAGATACCGATCGAGCAGAGTAAGAAGAAAATATATTCGCGTGACCGGAACATCTGGCACATCAGTCATGAGGGTGCCGATCTTGAGGATCCGTGGAACGAGCCGCAGGAGAACCTGTTCGTTATGTCCAAGCCGGTTTCGAAGACGCCTGCCAGACCTGCATATATTGAAATAGGTTTTCGGCAGGGGATCCCTGTCCGGCTCAATGGGAAGGCGATCGGTCCGGTTAAGATGATCGAGACGCTTAACGCAATCGGTGGCAGACATGGCGTAGGTCAGTCCGACCTTGTCGAGAATCGTCTTGTCGGTATGAAGTCACGAGGCGTTTATGAAACTCCGGGCGGGACGATCCTGGTCGAGGCGCATAAGGCGTTGGAAAGCCTTACGCTTGACAGGGAAACAATGCACTATAAACAGCAGGTGGCTTTGAAATATGCCGAGATGGTCTATTACGGCCAATGGTTCTGCAGTTTGCGGCGGGCATTGGATGCGTTTGTCGATGTGACGCAGCAGAATGTGAGCGGAACCGTGCGGGTTAAGCTGTTTAAGGGACGATGCAGTCTTGCCGGTGTAAAAAGCAAGAAGAGCCTGTACCGGCCCGATCTGGCGAGCTTTACGATGGGAGCCGAGTATGACCCGACGGATGCGACGGGGTTTATAAAACTCTTTGGCTTGCCGATGAAGGTAGCAGGTATCGTAGAGGGCAAACATACGAAAAAATCGCCGAAACGGCGGAACAGGAAATAATTCGACCTGACATATAAGGAGTATTGCCATTGGCTGAATTAATCTCTATTGTATTCATTATTGCTCTGGGAAGCTGTATCGGCAGCTTTCTTAACGTTGTGATATACCGTCTTCCGCGCGATATATCGCTGGTGCGTCCTCCTTCAAGCTGTCCCGAGTGCAATACTCGCATCAAATTCTATCATAATATACCGCTTATTTCGTGGCTGGTCCTGAAGGGCGAGTGCAAGTACTGTCAGGCAAAGATATCGTCGCGTTATTTTGTGATAGAGTTGCTAACTGCGCTGGTTTTTGTGTTGCTGTTTGCGGTGTATTTTATTTTTGAAATGCGCCGTTTTGGGATTGACGGTGAATTCGGTGTTCACGTCTTTGTTAAAGGCGGATGGATCGTCTATCTTGGACACATTATTATGCTCTCAGGTTTGATAGCAGCATCGACGATAGACCTTCAGTTATGGTTGATCCCGCTTTCAGTGTGCTGGTTTATTACGGCTTCTGGTATCACTTTGTCCTCAGTTGCGGGATATGTGATAGACCCGGAAATCATACGGACGTGGCATCTTTTCCCGAGATCTTCGGCGGGTACATGTGCTATGGCGGCAGGGGCGCTGGTGGGGCTGATCATTTCATTGATCGGGGTTGCGACGGGAATAATAAAAAGAAGTTACGAGTGCGCCGACGATGAGGAAGAAAGCGAAGATGGCGTTCTCGAATCGGGGGAACCTGTAGATGACGGCAAGTTTGACCATCGACGCGAGATACTGAAGGAAGTGGTATTCCTGCTGCCGATGATTATCGGTGCGATTGCAGCATTTCAGATATATAAAAATTGCCCGGCGGCAAAAGGCTGGTGGATCGATCTTACGCAAATACCTGTTGTCGAAGGACTTCTGGGTGGGCTATGGGGATATTTCGTTGGCTGTACGGTGGTTTGGAGTACGCGGATATTAGGTACGTTGGGGTTTGGTAAGGAGGCAATGGGTCTTGGCGATATGCATCTGATGGGAGCCGCGGGTGCGGTGATAGGGCCGGTTTTTGCGATCATAGCGTTCTTTATTGCGCCATTTTTCGGTTTGACGTGGGCGGGATATCAGATGTTTTTTAAGAAAACCAGGCAAATTCCGTATGGTCCGTTCTTGTCAATGGGCATATTTACCGTTATTATCTTCCATGATTGGATCAGGTCCTATATACTGGAACTGTATTTTTTGTATTGAACGTGAAATCTGATTTTTAAGAAAGGGATAGCTTTATGAAGAAGCTGAAAAAAACGATGTTCGTATTGTTGGCTGTGGGTGTGAGTTCGATGTTGTTAGGTTGTTCGAACTGGGAGAAGAAGTATAACGGGCTAAATGTTGAGCATCAGAATCTCAAGGGTCTGTATGAGAACTGTGTGTCTTCGCTTGACAGCGCCTCGGCGGAAAAGAGTCAGCTTGGCGGTATGGTCTCACAGAGGGACCAGACTATAGAGGAGCTTGAACGGCAGATCGCAGAGCGGAATGTTTCTCCGGCGGAGGCGAGCGGTTTCGGAAAAGGGATGGACGTTGCTTATGACAGTGATGCGGGGACCATAACGGTTACGCTTCAGAATACGATTCTCTTTAGTCCGGGCAAGGCAAGTTTGAAAAAATCTTTAAATGCCGAACTCGACCACGTCCTGTCGGTGATTAACCAGCGTTACTCAAGCAGAGAAATTGACGTGGTAGGCCATACGGATTCTGACCCGATCAGGAAGACGAAGAAGCTGTGGAAGGACAACTGGGATCTTTCCGCGGAAAGGGCTCTTACGGTCCTGAGATATCTGAAACAACATGGCATTAGCGACAAACGTCTTCGGGGCGTTGCCGCAGGAGCAAGCAGGCCGGTCAGTTCCAATTCGACATCCAGCGGGAAAGCACGGAACCGGAGAGTCGAGATCGTGGTGCATGTAAGATAGCGGGGCGGTTGTTGTGGTGATATGAACCCGGATCTGCCAGATGAAGCTGCGCAAAGATACGAAGGTGAGGTTAAGAGCATGAAGAATTCGTCGATAAGACAGGCAGCGATCTTGGCTGTTCTCGTAATGTTGTGCATGGCTTCGGCAAACAGCTTTGCGAAAGTAAAGGCATGGGAGGGGACATTAACCATCCCGACATATCCGTGGACCGAAGATGTCAACCCCAAGTTCTGGGCTTTGGAGGGTGCTGCCGAGGAGTCCGAAGGGGGTAAGGGTTTGATCGTCTATCCGTATACCATGCAGGATCATCTATCAAGAACCAAAGTCGACAGAACGTACAAAGCTTTCTTTCTTGAAAATGAATATCTTAAGGTGACATGCCTTCCGGAGTTGGGCGGTCGCGTGCATTCTGTTCTCGACAAAACAACTAACCGTGAGATGTTCTATACGAACAGCGTTATCAAGCCGGGGATGATCGCTCTTCGCGGTGCGTGGATCAGCGGCGGTATCGAATGGAACACGGGCCCACAGGGACATACAGTTACGGCAGTGTCACCGGTCGATGTAGTGATGGGCAGCAAGAAAGACGGTTCCGCATATCTGGAGATAGGCAACGTCGAGAAGATATTCCGCACACGGTGGAGTGTACGTTTGACCCTGCATCCCGGCAAGTCCTATCTCGACGAACAGATTCGAATTTTCAACCCGGTTGATTCGATGAGTCCATACTATTTCTGGAACTGTACAGCTTTTCCAAATCGGCCCACCACCCGATTTATATTTCCGATGACCCTCGGCAGCGATCACAGCGGGGAAGAATTCTTTTCATGGCCCATACATAACGGCAAGGACATATCGTGGCTGAAGAACTATGAAATATACACATCGGTCTTTGCCTACAAATGTCCGTTTGATTTCTTCGGCGCTTATGAAGTCGCGGTAGACCAAGGCATTGTCCAGGCCGCCGATCATTATGAAGTTCCCGGCAAGAAGGCGTGGACGTGGGGCGAATGGGATTTCGGTCTTGTGTCACAAAGGAACCTCACCGATGAAGACGGCCCCTATATCGAGGTCCAAAGCGGTCCGCTGCCGACTCAGAATGATTACGGAATGCTCTGGCCCCGACAGGAGGTCACATGGCGGGAATGGTGGTATCCGGTACATGGTTTGGGGGATGGGTTTGCATTTGCGACGAAGGACGCGGCAATCCAGACGATACAAAAAACCGGCACACTTGAGCTTCGTATAATTGCAACGGCTAAATACCGCAATGCTGTTTGCGTTGTTTCCAATGAAGAAGGTAAACTGTTGGAGAAGACTGTCGATCTTAGTCCGAAAGGGCCGGAAGTTGTGACGGTTGATGTTGCTGAATCGCCGGTAAAGATAACCATCAAAAGCAAAAGCGGGCAAATTCTTGCCGAGTTTACAAACCCGCTTTCGATCCCGAAACGCACCGCACCGACTCTCAAGCCGGAAAAACCAGATCGAAGATCGACCGATGAGGAAAAATTCCTGAAGGCTCTGAAGTACGACAGGGCAACAGATCGCATAAAGGCCCGACGGTACTACCGGGCGGCATTATCCGATGACCCCGGTTATCTGCCGGCACTTCGCGGTCTTGCCGTGCTTGATATTGAAGCCGGTCTTTACGACAGGGCCGTGCGGCGATTAACCAAAGCATTGAAAAGAAAGCCCGACGACGATGGTTTAAGCTGGTACTTCCTCGGTGTCAGTTTCATGCATACGGGCCGTTACAACAAGGCTCTCGATTGTGCAGCCCGTACGATAGGTTGCTTCGGCACAACCGGCCTTGGCCATGATCTGGCAGGGCGTGTATATATGCGTTTATCGAAACCCGAAAAGGCCCTGGAGTCATTCCGAAAAGCTGTTGCTGTCAACCCTGCTGACTCTCGCGCCCAAAATCATCTCCTCCTGACAATGCACGCTCTCGGCCAAACCGATAAGATCCGCCGGTTAGCCAAACGCGGTATCATACAAAATCCAACCGACTTAACACCGAAGGCTGTTCTGGCTTTGCGGAATAAAAGCGGCATGAAAGACTTTGCAAAGGCCGCTGTTAATCTCCTCGGTGAAGACAGTTTCCAGATGCAGGAAACGGCTCTGCTCTTTGCTGACCTCGGATTGTTCGATGAAGCGATAAAACTTCTTTCTGAGGTGTGTTTAAAAGCTATCCCCGAGGCCGAACGAAGTCCTTTGACATTATACTATCTGGCGTATTTTGCATCGCTTAATGATGATGACGATCTGGCAAAAAGGTATCTGCGGCAGGCTAATGCTTTTTATAAGGATGGTATTTTTGCGGCGCGTCCGGAGGCGGTGAAGGTGTTTAAGTATGCGATCGGCAAAAATCCATCCGATGCCCGCGCCCATTTGCATCTCGGAAATCTGTATGCTCACCTCGGACGTATCGATGAGGCCGTGGCCCGGTGGACCAAAGCTACTCGGTTGGATACTTCCCTGAGCGTTGCGTTTCGAAACCTCGGCTTATACCATCGCCAAAAAAAGGACCTGTCCAAAGCCGCCGGCTTTTATATCAAAGCCATTAGCGCCCGGGCCGGTGACCAAACACTATATCGCGATCTGGCCGAGATACTGATCGACAACGACAGTTCCGAACAGGCCATCGAACTGCTCGAATCCATGCCGTTTGAGGGCCACCGCAGATCGGATATAATTATCATCCTCGCCCGGACGTATGTCGATCAGGAAAGATATACCGAGGCTATCGAACTGCTTGATTCCACACCCTATTTTGTTAATTGGGAAGGTGGGAAAACCACATGGCTTATTTTCAATCAGGCGCATATCGAAAGAGGTAAAAACCTCTTTGACAAGGGCCGGTTCGAAGCTGCTCTCGATGATTTTAAGGTGGGCATAACATATCCGGACAATCTTGGCGTTGGCAGATGGAACGACCCCGATGAAACGCCGGCATACTACTGGCAGGGCAGGGCACTGGCGGCACTGGGCAGGGGCGAACAGGCGATATCAGCGTGGAAGAGAGGCGCCAAAAGTCATGAAGGGTCGGATGAACAGAATAAATATAGACAGCTTTGTTCGACGGCACTTTTGAATGTAAAATAACTACTTGAAAACCACCGGATCCGCAGTATGACCAATCAACAACCACCAGTAGAACTGGTGTTTATTGATTAGTTGGGAGAATTGCCGAAAAAACTGTTGCAA
>SDBV01013429.1_pt1 | contig 10429 bp, 8 predicted proteins | sample 2277081 | NCBI WGS metagenome assembly SDBV01 (sample SAMN10402039, study PRJNA504765) | marine sediment metagenome | isolation source: marine sediment core GS10_PC15, 223 cmbsf | place: Arctic Ocean: Southern Knipovich Ridge | collected 2010
CGAGTGTACATGCAGGTACTCGAGCCGAAAATAATCGCAGCATGACGCAGGAGATGCCTGCGTAAAATTCTTCTAGTGGGCCTGCGTGGATTCGAACCACGGACCTCACCCTTATCAGGGGTGCGCTCTAGCCTACTGAGCTACAGGCCCAAAAACTCTTTAACAAAGAGTTCGGGACTTTCCTTTTCCCTAAACGAAAAAGTTAAATACGTTAAGCCGACTTTTTGCTTGACTGAAAATACCAATATCACTTTTTAATGTCAAGGATATCATGTCTTTAACACTATCCGCTCGTTTGGCGCGAAACCATATGAACCGCTTGCTTTTCATTATTTGCTCTAGGCTATAAAATATAATGATCAATAGTCTATTAGACAATGGCCGGTGATATTATGCTTAAGATGAAACTTAAAAGCGTTAGGCTAGACGTTACTACAAACCAACCAGTTGTAATACTAAAAGATGAGAACAGGGACCGATACCTGCCAATCTGGATAGGGCAGTCAGAGGCGCAATCCATCATGATGGAGTTGGAGGGGATCAAGCCGAGCAGGCCGCTGACCCACGATCTATTAAAGAGCATACTTGTAAAGCTGGGTGCCGTGGTAGATGGCATCGTGATCAATGATCTTAAAGACGGTACTTATTTTGCCAAGATCAAAGTAAAGGTGGACTCAAAGCTCATGGAGATCGATTCTCGTCCCAGCGACGCGATCGCGATAGCGGTCAGAACCGGCGCGCCGATATTTGTCGAGGACTCAGTAATCGAAGAAGCGGCGATATTAAGCAGCGAAGGCGAGGAAGAGGAAGTAAAAAAATTCCGTGCCTTCCTTAACGAGATCAACCCTACCGATTTTGGCGACATTCCAACCTCATAAATCAGCCAAATAAAAACTAATCCCTTACTTTATTTCCAAAAAACAGTAAAATTGGATATTGTGGTCATAAAATAGCGGGGTAAACTTGTCTAAATATAAGTACAAACGCGTTCTTCTCAAGCTCAGCGGTGAGGCGCTCACTAACAAAGACGGCTTTGGTATCGATCCGAAAATTCTTCAGTCCATCTCTCTCCAGATAAAAGAGCTCCATGATGACGGTATGGAGTTGGCAGTCGTGGTGGGTGGAGGTAACTTTTTTAGAGGGATCGCGGCAAGCGCAAAGGGTATGGAGAGATCGACCGGTGACTATATCGGTATGTTGGCAACCATAATGAATTCCTTGGCTCTCCAGGGGGCGCTGGAGGAAGAAGGCGTCTACACAAGGGTGCAATCGGCCATAAGCATGCACGAGGTAGCTGAACCCTATATCAGAAGGCGGGCACTACGCCATCTCGATAAGGGCAGGGTCGTGATATTCGCGGCCGGTACCGGAAACCCATACTTTAGTACAGATACGGCAGCGGCTCTCAGGGCGCTTGAGATCGGGGCTGAAGCGATATTGAAGGCGACCAAGGTAGATGGCGTCTATGATTCCGATCCGATGATAAACCCTGAAGCCAAGATGTTTAAGAGGCTCAAGTATATTGACGTCTTAAATAAAGAGCTTAAGGTTATGGATGCGACGGCGATATCGCTATGCAAAGACAACGATATGCCGATAATCGTCTTTAATCTCGGAGTTTCGGGAAATATCAAAAGGGTTCTTCAAGGAGAAGACATTGGCACGACGGTCGAGGGAGGCGTAAATGGATCCTGAGGGATACATTAAGGAAGCAAAGAGTAAGATGGAGAAGGCGATTATCGCTACCGGACACGAGCTGTCGGGCGTCAGGACAGGAAGAGCGACGACAAATATTCTTGACAGGGTAACCGTTGATTACTACGGAACCCAGACGCCACTTAGCCAAGTGGCGAATATCAGCGTACCTGAGGCTCAATTGATAGTGATCCAACCTTGGGACAAGGGTATTATCGGTGATATTGAAAAAGCGATCCAGCAGGCGGATATCGGGCTTAACCCCTCTAGTGACGGTCAGATCATCAGGCTGCTTTTTCCACCTCTTAGCGAGGAAAGAAGAAGAGAGATGGCTAAGATGGCCAAGAAATACGGAGAAGAGGGAAAAGTGGCGATCAGAAATATACGCAGAGACGTTAATGAACACCTAAAGCTGATGGAAAAAGATCACGATATATCTGAAGACAGGTTGGAAGGAACGAAGACAGAAGTTCAGGAGCTAACCGATAAGTTTATCGCCAAGATAGATGTGATCGTTACAAAAAAAGAAGAAGAGATAATGGAAGTATGAAAAACAGAAAGCAGATTTGGGGGATCGGAGTAAGGAGTAAGGAGTAAGGAGTAAGGAGTAAGGAGTAAGGAGTAAGGAGTAAGGAGTAAGGAGTAAGGACCGTAGCCGTAAAAGCCGACTCATTGGCAAAAATTGATTTAAGGCAAGGGGTTAGACGAAGATTTGAGTAAGCATTTAAGGATAAAAACAATATGAAGAGAAATTTTAAAGGTCTTCGCCGGGGAAAGCAGATAAGCGAAGACCTTTTGCTGGATACGGCAAAAAAAGGCGTCTCGCCTAAACATGTTGCCATAATAATGGATGGTAATGGCCGATGGGCGGCAAAGAGAGGGCTACCACGCTTAGCCGGCCACAGGGCATCGATGGCTTCTATCAGAGAAGCTGTGGAGATAGCCCCGATTCTCGGTGTCGAGTATCTGACGCTATACACATTTTCGGCGGAAAACTGGAAGAGACCCGAAGCTGAAGTGAGGGGTCTCATGAGCCTCTTTGAGGAGATGCTAAAGAAAGAGATCAGCGATTTAGATAAAAAGAGTGTCCAGTTAAAAGTGATAGGCCGACTGGACGAGCTGCCGGATTCGACTCGGAAGACTTTTGAAGAGGGAGTTATAAAGACCGCCGGCAATGGCGGTTTAAAACTGATAATAGCTCTTAATTATGGAGGTCGCGGCGAAATAGTAGATGCAGTAAATAAGATAATCTCGGACGACCATTCAAAAAGGGAGATCACGGAAGAGGATATAAGCAATAATCTTTACCTGAGTGAATTGCCCGATCCCGATCTAGTCGTAAGGACAAGCGGTGAGTCCAGGGTAAGTAACTTCCTCCTTTGGCAGATAGCCTACTCAGAGTTTTGGGTCACGGACGTTCTCTGGCCGGATTTTAGAAAGATTAATTTCATAGAGTCGGTTATCGCTTTTCAAAGGCGAAAACGTCGCTTCGGAGGCGCCTAGATGCTTTCTACTAGAATATTAACGGCGCTGATAGGCATACCTGTCCTGATCCTTTCCCTGTATCTTGGCGGAACGGTTTTCGCGGCCGTCATCGGTATCATCGCTTTCTTGTCTTTGAAAGAGTTTTACGGTTTTTTCAGCAAACAAGACATTAAGATATTTAGTAACCTTGGCCTGGCCGTAGTGGCGGTCCTGCCTCTAATCGCTTATTTTTTCGGAGCGACCGGACTCGTAGGGGTCGGGGTATCCACTCTTTTTATAATCATGCTCTGGAAAATATTTTCAGATAAAGCCAGCATAGAGGGGGCGTCGATCACATTTTTGGGTGTCGCGTACATTGGTCTTGCTCTTGCTCATCTAGTACTCATTGAAAACTTTATTAATGGCGCCCTTTTCGTTCTCTTTACATTCGTAGCGACCTGGATAGCCGATACTTCGGCTTATGGGGTAGGCAGGGTTATAGGGTCAAGGCCGCTCGCAAAAAAAATAAGTCCGAAAAAGACCGTCGAAGGCTTCATCGGAGCTATAGTCATCAATTCTTTTATTTTCGCCCTCCTTATCTGGGTGCCTTTACTTACCGTGTATGAGCGGATGATCTTCGCGGCGTCCATCACGGTCTTGGCAACTCTCGGCGATCTTGTCGAATCATCGATAAAGAGGGAAGTCGGAGTAAAGGATTCCGGAACCTTGATTCCGGGACATGGTGGTTTTTTAGACAGGTTTGATAGTATGATATTTACGGGAGTCGGATCTTATTACCTGATCCTATTGTTTATTAAAATATGAAAAATATTATTATTCTCGGCTCGACCGGTTCTATCGGTACACAGGCAGTCGATGTGATCAAAAAGAATAGAGAAGATTTTAACGTTGTCGGACTGGCGGCGCATAAGAACGCGTCCCTCTTGATCCAGCAGGCAAAAGAGTTAGGACCAAAATACGTCTGCCTGATAGATGAAGAGGCGTGTGCCGCAAGTAAAGCCAAGTTCCGGGATTACATCTTTCTGGAGGGCACGAAGGGCGTTCTGGAGCTGGCAAAAGAAGAGTCGAGCGAACTTGTTTTAAACGCGATCGTCGGCTCAGCGGGTCTGCCCGCAACCATTGCCGCGATAGAGGCCAATAAAATATTAGCGCTTGCGAATAAAGAATCTCTTGTAGCCGGCGGTGACCTTGTAAATGACCTCCTGACAAGATCAAAAACAAAGATTATTCCTGTCGATTCCGAACATAGCGCAATTTTCCAGTGCCTGATCGGGGAAGACCCAAAAGAAGTAAAAAAGATAATCTTGACGGCTTCCGGAGGCCCTTTTAGAGGCAGAAAGCCAGGTAGCTTAGGGGACGTCACTCCAAATGACGCCATTTCTCACCCACGCTGGAATATGGGTAAAAAAATATCCGTTGATTCGGCTACGCTTATGAATAAAGGTCTGGAAGTCATCGAGGCGCACTTTTTATTTGGTGTCCCGTACGATAAAATAGAGATCGTGATACATCCTGAAAGCATCATTCATTCAATGGTCGAGTTTGTAGACGGCTCTATCAAGGCACACCTTGGCAGAACCGATATGCGAATACCGATCCAATATGCGCTTACTTATCCAAAGAGGCTAAGCTCTCCCGTAGACTCGATATCTTTCAAGGAGATCGCGACGCTTACCTTCGAGGAAGTCGATTTTGAGTCAGCCCCCTGTATTGGTCTCGCCCTGAGAGCCGCTGAAAAAGGCAGAAGTCATCCGGCGGTTATGAACGCGGCTAACGAGGTATCGGTTGAAGCTTTTTTAAACGAAGAGATTAGTTTTACCGATATTGGAGAAATAATAGAGGCGACTCTTATCGCTCATCGACCGTTCGACATCGAAGATTTTGATGATTTTATACGAGCCGACGCGTGGGCCCGAAAAAAAGCAAACGATCTGATTAAGAGTCGAAGCGGTCTTAAGGAAAAATTATTTGGAGGAAATTTATAGATGAGCGGCATAGTCATCGCGATAGTAGGGCTTGGAATACTTATAGCTGTCCACGAATACGGTCATTTTATCGCCGGAAAGCTCCTTGGCGTTAAAGTAATAGAGTTTGTTATCGGCTTTCCCATCGGGCCAAAGATTGCCAGCATAAAGAAGGGAGAGACCACTTACGGAATATCAGCCTTTTTGTTTGGCGGCTACGTTAAATTCGCGGAACTACTATCAATTCTTAAACTAAAAGCCGAAGCAGTCGAAAATGATTCGCCTGCCGCTAAAGCGGGTTTTAAAGAGGGAGATATCATTACCAAGGTCGGTAACGCGGATGTCGATGACTGGCAAGAGGCGTATAAGCTGATCTATGACGGCGACAATGATGTAACGGTAAGCGTTCTTAGAAATGGAGTCGAGGAAGAGCTGTCAATCGATTCCTATAATTTTACGGGGATCGCCATCAGCAAAGATAAGCAGGTAGATATATCCGAGATTCCCAGAACTTTTGAGGCTCAAAAGACTTGGAAACGGGCGGCGATCGTATTTGCCGGACCGCTAATGAATCTTATTCTCGCGGTCATCCTGGTTTTCATATTAGGTCTCATCGGCTTTCCCGAGACCACGACTTCTCTAAAGCAAGTAATGAAAGGGAGTCCCGCCGCCATAGCGGGGATCAAGTCGGGAGATAAGATCGTCGAGGTCGAAGGTAAAAAAGTAGGTTCGTGGAAAGAGATCACCACGGCGATCCAAAAAAACGCCGGTAAAGAAATAGATGTCGTAGTCGAAAGAGAAGGCAAGCTAAAAACTTATAGTCCTACAATAAGGAAGGAATCGGACGAAGGATTACTTGGGATAGAGACGAAGATCGTCAGAAGACCCAATGGGCCTGTCGTTGCCGCAAAGGAAGGTCTGACTTTTATCTGGATGACCACGGTTTCCATCGGCGGTTTTTTTCAACAACTGGTTACCGAACCAAGTAAAGTGCTTCCGTTTGTAAGGAGTCCTATTGGAATCGTCAGGGAAACCGCGCCGATCGCAGAGAGGGATATTCTTGATTTTCTTGTGACCCTTGCCGGAATAAGCGTGGCAATATCCATCTTCAACCTAATACCGATTCCGCCTTTGGATGGCGGCCGGTTATTTATATCGATGGTGGAAGGTGTCATGCGTCGTCAGATATCTCGCGAAGCTATGCTCGCTTCCAACGCGATAGGCATATCACTCTTGCTGCTCTTGATGACTTATGCCGTAGTAGGCGATATTTTAAGAAAGGGTTGAACCGCGCCCAAAATCTATCTCCAGTCGGAGGCTTTCAAGTAAGGAAAAGGATTTATCCACTGACCGTTGGTCGTGATCCCGAAGTGAACATGGACCCCTGTCCCTTTAGCCTGGCCGCTGTCGCCCATATAAGCTATTACCTGACCTTTCCTGACCCTGACACCCGGCGCGATGCCCGGCGCGAACGCAACGCCGACATCTCCGTTTAAGTGGGCATAATAAAACTCGTAGCCGTTGTCGCCGTTCAACCAGAGGCGGTAGCCTCCGAGATTAGAATTTCCAAATGAATTTCCGATCACACCATCGGTAACCGCGACCATTGGGGCGCCCCTCGCGGCAAAGATATCGGTACCTTGATGCTTTTGACCCCCCGGACGCGCTGCGTTCCAATCATTGGAAAAGCCGTGTGAGTAGGGCTTAGGTACGGGAAACAACATATCAAGCGGGTTCGAGTTTGGGTTGGCGCCTCCCTTGTTGTTTTCAATATCGCCCTTGGTGTTGTTTCCAAGGAGGGCGAGGCGCGCGAGCCTCTCTTCTTCATCCTTTTTAAGTTGGACCAGCTTATCTTTATCGACGCCCAGGTCTCCAATTTCACCTTTTAAAGAATTTAGCATCTGTTGCTGGCTCGCGAACAACCTGTTCACTTCATCTTGTTTTAGCCTTAGTTCATTAACAAGTCTACTTTGACGCCTCTTTTGATCTGTAAGCTCTTTACGTTTTTCCTCGATGTTTGACTTAAGTTCTTTGGATGAGCTTAGGACCTTAGCGTCCTGCTGGGATATTCTGGTTATGAAATCGAGCCGTACAAGAAAATCGTTGAAATCTTTTGTTTGCAGGAGGACTTCAAGAAAGAATACTTTTCCGCTTTGGTAGGCGAATACCGCTCGTTTATCCAATATAATCTGAAGCTGTTTTTGCTGCCGGATCGCGGAGCTCAATTTACGCCGATTGTTGGTTACATCATCTTGAGTCCTGGAGAGATCGGCATAGGCTTTTTGGTGGTCGACGATCACGCTTTGAAGTTGATCGTTTATAGCGTCGATCTCTTCTTGCTTTTTTCCCTCTTCATCTTTTTTGTTTTCGATCATAGAATCGACGTCGTCAATTTGATCCTGATATGTGGCTGCGCCGGCAATTACCGGCAGCATCAGGAGCGAGAGAATAATTAGAGCTGCAATCACTACTTTAAATCGGCTGCGACCAGTGATTTTAATCGTCCTTTGCATTGATGGGATATTTAATTTTTTTATATGATTATAATTCGGCAAATGAGAAAAAATTCTAAACTATATCGCTCTAAATATCATCATAAGATCAGCTCTGATGTCGGTAATGCGGTCTGCCACGATAAATATTTTTAATGACCGCGGTAATCCTTACTTAATTATAACCAATATCAAGCTTGCTTAAACTTGGTTGCAATGCGACCTACCTCTAAGTAAAGGCTTGAAGACGTTGCCTTACTGGTATAACAAGGTTATCAAAGTTTGGATATAATAAGATTTGAATATTTGATGATTTTAATCAGTTTTTAAAAATTATTAGCGGGAGATAAAAATTTATCGTCTGGCACTGCGTTCGATAATCAGTAAAAAAGTAAGAAGCGCGCTTACTGTTTTTGGCATCGCGATCGGAGTCTCGCTTATCTTGGCTGTAGCTATCACAAACGATACTATCGTCAAAAGTTTTCAGGATACCATCGATGATCTTAGCGGTTCCGCTGATCTTAATGTAACCAGCGTTTCTCGTGGCCCATTCGACGAATCGATCTTAAGCACCGTAAAGAAGGTCGAGGGCGTCGAGTCCGCGGTAGCGAAGATGTCTAAATTTGCCCTTGTCGATGCTGGTGAAGATGATCAGTTTTTAAGAGTCGTTGGAGTCGAGCCCGGTGACGATGGTCTTTTTCGTCGTTATCAGTTTGAGCTTGGAGGATACTTTTCCCGAGGAGACGAGGTCTTACTTGAGCGTTCATGGGCAAAAGAACGCGGGATAAAATTAGGCGATAAAATCAAGATAGCAGCGGCTAGCCGGAGCGTGAGCTTTAAGGTCGCCGGTTTATTAAAAAAGATCGGTCCCGGGGCGGTTGACAATGGCGCGGTCGCGTTCATCTCATTGTCCCGGGCTCAAAAATTGTTTAGCCTGCCGGACAAAGTAACCGGGATAGACGTAAAGTCGGACTTTGGTGATACAAAAAAAGTAAAAAGAGCTTTAAAAAAGGAGTTGGGCGACGGTTATTTAGTGACAAGGCCAAGCGAGAAGGGGGCCATAATCGAAGAGGCGACCAAGGGGGTCATGGGAGCGTTTGGGTCGTTTGGAAACCTTGCTTTATTTATCGGAGCATTTGTAGTCTTCAATACGATGTTGATGAGTGTCAGCGAACGGCTCGGTGAGATCGGGGCCCTTAGATTGTTAGGAGCATCAAGATCACAAGTATTTAAAGTAATAATATTTGAGACCGTAATATATGGCGTGATTGGCTCGGCCCTAGGTATTGGGCTTGGTATCTTTCTGGGGAAGGGTCTCGCGGGACAGGTAGGGTCTATATATAACATTGACGTAGCAAGTGTCGCGGTCCCGTTAGACTGGAGCCTGCTCGCGTTTTTTATAGGGGTTGCAGCCTCATTTGTAGCGGGAGCGCAACCGGCCCTAAAGGCCAGCATGGTGCAGCCGGTCGAAGTATCGCGCTTAAAGCTTGGCCAAAGCACGGGGTTTATATCCAGGCATGGCTGGATTTTAGGAATTCTCTTTATTTCCTCGGGTATCGCCCTCTTTATGTCACCGCTTAAGAACGATTACGGGACCATTGTTTTTTCTGTCTCTTCCGCTCTCATATTCCTAGGAGCCTCTTTTTTTTCCGTCTCCCTTGTCGTTATTCTAAACGCTCTCCTCGCGCCATTAAGTAAAGCGATCTTTAAGGTGGAGGGAAGGCTGGCCAAGGATAGTATTGATAGGGGACGATCAAGGACAGCTCTGGCCGTGGTTACTCTGCTTGCCAGCCTCTCTATGATAATCGCTGCCGGAGAGTTAAGGCTTGCGGATAATAAATTTCTGGATAATTGGATGGCGGCCATAATTCCCTTTGACCTATCTATCAGAACGCCGCTTCCTATGAACGTAACCGAGGTAAACAAGTATATTCCGATAGATATTTCCCTTAAGGACAAGATCCTGAAGGTCGAGGGTGTCGCTCATGTAAATCCGATCAAATTCGAGCTTGCAAAGGGACTCGGCAGGGACTTATTTATTATTACGACTGAGGGCAGTAGCTGGAAGCATACGAGCAACCTTAAGTTTGATGAAGGCGATAGGGATAAGGCGCTTGATGAATTTGATAAGGGCGGAAGCGTAATGATCTCATCGACAATATCGCGTGCTGAAGATCTGCATGCGGGGGATAAGATCAAGATGAAGACACCCTCCGGTTGGCAGGAGTTCGAGATCAGTGGAATATTCCCCGAGATAGCGAACGATGGCTATGTAGTCTATGCTTCCCGTCATGATCAGATCAAGTATTGGAAGGACCCGTCAGTCGACGGCTTTGATATAGCTCTGGAGCCGGGGGCTGATCTCGATAAAACAAAGGCAAGCCTGGAGAAGTTGGTAGCCGGGATCAGCGGTCTGGAGGTAGTTACCGGAAAAGACATTAGAGACGAGATCAGGGATTCGGTAAATCAATTTCTAGCGATCCTAAATGCCCTCGTGGTAGTCGCGGTCATTGTCACGACCTTAGGTATCGTAAACACGCTTGCTATGAGCGTTTACGAAAGGGTCAGGGAGATCGGGATAGTTCGTGCCATCGGGACATCGAGAAGACAGGTGATGAAGATGGTGATAGCCGAGGCGGCCATAATCGGAATGATGGGGGCGATCCTTGGGGTCGTAGTCGGCCTTGCCGTGTCCTGGGGAATAGTTGTCATCGCTCAGCTGGTAGGCGGGTGGAATGTACCATATGTTTTCCCCGGCAATTACCTTATCGCGGCAGTAGCGATCTCCGTATT
>SDBV01013430.1_pt1 | contig 10427 bp, 5 predicted proteins | sample 2277081 | NCBI WGS metagenome assembly SDBV01 (sample SAMN10402039, study PRJNA504765) | marine sediment metagenome | isolation source: marine sediment core GS10_PC15, 223 cmbsf | place: Arctic Ocean: Southern Knipovich Ridge | collected 2010
AGATAGGTTCTGAATGTTATTGGTAAAGTTTGGCCGGCAAGAAATTTTTTACACCGCTGTGATAATTTAATGTGTCCTCTCTTACACTCTCCGGAATATGCAAAATCGGCTTTTAATCTGTCTTCATTTACATTCTTCTTCAGTTTTATTTTATGATATTATTGTTTTATTCTCGACGCTTGGGGTGTTTGAAAAAGAAAGAGTTTGTCTTAATCATATTAAGGGTCTGTTTAATCGTAGGACGATCACCCCAATAAGTTCCGTAATAAGCAAATTTGACTATACCTTCGATATCAACGATAATTGTCGAAGGTCTGTTAATCCATTCGTCATGTACGACAAATTCCATTGGATCAATACCATACACAGCTCCAACAGCTCCGGCATTGTCCACGAGGTGAGGCCACCAGAATTCCTGGCCTTTAGCCATCACTCCACATCTATAACGGTCATGACATTCTATCGTAAAGACCTGTATATTGGCCTGTTCAAACTGCTTTTGCATCTGGGTTAAATCATGAAATTCACGATGACAGACGGGGCACCAATCAGCGAATATCCATATCAGAACAACTGTTTTTTTATTTTTAAAGTCAGACAGATGCCAGGTTTTACCATCAACATCTTTTAGCTCGAAATCTGGAGCCGGCTTGCCTACCTTTACTTGGCGAAAAGTTTTCTCATCAAGTTTAGTCCATGCCTTTATCAATTCATCATTAGTCGTTACACCTTTATTAAGACGGCCTATAGCTAATTTTGCTCGATGCTGTACATGTGGGCTTTTGTCTTGCTTAGTGGTTTTCTTTAATGCCGGAACAGCATCAGTGTAACCGATTTGTCCCAGCGCCTGTGCTGCCTGGCCGCGAACAATGGGATCCGGGTCTTCTGTAAGCAGGGACAGTAACTTATCCCCGGCATCGTGAATACCCAATATCCCCAAAGCAGTCACACAAACATGCCTTATGTGTCTATTCTTATCCTTAAGCCCAGCCATTAGAATCGGCTTTGCCTCTGAACCTAAACGTACCAGATCATGGATTGCTAATGTTCGTACTTTCCATGCACTATCATTCAAATTACCAACGCCATCATAGCCGCTGTTTGACTCAAAATTGTGTTTCCGCACACGGTCAAGAATTTGTCCCTCCAGACCGGTTACTTGTTGTAATCCTGTCCCATCCGGACTAATGGAATAGAGGCGTTCTTTTCCAGAGCGGTTTGATGAAAAAGCTATCCTTTTCCCATTATGAGACCACGCAGGCCATTGATCATTTGCTTTATGCTGAGTAAGGTTGCGCACGTTTGCGCCGTCTATGCCCATTATATACAGCTCATTATTTCCTTCAAAGTCACCGACAAAACAAAGTTCTTTACCATCCGGGCTGACTGCAGCCACCCAACAATTTGATCCCTTTATCTTCAGGTCAGTCAACTTTTTCAGATTACTGCCGTTATCCGCGTCCATAATATAGACTTCAAAAAAGCCTGTCCGATCTGACATGAATGTAATTCTCTTTCCATCAGGAGTCCACGAGGGGCATCTGTCGGAGCCGGGATTATTAGTAAGATTTTTAACTCCACTCCCATCTCTGTTCATTACAAAAATATCCATATCACCGTTAGCTGTACAAATATAAGTGATGCGCGAATCATCCGGTGAAAAGGCAGGACATTTATCCTGCTGATTTGGCTCATTGGTCAAACGCTTAACATCTGTTCCATCAACTGCCATAATGTATAGATCTCTGTTCTTATCATCCCGCTTTGAATCGAAAACGATGTTTTTATTGTCATTGGACCAATCCGGACACATGTCAGCCGTCGGCGAATTGGTCAGGTTAGTTATTTTACTTGTCTTAATCTCAATAGTTTTTATCTCTCCATCAGACATATAAACCAGTTGTGAATCATCTGCAGAAAAGTTAGGGTGTGCATCGCCGGCCCAGGTCTCTGTGTTCAAAATAACCGATATAATCAAAAAAACGAAAATCTTTTGAATTTTAATATCCATTTTGGTCTCTCCTTGCAAAAGCAAATTAACTTCTGGTTTTATCTTTAAGTAAAAATAAGTATTACAGTACACCTAACTAAATTATAAAATTTTAGATAATTGTATATTCCCGACATTTCCCATATGGATTTCTGCCCACGACCACCGTGGACTTTTCGATGATTTTATCACGTCTACGGACATCTACAAGCTTTTTCCGGACGCCAGCAAGCGGGCATTTGCCTGCCATCTGGTCGTAGACCTGCCCGGAACAGCTCCCGTCCGGGCGTTTGGGGCGGGCGTAGACAGACGGTTCCTGTCGGGCCCGCATCCTCCCACCGTTTCGTCGTGTGCTCTTAGCGTCCACAACCACTTGTCACATAGCGGTTAAGGCAAGGGGGATTACCAAGCGAGATCGCTAGTGAGATGTTCAGGGACAACGTTATAACGGGCTATACGATGTCGCCGGACAGAAGCGTGCTCCAGTTGTTGGGTTCATCGGTTTCGAGGACACTGTCGAAGACGTCCGTCAGCATCCGTAGGTTAAATGTGCCCGGATCTCCGTCGGCGTGGGCCCACAGGTAGACGGTGTGGTTCTGGCCGGGGGCGAGGTACCATATATTCGACGTCGTGAAGGGGGACGCCTCCATGCCCTCAAGGGCGGCGACGGGGTCGTCGTCAGTCGAGTAGTACAGCGTGGTCGTGAAGTAGCCCGGCGTACCTGGGATAATCGCTATATTACCGCGATTCGTCACCGTCACCGGGGTATAGAACCACGTGCCTTTGGCGATTTGGTTCGGCAGCGAGCTCAAGTCAACATCCACCACTAGGTCCACAAACAGCTCGGTTGAGATAATATTGATCGGCCCCCCGACCGTCGTCGCAGTGAACTTGTTGTTGTTGTCGATATATTCTTCGGTGAGCCCACCGACGTATGCGTTGTTCGACTCAGCCGGGCCGGTTGTCTCGGAAACGGCCGCCATGCCACCCATCCATGACGTATTGCCGAAGTTCAACTGCACGGAACCGTAGTCATCCGAAGAAACCACGCCGTCAAGGTTGGCATCGCCAAGAATACCGACCTCGCCGGTGTCACCGAAGTTGATCTGCACGGAACCATAATCATCCGCAGAGACAACACCGTCATTGTTAGCGTCGCCAAGTATAGCGACCCTCAGCGGATATTCATCGAATGCATGGTTGTTATTACTCTCATCTGATTCAGTGACACTGTTACTGGCGTCGATGATGGTGCCAACGTAGTAATCACCGACCGGAATGTTGAACGGGAATAGGATACTCGAAAGGTCGACATCTACATAGTTCCCGGCCGTCACACCTGAAACCCAAACGTCGTCGATAAAATAGTCACCTGTGTTGATAATGTTGTCTGTCGAAGCGTAGAAAGTCACCCAGAAGCCAGCAGCATCCGCCGTCCCTTCGTTGCGGACATCCATCCGGGCCGACCACGTTTGTCCCGTCTGAACGGTCGTGGGAGAGAAACCGTTCCACGAATCCCCATCATCGTAAAGGTCCCGGTAGCCGGTAACCGTCAGCGAATAGCCATTTATGTCCACGCCGATGTTGTTTGATTCGTTCGACTCCGCCACGACGTTGGTCGGGTCGATGATGATTCCCACGTAGTAGACGCCAGCCGGGATCCCGGCGGGGAAAGTGGTCAAGTTAAGGTCGGCATTGCCGTACGAACCACCTGCGATGCTCGACATCGTCACGCGGCCCAGTAAATGGTCTATCGGGGTGATGGTGGCGTTGGACGAGGCGTAGAAATCAACGTAGAAGGAGCCTGATGCCGCCGCACCGCCGTTGCGAATATCGAAGTACGCATCCCAGGGCTGGCCATACCCGGGCGTCCCCGGCGAATCGACTATGTCCGGATTGAAATAACTATTGGCGTCACCATCGTCATACAGGTCAGCTTGATTGGGTACATCGCCGGTGACCGCAATATCATCAAGATACCAACCCTCGCCAATGCCACTCCCGTCAGAATCAAACTGAAACTTCAACGTATGCGAACCACCCACATAACTGTTGAGGCTGATCGTTTTGTAGGTCCAGGAGGGGGTTGTGTAATCCCGCGTCCAGACCTGTGCCGAATCGATATAGACGAGGGCTTCATCCCAGCCGCCGAATTCGATCGACGGGATCTTGTACCAGAAGCTCAACGACGCACTGGTGTAACCGGTAAGGTCGATGGTGCGGGTCATGTACGCGCTCATGTTGTTCTGGTAGCGCGGGCTTGTGCTCGTACCGGCGTTGCCGATACCGGCAACGTATCCTTTCCATGAGCCACTGAGAGTACCCTCGTTGCCGAAGGTCGAATTAACCTTGTCCCAGTATGCGGGGGTACCGGAACTGTCGGCGTCGCCGACGGCCCAGCTCCCGGGAAATGCGCCTTCAAAGCCCTCGGAGAAGATGGTGGTTCTCAAAACCAATCCAACCAAGTCCTTGTCGAGGCCCAGGCCCACATTGCGGTTGTTGGACTCGTCGTACTCGGCAACGTCATTATTCGCGTCAATAATCATGCCGATGTAAACATCGTCCGTCGCCGTAAAGCCGGTCGGCGGCGTGGTCGGCAGACTCAGTATTTTCGTCAGGTCGCGCAATGTCCCCGCTGAGATGATGCCCGGGATTGTGTATGAACCCAGATAGTAATCTGACGAACTAATCTGATCATCTGACGACATGTAAAACTCCACCACAGACGACCCGGCGTTAACGATCCCCCGGTTCTTCACCGTGTAATCCACAGTGAAGCTCTGCCCCCATTCTAATGGTTCCAGCGAGTCGAAGTTCGTTCCGATCAGGTCAGGTTGATTGACTATATCACTGTCGGTGACCACAATATCATCAAGATACCAACCCTCGCCAATGCCACTCCCGTCAGAATCAAACTGAAACGTCAACGTATGCGAACCACCCACATAACTGTTGAGGCTGATCATTTGGTTGGTCCAGGCGGTGGTTGTGTAATCCCGCGTCCAGACCGGTACCGAATCGATATAGACGTGGGCTTCATCCCAGCCGCCGAATTCGATCGATGGGATCTTGTACCAGAAGCTCAACGTCGCACTGGTGTAACCGGTAAGGTTGATGCTGTGGCTCATGTACGCGCTCATGTTGTTCTGGTAGAGCGGGCTTGTGCTCGTACCCGCGTTGCCGATACCGGCAACGTATCCTTTCCATGAGCCACTGACAGTACCCTCGCCGCCGCCGAAGGTCGAATTAACCTTGTCCCAGTATGCGGGCGTACCGGAACTGTCGGCGTCGCCGACGGCCCAGCTCCCAGGAAATGCGCCTTCAAAGCCCTCGGAGAAGATGGTGGTACTCAACATCAATCTTGGTTCCAGGCGTTCGAACATGGCAGTTTGACACTGTTGCCTGTGAACTGCTGCTGAATGTTGGTTCGAAGGGTCTGCGGCGGGTTTTTTGCGACTTTTCAGCCAGTTAGTAACTCGCATGGCATCGTTCCTATTCTGCCCTAATTTGTTTGTTTAGGGTCCCTATAAGGGACGATATGTGCTCTTTATCTTATCAATGCGGTCTGATGGGGCTAAATGCTACGGGAAACCTCTCTTCCGGGTATGCCTCTAGAATCTGAATCTCTTCACAAAGTACGCTGAATAAATTTAAGAACCTTGTTAATTTTACGGGAAAAGTCACATGCTGTCAAGCAAAAACGGAGAGGTTTTCCACAAAACGGCGTTGGTTCCGGCCGGGCCATCAACGCGGCCTTAAGGGCCAAAGGCCGACGGCGAGATCTGCACCCTTGTGGGTAGTTCTTTGGCGGCCGCGGTGGTCCTCGGGTCTCCGGGATTCACTGCTTGCGTGGAGAGCGCAATGAACCGTACCGGCGCACGAACAGGACAAAAACCGCAAGTCCGCTTCCACCGTTCGGGACCGAGCATCAGTCTCGGGACTCGTTGCTTCCGGGGTTTCTGATCAGACGCGGTTCACAGTAGATTTCTGAGTATCGGCTTAAGCAGGAGGCGCAGGAGGGACAACACAGTAATCCCGACCATAACGACAACGACGGTCTTGAGGCTCCATTCGCCGAGTACGAGCCCAAGTGCGATACTGGCTGCCGGAGGGTGCTCCGTGTTGGTGACGACCATACCGAAGACGGTCAACCCGACAGCCAATGCGCCGCAGATCACATCTGCGTATGCATATGCGGGTAACAGGACATCGGGCCAAGGGATATGGGCCAGCCAATAGCACAAACCGCCCGCAGCGACACCGATGATATATCCGCCGATGCAGAAGCGAGGACGCGACACCTGTGCATGCGGGATGGTGAAAACGATGAAAGAGCTTGCCCCGAGAGCGGCGATGACGGCTACATTGGACATTGCGTCGAGCAGAAGCAGGACCAGCAGCACCGATAGGGTAGTCAGAAGGCACTGGAACGTATACCTCGCTTTGTTCTGCTTGAACTTGGCGTCAAAGAAGATCATTGGTGTATCTCTTGATTTATAGCAATTACCGATTGAAATGACATAGGACGATAATGCTTTTTGCCCTGCAAGCAGGGCAAGAAGTTGAACCTGCCTGCCGGCAGGCAGGATTTTAACACGGCATCTCAAACGTTAGCTGCTCTAAGCGGTCTCAGGTAAGTCTTTTGGGGTGGCACAGCCTTTCGGGGCTGTGTCGCCGTGAAGAACAGGCAAGAATGCCTGTTCCACCATGCAGAACTTATGCAAGACCGCTTAGGGTCATCGGCATTCCGGACGGCGCGGGCTCGCCGGATATCTCTTTGTATCGGCAGGGGGGGAGACAGAGCATCAGCGGTTAATCAGGCCTTGACAGTTCTGCCTATTGGTGGATAATAATCGTGGGCGTGGTGTTTGGTTGGTGGAGTGTAGATCGAGGAGGTTGGAGAGTGTCGGTCTCTTTCAAATAGGCTTCGGGCCGGGATAGTATCGGAGTTCGAACACCAATGGAGGATTCTCATGTTAGATCGGCTGTTTAGTGTTTACCAGGTGGCGAATCTGCTTGGGTCCGACGCGAAGGGGGTTACCAACTGGCTCGATATGGGCTGGCTGCAATCCAAGCGTATGCCGGACGGGAGCGTCAAGATTTCGGAAAAAAGCCTAATCAACTTTCTCCAGAAGAGGGGTATTGATATCGAAGAGTTGATGGCGAAGATATCAATGCAGGAGGGCAAACTTCCGGACGACCCCGATTCATCGGCGGAGACATCCGAGCAAAGCGTAGCGTCCACGGAAGAAAGTTCGCCGAAAGAGATCGAACAATCCGCCGAAGCAACCTTGCCCGCCATTGTGGGGGCTCCCCGGCCGCAACCCGCATCGTCAGGGGATCCCGTAAACGAGGCAGCCGATGCCCTCCTGCAGGATGCCGTCGCCAACCGGGTCTCGCATATCCACCTGGAGCCTTCCGGCGAGGGGCTGTCTCTTCGTATGCGGATAGACGGTGTAGTGCATGACAATTCCAATCTCAGAATACAACTATCGAAACCGGCGGCCCCTCACCTGATACAGTGCTTCAAGGACCTCGCTAACCTGGATTCCACTACGCGTCCTCAGAAAGGGCAATTCCACTCGACGATTGCGGACAGAGAATTCCAGTTTCACGTAGTAACCTGTCCTACCGTTTTTGGGGAGAAAGTTGTCGTCGAGGTCGATGAGCTCGACAGAACGATTCTGGAGCTCCCCGAACTGGGACTTCCAGATGACAACTTGTCGCTGATGCGGCGACTGCTTAAGCAATCGTACGGTGTTATCCTGATCACCGGGCCTCCAAGAAACGGCAAGACCACTACCCTCCAGGCCATGCTCTCCGAGATGAAGGCTTCCGGGCGGAGCATGGTCGCACTGGAGCGCGGCCGGGAGATTCGGCTCGACGGCGTCACTCGCTGCCGGGTTCCCGAAGCGAACCTGACGTTCGCCCAGGCCTTGACCGCCTTTCGCGGGCAGGATCCGGATGTAGTCATGCTGGGTGACGTGACCGACCCGGCGGTGGATGTGGTGAACGCGGCGCTGGACGGCGTGCTGATAATGGGTTCTCTGTTCGCCCGCAGCACCGTTGTGGCCGTGAGGATGATGCTTGAGGTAACCCCGCGCTGGGCGGTTGCGGCGGGACTGCTGGCGGTAGTCGATCAGCGACTGATACGCCGGATATGTCCGGGGTGTAAACAGCAGGCTGACCTTTCCGAGCAGATGTTGGAAGAACTAGGTTTGCGGGCTGGTGAGATTGACTTTCCGGTTTATCAAGGCTTCGGGTGCAAAAAATGCTCTAATACCGGGTATCTCGGGAGAATCGGCGTTTTCTCCGTGCTGCACGTGGATGAAACTATTGCCGCGATGCTGCGGAAAGGGCCCGAGCCGGGTGATATCCTTAAGAGTCTCCGGGGGGCAATGAAGACCACGCGGGAGGCGGGCCTGGCCAAAGTCCGCGCCGGGATTACTTCTCTAACCGAGTTTGCGCGCATTTTCCCCTCCGCCAGGTAAGCCCCACCGGGGAAGTTTGCATGAATCAGATTGCCCATTGCCCAATCCCCTACGCCCTACGCCCAAAATAAACTGCTCCCCCCAACGGGGGAGGCTTACGATCGCTCACACGCCCATACGCCCTACGGCCCGTGGGACCCGCAGGGGTCCGTATGAGCGGCTCGTAAGGCGAGTTTGAGGAGTGGGCAAGATGCGGAAGATTTTTCCGGATCAGCGGAAGAATGTTCCGCGCTGCGGTTTTTCCGGTTGCGGAAACAGACGGTCCGCCGAAATGAATCATTCCGGATAAGCCTCTATTACAAAAGCATATAGGGGTTTTGCTCAGCGCGTTTTTGTGTAATGGCATGCGGGTTGCACTATGGATGCCGAGCGGACACGAAATTTGTTCCCTCAGAGTATGACATGAACGGAATCGCAGTCAAAATATTGATCCCTCTCAAAGTTGCCGATTCTTCCGGCAGCGTTACTGGTAATACCAAAAGCCCGTCGGGGAAGTGGCTTGAGAAGGGCGTGCGCAACGCCGAGAGCGGACCTGGGTCTACAAAGGTCGGGCAAAATCACGTCAAAAGCCGCAAGGCCAATACCGCCGCCCGCTCCGCCCTCATCAACCGATGGGCGAAGAAGAAGGGCAGCGTCCCCAACGCCGCTACGACACAAACGGACGCCCTGCAGTCGATCTTGAACCATATAGCCGGAGGAGAAAACAATTCGCCGGTCCCGATGTTCGCCGCCATTCTCCAGGCTGCCGGGGGGACGGCGAATCCGGTGGAATCGGGCGGGTTGCAAAAGATCGAAAACGCGCTCCTCCACGCTCAAGCCCTTCAGGCCAAGGGCCCTCAGATTCAAGTCCCTCAGGCCAGGGGCCCTCAAATTCAAGTCCCTCAGGCCAGGGGCCCTCAGATTCAAGTCCCTCAGGCCAGGGGCCCTCAAATTCAAGTCCCTCAAGCCAGGGGCCCTCAGATTCAAGTCCCTCAAGCCAGGGGCCCTCAGGTCCAAGTCCCTCAGGCGACCGCAAACCCATCGACGCCGGATTCCGGGGTAAACCTTGCGTCCGCGCAATTTGCCTTAAAACTTCCGGCCACCGTTCCCGGGTACTCGCCCGCCTTGGCGGGGAACATGCAGGGAGTGGCTGGAAGCGTACCATCCGCCCTGGCGGGGAACGTGCAGGGTGAAGCCCAGGTCGGAGCGAACGACTCGGGCGTTGAGATGGCTGCGTCTTTCTTTGCTCGCCTCGTCGGAGGTTCTTTGACCAATCGGGGCGGAACCGCAGAAAGCCCGACGGAAGGTTCGCTCGTTTCCCCGACCGGGACGGGTGCTTTTGTCCGTAACAGCCCCACGCCGCAGAGCCCTTCTGCTCCGATCCTCCAGCAGCTTACCGCCCCCGGGGAAGGGAAAGTCTCCGGTGTGAAGATACTCCAACCCGCGGGCGGGAATCCATCCGAAGGAGAGACAAACGGTATTATCCGCCGGCAGCTTGCTGTCCTTGAGGGACGTAACGTCCCCGAGGTGAAGGTTATGCTACAGGCCGCTGAAACGGCCGGTCCTCAGAGAGGGGGAAAGGACGTCTCCGGTGGGAAGGTCCGGCAGCCCGCGAGGGGGAACTCCCCCGCGGGAAACGGGAAAGGCATTGCGTCGCTGTTGCAAGAGCAGGCGGGGCATGTCCGGTCGCCTGAGGAAGTAGCCCCCGGTACGCTGTTTCGTAGGGGTTTAGAAATCGCCGCGGACAGTCCGTGGAGCAAAAGAGGCGCCCTCTCGGGGGGCGGCGAGCAGATTGCCCGCACGGAGATCGCGGGAGGTTTTCGCAATGCGGACATGTCCCCGGGGTTCGGGCGCAGTGCGCTGCCGGTGTCCGCGGTAAACAAGATCACCGAGGCGTTCCGTGCGAGCGCTGCCGACGGCGGCCGGGGAATCGTAATCCGACTCGAACCGCCGGAACTGGGAAAGGT